>JACCDO011907624.1_pt1 | contig 12704 bp, 5 predicted proteins | sample 7446101 | NCBI WGS metagenome assembly JACCDO01 (sample SAMN15323440, study PRJNA562643) | freshwater metagenome | isolation source: river surface water | place: USA:Blue River Watershed | collected 2017-08-16
AATTTCACAAACTTGTTGTTAATTCAAAATATTCCTGCACAAGAAGGCAGAATTTATTGTCTTAAATTTTCATTTGATGGTAAATATATATGCTCTGCTGGGACCGATAAAATTGTTTATGTTTGGGAGATCAAAAATAACCGAGGTAATTCTAAAGTTAGTAATAGTAATAGTAGTATAAGTGGTAGTAGTGATGCGCGTGAACGAAGCGAAGATATCGATGATGATTTTCAAAGTTCTATTTCTAGCGAGTCAAACAAGGTACGAGACAATGAAGATGGTGATAATATAATTTATAACAATAGTGCATTTATTGACCCTAAACCATATCGCAAATTTATTGGTCATGATGATATAATAGTAGATATAGCGTGGTCTAAGTTAAAGTTAAATTTTATAATATCAGCATCTATAGATACAACTGTGAGATTATGGCATATTGACTCAAAAGATAATTCGTGTTTACGCATATTTAAACATGATTTTGCACCCACCGTCGTCGATTTTTTGACGGAAAACATTTTTATTTCCGGATGTATGGATCATAAGATTAGAATTTGGGATATATCTGTGCCAAATAATGATGCTGAAGATATAAAGGGTATTGGAATTGATGGTGGGAAAGAGATAACAGCAGTAGCTTCCGTGCCATTGATGGGTTCAAGTAAAGTAATAATTGGATTATCCGATGGTGATATTAAAGTTTTTGATTATTCAAAAACTCAGGGTGATAAAGCTAAACTTAGCGAAGATCAAGCAAGAGGAACAGTTTCTTGTCGTAACAAAAATGGGAGATTTTCAACTGGAACTAAAGTTACGGGTATAATAACGAAGGAGGTTAAAGGACGAACCAATTCAACAAACAGTAGAAATGAACAACAATTCCAGCTTTATGTAACTACAAATGATAGTAGAATTAGAAAAATCGAAGACAGATCTGTGATTAAAAAATTCAAAGGTCACCAGAACGAATCGTGGCAAATCAAAGCATCAATAAGTGATTGTGGTAAATATATTATTTGCGGTTCTGATAATGGAAAAGTTTATGTTTGGAATACTGAGCATAAAAGTAAAGTAACATGGTATAATTCTTATTTTATTAGTGATAAAAAGGCTGAACGCAACGAATCGTATGAATATTTTGATTGCACTGGAAAGAGCAAAATACCAGTTGCTATAGCATTATTTGCCCCCTCGCTAACCATTAAAGATATGATCGACTCTTGTAATGAACTTTCACCAAGAGATATAAAACTGTCCAATGAATCTGATTTGGAACTAGGTAGCAGAATAATTATTACTGCTGATTTCGAGGGGAAAATTAAAGTTTATTTTAACTTAAAACGCATAATAGAGGAATCATAATGTACAATAAATAATAATTTTAATTTAAACCCATTCTTCTAAACAATTTCCTCATTTGCTTCAAATCCACTGGTTTGAGTAATTCAAATCCAACTTTGAAAGAGTCCGCCGAAGGAGCGCCCGTAATGGACGAAACTATTCCTAATGCTTCAGCACTTAATTTTTTTACTTTATCAGATAGATTTGCAAGCTCTTCAATTGACGGATCACCACCATCATCACCGATTAAGTCACCACCCATCAAATCTGCAATAAATTGTTTTGCCTCTCTTTGAGACTCAACTCCAGTGCTTTGTACACCCAGGGCCGATCCAGTTTTTTCTGCATCAAGCAATGCCGCTTTCCTCTCATCAGTATCGTAGTACCACATGGTAATTGCATGCCTTTCACCAAATGTAGGAAGTACTTCATGAGGGATTTGCGAAGAATAAAAAATCAACAGCCTCCCAGATTCAGGATAAACATCAATAGCATTCTCAGGCGAGTCTAAAGGACTCAGTCTAACAGCACCGCCATGTTCTTTTTGCCAGTTAGGATTTAGATATACTAAAACAGTAATCCTTCGACCATCATTAGTCGTATTATCTATATGACGAGCAAATCGAGATCCAGCACCTGGATATATAGCCAACATAGCATCACTTCTCTCATAAATTCTACTTAATTTCGCTACGTTAGGTTTCAGGTGGTCTATAAAGTTATCAACAGTGTGCACTAACTCTTTTAGACCTAAAAAATTTTTGATCGCTGATTGCGCTTTAATTTCTAATTTACATGGTTCAATTTCACCTTTTGTCTTGACTACGCGACTTACACCTTCTGGTGCATTATGCGCTCCGCACATCCAAAGTACTTTATCCCCTCTAACACTGGGTACTGATAAATGTGCTCCAACATCAGCACGTTTCCCTACCCATATTTCCGATTGCTCGTAATGTTCTTTAAACAATCCCGCCTCTATACGAACACGACGAACTAGATCTAAAGGAATAAAATTGTCACACACTACCCATCCGTGTTGCTGTAAATGAGAGCCGATAATTTCAACACTTTTTTTAATCTTCTGTTTAGCGTCCCTATTATTACTTTTTTTTTTGTGATTTTTTACATCTTTCATCATAATCATAGATGATAGACCAGAAACATCGATAAATTTATCTTGGGTTATAAATTTTGTGCCATCCAAAATATCATGGATATGCACATCATCTATAAATTTAGGTACATGAATAGTGGTAAAATTATCTATAGGGATATTATTCATCTCTTCGATGTCTGTTAGGTCCATACTATCAATAATAGACATTAAAAATGAAAATAACTTTCCTTTATTAGTATATCCTGCCGTTAAACATGCGTCAATATTATCTTTCAATACGATCTTCAATAATTTTGGATCTACTTTTCTAGTCTGCTTAATATCATATATAATGCGGCTCTGCAATTGGGTAACATCCCCATTACCAGTAGCAATAAGTTCGCGTAAATATTCACCAACAACAATCAATTTATTTGCCTGATCCTCCGATAAAGTCTCTTCGTCCTGATTGATATTCACTTCGTTAAAACTTTGAATACAACTTTCCACAGATTGTTTTTTTTTATCTATATGGTAATCGTTGTTATTGGCAATACCACTATCATCTTCTACAGTTGGAATGGACTTGATCTTTTGGACAACATCACAAAAAAATTGAAACATTGCAGCGTTATCTTCTTGTTCTTGGCCCCCATTTCTACATTGATTAAACGTTTCTCGTAACATTTCTTCGAATATAAAATCTATCTGTTTAGATTTATTAATTAGTTTTATAGCATTTACAACCTTTTTAGGATCATTTTCATTTCCAAGTGAAACTAACTTCTGAAGATTTTGCATCGATACATTCCTTTTATTTTGCGTCACAATATGCACTGCGTCTATTATTTCACCCCAATATCCTAACAAATACTTGTCATCCACAACATTACTTTTTATAAGTGATTCGTCCCTATACTTTAACGCTTCTTCTACTAATCGACGTAAAATCAATTCATTCAAGAAATGAAAATTGTTACTTAGTATGTCGTTCAAGTTACCACCATAAACTACATTGACACCTTGCGTTTTTAAGAATTCGGTCAACAATTTGGCACTCATTATTTTAAATTTAGTGCATGTGTGACCGGCAAAGATTTTAATTCCGGAACTAATGTAGACCTTGATGGAACCTAATATTTCCGACTATTGAACTGAACTAAATTATCTAAATGATTAGGGTGAAAGTATGTGCTATTACATTTGTGTGGAAGTCATTGCAACTCCAAATGAATATTACGCCTTTTTATAACACCACTACGCGTAGACATTATTTAATTCATTATTTAGACTTGTAAAACGGAAACATGAATTCGTTTAGATTCATATTAGGTCCTGAAATTGTGTAGTGTTTAATATTACATTTGTCTTCTTCTAATTTTGGTCTTTGGCCGGTCGCCGGTCCCTCATACTACATGCACGGCACATCATGATGGCAGCATTTGACACACGTACACGCACACAAGTTTGAAACGTAAATGGGAGACGATGGAATAAAAAAAAGCAGCAACCCTTGGGTTTCCCTGACCACTGGATGTATTGCGGGTGCTATAGGTAAGAATTCTACATAAAATATGGGCTAATAAAAATTACCATTTTATTTGGTTCTAAATATTTAATTTCAAATTTCATTATTGTTTACTCTACTAGAATGCGTTTCGGTTTGGCCAATGGAATATATTAAGACTCAATTACAGCTTCAAAGAGTTGGTGCACCACGTCCTTATACTGGTGTAATTTCTGGTTTAGTTTATACAGTTAAGACAACAGGTTTCTTATCTTTATATAATGGACTGGGAGTGACTCTTGTCGGTTCTATTCCCAAGGCAGGAATTAGATTCGGTGGAAATGATTTTTGTAAACAACTTCTTAAAGATGAAAAGGGTAAATTGACCATGGGTAAACAATTTTTAGCTGGCATGGGAGCTGGAACAATTGAGGCAATATTTGCTGTAACTCCACTTGAAACCGTTAAGACTAAATTAATACAGGTACTCTAAACCCTTTGCAAACCCTTTTTATAGATACCTTATTAATTACAACATAGACTAATCAAGGACTAGTAGATGGTGTTCGAACTATTATCGCACAAGAGGGAATTGGAGGATTATATAAAGGAGTGACGGCTACAGTATTAAAGCAAAGTTCAAACCAAGGTCTTCGATTTATGTTTTTTAATAAATATAAAGATATTGTCACGGATAATGGTAGTACCACATTAAGCCCAATGGCATCCTTTTTGGGTGGTGCTGGTGCAGGCTGTTTTAGTACTTTAGGTAACAATCCATTTGATGTTATAAAAACACAAATGCAAGGGAAAAATGCATCGAAATATACCAGTACTATCAATTGTTTTATGACTATGCTTCGTGAAGATGGCCCTTTGGCATTTTACCGAGGAATTGTACCTCGTTTAGGGCGAGTTGTTCCAGGTCAAGGAATAATATTTATGTCTTTCGAAAGTATACAGGTAATTGTTGAAAAAACGTTTTTTGCAAACAAAAAATGATATTTTAGTAGAAATGTTCATAATTTATGTATACAATTAAAAAGGTACTGATTTATTTCTCCCCTGTTTGGTACTTATTGATGGTAGTCTATCCGCACTTGAATCATCATCAATATCGTATCTAACACTATTTTCGATTTGTTTATTATTGACCGAATAAGGAACAGTAAGTTGTTGTTTCAAATTATGGATTTGTTTCTTATAATTGGCCACCACTGCTCGCATGTAATCTCGATAAGCACCCAATTCTTCTTGAACCGAGAAGTTTTGAGCATACAGCTTTGCAGCCCTGGCTTCGGTTTCACGTAATTGACTAACAACAGCCGCATTAGCATTTTCTTCTAATTTTAATATATACGACTTTGCCTCCTTAAGTGCCACTTCGTTTTTCTTAGCATTACGAATTAATTCAGAGGAGTCTTCAGTCGAAATGACTGGAGCCAAGTTTGAAGGCATAGTAGAGTTAGATGGTTTACCAGCAGATGGCGGTCTTGGAGAATTTAGCTTTATAAGCTGGACTGCTAGTTGCTCCTGTAACACTTTTAAAGTACTTTCTTGTTGCTCAATTTGCTTTTGTTTCACCAAATCTTTATTTGCCCCATCTCGCGCATCTATCAGTTGTCTAATTTGAGCATGTAGATTAGCAACTTCCATACGTGACGCTGCAAGTTTCTTTTCTGCATTCTCTATATTACGTTTATAAGTTTGCAAAATAATCGTAGCTTTCTGCTGCTCATTCAATGCATCCTCTTCTGAACGTTGTAAACGATCACGAATTTGATTTTTTTCTAAATTCTCACTATTTCCAATAATAATATTAGCATCATTTAAAGCAGCTTCGCCTATTAAACGTTGTTCATTTAGTAATTCCTTGTCTAACACTCCTTGTACCATTGGCAAATTATCCTCAATAGTATCAATAGCTGCTCTATATTTGTCGAATAAATTACGTAGTGCTGACATTATTGTCATCAAGTTACTCGTGGTACTTTCCATTTCAGCTCGCATTATCTTTTCATTTTCAGAATATGAACCCAACAACTCTTGCACTACACTATCTGTTTCAATCGTTTTACTCCCACTTGAGTCGGTATTATCGCTATCTGTGAGAATAGCTGATAGTTTATTCCTAAATGCTTGACGCAACTGAATTAATTCTTTTTCTACTTTACTTTTATCATTTTGTACAACTTTTATATCCTCCTGATATCTTAATATTTCACGTTCGAGATCTCTAATTTTTCTATCAAGTTTTCTTTGTTGAGCTTGGGCCTCTGATAATGGTATCACCTCTACAATATCTTTTTTTCCTTTCGATGCCTCTTTATTTAACCATTCAAGCTGTAGTTTCTTCTTTTCTTCTTCTGCCGTTTTAAGTAGTGTCATTCTTTGCTCTTCTGATTTTATTTTTTCATCAGCCAAAGATTTTTCCAAGGTTTCAATAGTTTTTTCAGATTCTTTCGTAAGTCTATCTAAATCAATAGTAACACGTCGCAATTCTAATTCTGTTTCTCCAAGGAGTTTTTTGGTTGAGGCTAATTCGTCCTCAGTTTGTCTCATTTTTGACCTTAAATTACTTATTACACTCTCGCTATCTTCACCCTGTTTATTATATACAGCTAATTCAACTTGGGCCAAGTCTAGCTTATTTTGAATTTCATTGCATTTAAATTGCAATGCTTCGCGTTGATTTACTAAAGTTAGCAACTCTGCCCCTAATTCAACATTCTTATCTTCTTCTCGCTGCAATTGTTCTCTAATCTCGTGAAGTTGAGCTTTCACTTTTGTTAGTTCTTCTTGTTTAGATTCAAGGATACGCTCAATTTCCACTTTACTCTCAATAGCACTATCTTTATCTGCCTTAGCTAATAACAATTGCGTATCTAAATCAAAATATTCATTTTTTGAAGTAAGTAACGCCGATGTAAGGTCAAACTTTTGTTTTTCTGACTGTTCTTGTAGTTTACTGTGCTCTAGCTTCAAATCTACAAATGCTCTGGCGATTGCCAATTTATCCTCTTCTGCTTTGATTAATTCTTGCGATTGATTGTATTTTTCTTTAACAATTGTGTTATACTTAGCTTTCAACAATTCCATCATTTCAAATAGTCTACCTCTATCCTCTTTCGCAGTATTACGATCTAATAATGCGGCCGCCATATCGCGTTGTAACTGAGCAATCTTTTCTACAGAAAATTCATTACTTTTTTCTCCGATTGGAGCGCCATTTATTATTTCGTCTTGTAGTTGCAAAATAAGGGATCTATACTTACATAATAGACCTTGAAGTACTTCTGTTAACTCTCGTCCACCTATTGGGAAATGCACGGCATTAGTAAGGGCACCAATAATTTCTAAAGTTTTTCTTGAAACTGAAGGTTCACCATTAGCTATTATACCTAAACCCAAAACTATTGCATTCCCCCCTAACATCTCGCTAAGATAATTCGTTAACTTTGATGAACGATATGGTGCGAGTGCAGCGCGGGAAGGCGACGACAATCGCTTAGTTACGTCTACAAATGATAGCAGAGATTTATGCAGTGTCGGACTTTCTAATTGCCTCAAATTTGCCCCACCTTGAACCAATGGATCAACACATGGGATATCTACAATAATCAAACGACTGACAGACTTTTTAATAACTGATGCATTATTTTGGTCAACTATAGCTTCATTTTGACGTAATTCTATTTCCCAGACACCAGTGGAAGTGTCTAAACTTGCACCTAATGGTAATGTATGACTTGATCTGTTTTCACATGTGTCCATTAAATTTTTGCGCAGATTGATTTCATCGGTGATCAACTCTTTATGAATACCTGATATTATAACGCCGTCTTCGGCAGAAATTGAGACGGTTAAACCTCTAGAACTAGGTCGTAGTAAATCTGTTATAATTTCATCTTGAATTTCAAATGACGACAATGAAACTTGAGCCTGATAGAACTCTGGTTGATTATGATCCTTTTCACCGACAATATTAAATAGTTCATTAGATAAAAATGGTAAAAAAGTTTTTTTAATGAATAAACTCTTTTTTGTACTTCTTGAACCGATTACATGAATTAAAACTGTCGCAGCGTCATTAACAAACGCAGCAATTGGATTTAAAGATGCACCAAGTCCAGCACCGGCATCGTTACCAATTGTTAATTCGCACACCTCTAAATCTGAGAGTGTTTTATCTAATACTTGAGCAACTTCGTGCCTTGTAGAGGGACTGCCTGATTCTAAAACAGTTATAGCATTTGTTCCGTCAGATACAATATCACCCTGTCCGAAACCAGACCCTATTATACGAACGTAGGTTACAGATGGGACACCTCTGATGGACATTGTTGACACGGTACAATAACGTGTTTGAAACAACGTTCATGAATTTCAATTAACTGTTCCGATGCTCCGATTCCGGATACAGTACGTTAGAAAGTTTCCTTGAATTAATAACTATGTTACATTTCACATACAGTTATAATAAATAATACTAGATATAAGCAAGGAAGAGATTACAAAGGTAACTACTGGCTTAACTATGAATTATTCCAATTGTTAGACATTATTCATTTAAACTTTTGATTGTCTTAGTTTGGCCAAAATCTGTATTGCATACATTCAGCATATTAATTCTCGTCTTTTTGATAAGTCTAAGTATTACCCTATATGTATTAAGCCCGGATTTAATCGTTGTAAAACTTCCTTAGGAAAAAAACATTACATCGGATCGTTGAAAGTAAGATAAAAGTCGCTACTGTAGACAATGAGTTTAGTTGAAGTAAGTAGGGTCGATACAAGATTGGCAACAATTTCAATTCAGCTGTACTCCGTTACAGAAACTCATCATAGTATAATTTTCTGTCCTGGTGAATACATAACGGGTAAGGTATGTATAAAGTTTCACCAACAAACATTCATTAGAGGAGCATGGATTAAGCTAAGTGGCTCAAGTGTAATAAATAGCAAAATTAGTACTGCAGTATTTGATGTATTACAAAACGAAGAAGAATATTACTGTGGGGGTATACATGATATTTTGATAGGTCTTGGAGAGGAAAAAAACATTGACTACGATAATCTCTTGGACATCCCAATGGGCGAACACTTTTTCAGTTTTTCTATCCTAATTCCCGATAAAGGTATTACTATTATCAGGTTAAACCTAAAATTTTCATACTCATTTTATATTTTAATATTGCTCTAGCTCCATTATCATATATCGATGAAAATTGTGAACTATTGTACACACTAACCGCGTTCTTAGATACACCATCATTATCTACATCAGTAACAAATACGTTTTATAATCTTCAGATTGGAACTGTGCCATCATATGACAATTTTTTACCATCGAATCTCCTAGGAACAAATTACACTCCTATATTAAGTTCCTATTCTGATGGTAAAAAAGATAGGAGACAAATGTCTTTACACAATTTTTTAGATATATTTAGTTCTTGTTTGGTGCTTCCGACGTATCTTGAAATTAAATCCTTATGTGGCCCATTTATGTTTGATTATAAAAATTCATCCAATACACTAAAATTTCAATACATAATTAAAGGCTGCAATCCTTCCTCTAAATTAAAAGTTAAAACAGAACTGTTTGTATTATTTGGATTTAAGCAGAATGATTTTAAGAGGAATAAAAGTGCAAATGACAATACAATCCAAAAATATAATTTGTATACAGAATATTCAATGCCAAAATTATCTGAAAATGGTGCCGTAGAATTTTCTGAAAATGTTTCTGTGCCAATAGTTATTAATGACTCCAAACGTAGAATTTGTTTTCTTGAATGGCCCAAGCCTGTAGCTGATCCCAACTTTCACAAAGATACCATTTCAAATTTTACCATTGATAATGGATTGTTTCATTATAAAGTATTTTTAAAAGTATCTGTGCAGCACGAATCGATATATAAAATTGCTCAGACATTACCATTTTGCACTACAGAGATTTTTATAAAGCCACCACAAAAAATATGTAATTTTGAAAGTCCTAAGAAGTCTATTAAAAATGTAATGGTTTCAAAGTGTAATGTAATACCAAGAACACCCCATGCAGTGCCTGCTGTCCTTAATGTCAGAGCAGAAGTAGTATCAAGGGGTCCTGCTGCTATATTAGGCGAAAGAAATACTCGAAACAATACAATTCGTACGCCTAATCGTCTCGTTTGCATGTACAAAATCATCTCAGATCCTGTAGTATTATCATGTACTCCCCAGTATTCACCTCCAACAGTAGATATTTGTAGTCCAAATAATACACTCGATAATGATGAAAATGACGATACAATAACCAATTCATCATTATATTGGACGACACCTTGTCATATACTAGGAATCAATGATAGAAATAATGATGAATTTAGGAATCCATCTCCAATTCTTCCTAGTCGCCCCGTAAGTGCACAATTATTTAATTTGTAGGAACTTTGTATAGTTTAAAAACTTATTTACACAAAAACAAATATAACACTCGGTACTATTAGATTTATTTCACAAAACTTATCGAAATATTTACGAGTTCCAAGGTATTGACGTATCTTCATCAAAGAACTCACTCTTCATTTCTGCTTGATGAGCACTCTTAACTTTACAATTAATTGATTTTTGATAGTAATTGAGTTGATCGTCAACAGTATTACTAAACTTTTCATCAACTGCGTTCAAAATTTCTTGCACTGATTTAGAGGCGTTTCGAAACTTAAGATTTGATGATAGATCTGCTACTTTAGAATTTTTCACTTGATACCTTTTATTTTTTTCTTTTTGGGTAATGAGTGAAATTTCACTGATACATTTATCAAACGACTGTTTTAAATCACTGCATATCATATTTACGTTTTTAAGTTCATCCAACTTATCAATTATGCTGTCAATTTGTTCCTTACTTACCTCCGATTTGGTGCTTTTTACATCAACATGATTAATCTGGCTTATTTGTGACACTATTACGCTTGTTAAAGCTTGAATTTTGTCGTTATCTAAACTAAATGAATGTTTCTGAATTTTTTCTGCCTCCATTTTTCTTATTTTTGATAATGCTTCAGAATTTTCATCCATAAGATTGGCCACTGTAATAAAAACCTGTTTGAGTAAAAGTTTTCGATGATGCTCAATTTTTGACTTCGACGACTGAATCAGTGCATTTTCTTTCTTTAACCTTGTGATTTCATCTGCTTGTTTTAATAATTGAACTTGATGAGACGCCTGCTGTTGCTTTAGTAATGATTTTGTCGCATTTATTTCATCCAACAAATCACTTTTGACAGTCTGATTGTATCGAGTAGCGTCCAAACTATTGTAAAAAATCGTCCTTCGACTAGATTTTACTTTATTTAAAGTGGCATTTAAAGAGTCTATTTCAATATTGCGCTTTTCAAGAACATCCTTCAAGAAAATAATTTCAGTGTTTTTTTCCTCAAGCTCTTTCAGCAATAATTCATGTTGCAACTTTTCATCTCTTAATTTATTCATCATTAAATCGTTTTCGATGGAAGTAATCGAAGTAACGGCATTAAGCATTGCTACTGCACCGGGGGATTGATTAATGTACGTCCCATCTGCTAAGATATTAGAATTGTTACTAACAACGATTGCAGAAGATAATACCCTTCTAGGTTTTTTTGTTTTCTTCTCATTTCCTCTGTTGTCATTCAATTCTGTTACCTTGTCCTTTAAAATGAATTCGCTATCCGTGCGACTGTCCCCTTCATTTGATATATTAATACTACCCATTGATGCCGTCTTGTTTATTTTTGGTATGTTAACGGTTACTTTTTCAAGTACTGCAGAAGCTTGTCTTTGAAGTATTTTTTCAGGATTGATTTTATTCGGCACTTTGGCAGCAGCATCTTTGGGAGCAGAATTTGCAAATAAATTTGTAGTGTTTTGCTTCACGTTATTAGTGCCTAGTTTAGGTAGTGTAACTTTCGGAACAGTATCATCAACTATAGTCTCATTTACAACCACATTATCTCCCTGTTTTTCATTCAAAAAAATATTATTTTCAACATTGTCACATATTAAATTATCTTCTTCGTCTTCAAATTTCCCGAACTGAGTATATTTTGTATTTAAAATGATTTTTACTTTGGTTAAATAATTTTTAATTAAAATTTGATTAATAGCTTTAATCCATCGTTTTCTAGAAATATTCAAATTATCACAGCTCTGAGTACTCGAAACTGTACTTTTAAATGCATTGATGGCTACTTTAGAGAGCCCAGCACTTCGTGATGCCAAATAAGAGGCGCCTTTCAATTTCAATGTTTCTTCCTTAAATTGGTCCATAGATGATTCAAAATCCGCTCGTGTAACTTTAACCTGTCTTTTGAAAATAAATGGTTCTAAATTAATAGGTTTAACCGCCAATAAACAATGTGTAGCATCAGCGGGTAAGTTGAATGTTTTCGTGCCATCGATTTCCGTCATAGTGGCACGACCAACTATAATATTAGTTATCAAATCACGAAATGCTTCTTGAAATATGGCTGCATCTGTTAATACCTTTTTTTGGCGGTAATAATTTTCTTTTTTTACATTTACGCAATGCTGGATATCATCATTACCCACTAATGCTTTTACTTTTGAACTATCCAAGTATAACCGAGTGAGTTCAATTTGCTCCTCTACATTGAAAATAATTATCTCATAACAGCTATGAGACACGTGAGTAACTATAATAATGTCCACATTACATTTTACTTTCCAGAAGAACTTGCTTCCTGCATAAATAATAAATGTGAA
>JACCDO010551830.1_pt1 | contig 12703 bp, 5 predicted proteins | sample 7446101 | NCBI WGS metagenome assembly JACCDO01 (sample SAMN15323440, study PRJNA562643) | freshwater metagenome | isolation source: river surface water | place: USA:Blue River Watershed | collected 2017-08-16
GTGCACATCCACAGTTCCGCCATCCGCCTCATCGGTCCGCGCCGCGGCGGCGCCCGCAGCGGGCTGGTGAGCTTCGCCTTCGCCGACGTGCACGCGCACGACGTCGTGACCTTCGCCGACGAAGACGGCATCGCGCTCCGCGGCGGCCATCACTGCAACCAGCCGCTCATGCGCAAGCTCGGCCTTACCAGCACGACGCGCGCGAGTTTCTACTTCTACAACACCGAGCAGGAAATCGACGCCCTCGTCGCCAGCCTGCGCCGGATCCTGAAGTTCTTCGGCACGAGCTGAGCCGGTCGCGGACCGACTGCCGGTCGCAATCGCGGCCCGCGTTGAACCCACGCCTCGCGGTCAGCGCTGCGCCTCGAACAGCCCGACAAAGGCCTTCGGCACCACCGCGGCGCTGCGGCAGTTGGTCGCGACGAGCACTTTCGCCGCCCACTTGCTCACTTCGTCGCGCGTGATCGTGTCCATCAGGTTGCCGCGCAGCGCGATGATTTCCTCGGTCTCTTCCGGCCGCTCCTGCGCGCGCATCAGCAGGTTCACGAGGAAACTGTTTTCACGGAAGGCCTGCCGCAGCTGGCTGCGCAGAATGCCGCGCGCCCCGATGAACTCGCCGTTCTGCACCCCGCGTTCCGCCAGCTCCGCGCCGATCGCGGTCACCAGCGGCGCCACGCGCGTCGAGTCGTTGGGCGCGCAGTCGATCTGCGCCCGCAGGAGCGCGAACGCCGGGAAGCCGTCGTAGGGCTGGAACTCCGCCGAGGGCGAATACGCCAGGCCGAGCTTTTCGCGCACCTCCGTGCGCACCCGGATCTCCAGAATCTTTGCCAGCAGCTGCAGCGCCGCCTGGTCGCGGATGTGCAGCGGCTCGGTCACCGGCCAGGTGCCGACCACGAGCCCCATGTTCTGCTCGCCCACGAATTCGATGCGCGTGAAACCGGGATCGGCCGTCACCGCCACCGGCGCCGCCGGCGCCGACAGCGTTTTCTTCTCCGCGCGCGGCTTCAGCGCGCCGAGGGTGCGCGCGACGGCGGAGGTCACCGCGTCTTCCGTCACGTCGCCGACGATCGTCGCCTCGACGTAGCCCGACGCCAGCGACGGCTCCATCCAGCGCTTCACGTCGACCACGCTCAGCTTCATGTAGTCGAGCGGCTGCCCCCACGTGAAGCGGGCGTCGCCCTTGAAGAGATGATCCACGAGGCTGCGCATCCCGCTGCCCATGCCGCCGGTCGACATCATGCGCCCGAGGAAGGCCTGCGCCCGCTGGTCGTTGTGCACGTAGCTGTTGAACTGCGGCGCGTGCAGAATGTCCGCGACCAGCGCGAGCCAGACCTCCAGCTGCTCGGCGGTCATCATCCCGCGGAACGTGAACGCATCGCGGTCGCTCACATCGAGCCCGAAGTCGATCAGCCGGTCCTCCAGCAGCGCGCCGAACTGCTCCGGCCGGAAATGCACCGCGCCGCTCGCGAGCAGCGTGTTGATGCCGAATTCCTTCAGCGCCGGCTTGCCGCCCGGCATCTCCAGCAGCCCCGTGCCGACGCGCACCACGGCGTGCACGAGACCCGGCTCCTGCCGGTTGGGCACGAAGTTCAGGCGCACGTTGTTGCCGTAGCGCATCAGCTTGGCCCCGAGCGACGGCAACTCGCGCCGCTCCGCCACCGCCGTCGGCGCGGTGAACTTCGGCAAATTGAACGCCACCGTGCGCCGCGACCGCGGCATCACGTGCGCGATGCCCTGCCGGCGCGCCTTCTGCACCTCGGCGAGCACCTTGTCCGGCGTGAGTTCCATGTCGAAACCGCCCGAGAGGTGGAAGGCCATCGTGTCCACCGGCCAGAGCGCGCGCAGGACCTTCTGCGCGTCGGCCGGGGTGAACCGCTCCAGCCACTCGCGCATCCAGCCGAAGCGCGTCCCGAAGCCGGTGAACACCGCGTGGGTCGTCACCGCATCCGTCAGCGCCTCGCAAAGCATACCGGGATCGAGCGTGGGCAGCTGTTCCAACATGTGCGCCGCCAGTTTCAGCTGGCGGGTGCGGCGGGTCTCGATGTCGACCGGGTCGAGGCCGCGCTCGAGCGCGAGCCGCACCGCCTGGTCGAGCTCCAGAATGCCTTCCTTCCAGCCCTTCGCGGGGCCGCGCACCGACGCCATCGCGACCGCATGGCCCATCAGCTCGTCGTAGTTCGCCTCGCCGCCGCTCTCGCGCTTCAGGCGGTCGCCGAACACTTCCATCACGAATTGCCGGCGCTGCTTCTCCACCTGCACGTCGCGGGAATCGGGCCGCGTCGGCAGCGCCGCGACCGCCGCGGCGTCGATGCTGGCCGAGCCGACGCCGTTGATGCGGAAGACCCCGGCGCGCAGCGACCGCGCGTCCAGCCGGCCTTCGTCGCGCGCGGGAATCGGCTCCGGCGGGCGCACCATCGACGCGAAGAGCTCCTTCACCAGCGCCTCCATGGCTCCGCGTTCGAAATCGCCCGCCCCGACCAGCACCATCAGGTCGGGCCGGTAGTTGCGCCGGTAGAACCGGAGAAACTGCTCGCGACTGAAAGTCGCGATCTGCTGGTCGCTGCCGCCCGGCGAGCGCAGCGGGAACTGCAGCCCGCGGAAGACAACCGGCATCGACGCCAGCTGCGCCCGGTCCATCAGCGTGTCGCGGTTGCGCAGCTCGGCCCGCACCACGCGGCGCTCCTGTTCGATGATCCGCGGCTCGAAGCTCACCCCGTCGCCGAAATCCCGGAACAACCGCAGGCCTTCCCGCAGCAGCGCGCCGTCGTTTTCGCGGAAATCCAGCCGGAAGGCCGTGTAGTCGAAGGTCGTGATCGCGTTGACGTCGCTGCCGTATTCCACGCCCAGCCGCTGGAAGAGCGCGATCATGTCGTCGGCCTTGAAGTTCTTGGAGCCGCCGAACGCGAGATGCTCGATGTAGTGCGCGATGCCGAGTTCGTCGGGCCGCTCGTCGACCGAGCCCGCGAGCACGATGAGCTGCAGCGCCACCCGGCCCGGCACCCCGCGGTGCGGCAGCAGCGCGTAGCGGAAGCCGTTCTCGAGCCGTCCCCAGGTCACCTGCGGATCGGGGGCGAGCGTCGCCTTGGGCACCTCGTGGGCCCACTTGCCGCCCCGCGGTCCGTTGATCTCGGGCGCCCGGGCGGCCCGGGCCGCGCCCGCACCCGCCGCGGCCGCCACCACCAGAGCGAGGAAGAAGAGCGTGCGCCTCATGACGAAGGCCGGAACCGTGCGCGAAGTCCCGGCAAGGGCAACCCTGCGTTGCGCGCGGGCCCGCGGTTTCCGCGTCCGCCGGCGGAGCGTTCAGGGCGCCGCGTAGAGTTCGATCAGCACGATACCCGCGCCCGCTCCCGTCGCGTGCACGGTGTAGCCGCCCGCCGGCGCCACCAAACGCTCGGCCGCATCCCGGCTGCCCCGCGGCAACGCGAACGCCCCGACCGCGGCGAACAGCGGCTCGAGCGCCGCGGCCCAATCGTCGTTCGCCGCCACGCTCCGGGCGCCCGAGAAGATCTCCAGCCGCGGATTCTCCTGCACCGGCGCCACCCCGAACGGCGCGAGCCCCGGTCCCACGTTGCGCACCAGCAGCGGCCGTGTCCCGCCCGCCAGCACCGCCCCGACAATCACGGTGCCGCCGGCCGGCAGCGCCAGCCGGCAGGAGAGGTTCGCCAGCTGCGTGCCCGCATCGCGCGAGAGATCGTAAACCTCCACCAGCGCCTCGGCGGTCGGTCCGGGGTTGAGCAGATGCACCGTGTAGCTGCCCGGGGCCAGCGTCACTTTCAGCGCCGCATCCTTCGATGCACTCCCCAGCGGAAACGCCCCCGCCGCCGCAAAATCCGCCGCGAGCGCCGCCTCCCAGTCCTCGTTCCGCGCGATCTGCCGCTCGCCCGCGAAGAGCGCGACCGCGGGATCCGCGACAAAATTGTCCACCCCGAGCACCCCGAGCGTGGGGCCGACCCCGCGAAGCAGCACGGTTTTCTCGCCGGTCCCCGCGATGCCGAAGCCCACGATCAGCGTGTTGGCGCCGCTGCCGGCCGGCGCCCGCGTCGAGACATTGGTGAGCCGCGGCACCTCCGCACTGACCGCGAACGTCGCGACCGCACTCGTCGCCGTCCCGGCGGCATTGGTCGCGATCACCGAGTAGCTGCCGGCATCGGAAAGAACGGCCGCGGGAATCGCCAGAATCGCGTCGGTCGCGCCCGGGATCGCCGCCCCGTCTTTCCGCCACTGCAGCGACGGCAGCGGCGATCCCGCCGCCGTCGCGACCAGTTCCACCCTCGACCCGACAATCGCGGTTCCCGCGCTCGGCTGCGTGGTGAAAACGGGCGCCACCTCGGCGAACAGCGCGAGGTCGATGGGCTTCGTCGCCCGGTGGACGATCACCTGGTCGGAGTAGAGCGTCAGCAGGTCGGTCAGCCCGTCGCGGTCGAAATCGCCCACACTGATTCCCGAGTTCGTGCTGGCGCGGAACACCTCGCTCACATCGGCAAACACGGCGTTGCCGCGGTTGAGCAGCAGCGTGCGCGACGAATTCACCGGCGCGTAGTTGGCCGAGTTCATGCGCAGCACGAGATCGGGCCGGCCGTCACGGTTGAAGTCGACCGCCTGCGGGAGCACGACCCACTGGTCCGTGCGCGCATAGGTCACGTTCAGCTGCGCGTTGGCCTCGCGCAGGCGGCCGGTGCCGTCGTTGAGCAGGAGCTGCAGGCCGGGGACCACGGCACCCCGATCCGTCGAGAGCAGGAGGTCGGCGGCGCCGTTGCCGTCGAAGTCCGCGGTGACGATCCGCGGCGTCACGCCCTCGATGCCATGCAGCTTGGGCGGCAGGGCAAACGCGGGATCGCGTCCGAAGCGTCCGGTGCCGTCGTTCATCAGGAGGACATTGGGACGCGTCGAGTTGGGACCGTTCGGCGCATAGTAGACGCCGCCGAGCACCAGTTCGGGGCGACCGTCGCGGTTGAGATCGGCGAAGCACGCACCCGGGTTTTCGGAGAATCCGGACGCGACATCGGCGGGCAGACGGTTCGCCGTGTCCGTGAACACGCCGGCGCCGTTGTTCAGGTAAAGGCGCGGCGTATGCGGGGCGATGTTGCTCACCAGGTAGAGGTCCAGGTCGCCGTCGCCGTCGATGTCGGCCGACGCGACGTCGTGCGTGTAATGGTTGCGCTGCGGCAGCCGCACCGCGCTCTCGTCCACGAGGCGCCCGTCGGCCGACTGGATGAAGAGCCGCGACTGCTCGCCCGGCACGGGCAACATGTCGGTGCCGGTCCCGGCGATGAAGAGATCGGAGCGGCCGTCGCCGTTGAAATCGGCGACCCAGGTCCGATACGGATTCACCATCATCACCGTGCCGAGCACCGCGTCGGTCGCCTCGACGAAGGTCCCGTTGTTGTTCCGGAATGCGAGCACGCGACGAAGCGTCTCCGGATAGGTCGGGGGCTGCTTCACCTGCATCACGATGAGGTCGGGATCCCCGTCGTGGTCGAAGTCGATCACCTCGGTCGAGCTGGGATCGGGCAGCATCGCCCGCCCGACCGTCAGCGGGGTCGACACGAAATACGGCCCGCGCTCGAGCACGGCGCGCCGCATTGCGCCGCCGATGTCGGCCTTGGTCAGCGCCCGGCCGCGCCCGCCGACATCGCGCAACGTGGTGCCGCCGCTCTCGTCGAGCGGCCAGGACGCGACGAGCCCGGTCCGCGCGCCCGGCACCACCTCGCCCATCGCGTCCGCGATCTGCGCGGCGCTCCGCGCGACCGACCAGAAACGCACCTGGCGCGCAAACAGCACCGCCGGCTCCCCTGCCGCCGGCCGGCCCGCGGCGTCGAAGGCCGCCCCGACGCCGAAGGGCAGCGTCGGTGCCGCCGGGATCGCCGGCGACTCCGTGCGGGTCGCGACCACGGCGCCGTTCACCAGCAGCCGCGTCGTCCCGCCCTCGAGCGTGACGGCGACATGCGTCCAGGTCCGTTGCGGGAGCGGGCCGGGGGCGGCGAGCGTGAGGCCCGCCGTCACGAAGCGCAGCCCGGAGCCGGCATCGTCGAGTTGCAGGCCGAAATTCAGCGCCATCCCGCCGGCGCCGCCGTCGATCGGCGCCGCTTTGCCCATGAGCCAGTGCCGCGGATAAGTCCCGGTGAGAAAGATCCAGCCCTCCATCGTGAACGCCGACCCGGCCTCGAAGTCGGCGGGCGTCCCGGCCCTGAGCGGTTCCGCCCCGATATCCGCGACGAAATACTGGAGCGGCGGCGCCGGGTCGGCCGCCCGCGCCGCGGCCGTCATCCCCAGCGCACCCAACGCGCGGACGACCGAAAGAAGCACGCGCCGCCAGGCAGTTCGAACCGAGGGGACCATCGCGCCCACCGTGCAAGTCGGCATCCGGACTTCAACCCCCGCCTTCCCGCCGTCCGTCGCTTCCGACTGGATTCCGCGCCGGTTTATGACACTTGTCCGCCCCCTATGACGTTTCGTTTCCCCCGCTCCGGCCGCCTCGCCGCGGTCGCCGCCCTCCTCGCCGCCGTCGCCGGCCCCGGTCGCGCCGACGAAGGCATGTGGCTCTACTCCGCGCCGCCCCGCGCCCAGATCAAAGCCAAATACGGCTTCGATCTCACCGACGCCTGGCTCGAGCACCTGATGAAGTCCTCCGTCCGCTTCAACAGCGGCGGCTCCGGCTCCTTCGTCTCCGCCGACGGCCTCGTCATCACCAACCACCACGTCGCCTCCGACGACCTGCAAAAACTGAGCGACGAGAAGAACAACTACCTGCGCGACGGCTTCACCGCCAAGTCCCTCGCCGAGGAGAAGAAGCTCGTCGATCTCGAGCTCAACGTCCTCCAGTCGATCGAGGACGTCACCGCCCGCGTCAACGCCGGCATCCCGGCCGGCGCCGCCGGCGCCGAGGCCGCCGCCGCCCGCCGCAAGATCATCGCCGAGATCGAGAAGGAGTCCCTCGACAAGACCGGCCTCCGCAGCGACGTCGTCACCCTCTGGCAGGGCGGCGCCTACCACCTGTATCGTTTCAAGAAATACACCGACGTCCGCCTCGTCTGGGCGCCCGAGCAGCAGGCGGCCTTCTTCGGCGGCGATCCCGACAACTTCGAGTTCCCCCGCTTCAACCTCGATGCCACGGTCTACCGCGCCTACGAGAACGGCCAGCCCGCCAAGATCGCGCACTACCTCAAGTGGTCGCAGGCCGGCACCAAGGAAGGCGACCTGACGTTTGTCTCCGGCCACCCGGGCAGCACCAACCGCCAGTTCACCATGGCCGAGCTCCAGTTCCTGCGCGACACGCAGTATCCCTACGTCGTGCCGCGGCTGAAGCGCCTCGAGGTCCTGCTCAAGAGCTGGGGCGACCGCAGCGAGGAAAACGCCCGCCGCGCCAAGGACGACCTCTTCGGCATCCAGAATTCCCGCAAGGTCTACGACGGCCGCCAGGCCGGTCTCTTCTCCCCCGCCATCATGGGCCCGAAGGCCGCGCAGGAGAAAGCGTTCAAGCAGCAGGTCGGCGACCGCGCCGACGGCGCCGCCGTGCGCGCCGCCTACGACCGCCTCGCCGAGACCGCCCTCGCCCAGGCGAAGATCTACCGCCGCTACCGCCTCCTCGAAGGCGGCCACGCCTTCATGAGCGATTCCTTCGCCTTCGCCCGCAGCCTCCTCCGCGCCGGCGACGAACGCCCCAAGCCCAACGGCGAACGCCTCCGCGAGTTCGGCGACGCCCGCAAGGCCTCCTTCGAGCAGAATCTCTTCTCGGAAAAACCCGTCTACGCCGACCTCGAGATCGTCCTCCTCGGCGAAGCGCTCACCTTCTTCGCCGAGGCCGCCGGCTTCGACGATCCCGTCGTGCAGCAGGTCCTCGCCGGCCAGTCGCCGCGCGACCGCGCCGCCGCCCTCATCGGCGGCACCAAGGTCCGCGACGTCGCGTTCCGCAAGAAACTCTACGAGGGCGGCGCCGCCGCCGTCGCCGCGGCCAAGGATCCGCTGATCGAGCTCGCCCGCCTCGTCGACGCCGAGGCCCGCGCCCTGCGCAAGCAGTGGGAAGCCCTCGAGGAAACCAAGCAGCAGGCCCACGCCACCATCGAGAAAGCCCGCTTCGCGATCGAAGGCCCCACCCGCGCGCCCGACGCCACCTTCACCCTCCGCCTCAGCTTCGGACCCGTCAAAGGCTACGTCGAGGGCGGCAAGCAGGTTCCCGCCTACACCACGCTCGGCGGCATCTACACGCGCAACACGGAGCACAAGAACAAGGAGCCGTTCGACCTCCCGCAGCGCTGGTTCGACAAGAAGGCCGCCCTCGACCTGAACACGCCGTTCAACTTCGTCCACACGCCCGACATCATCGGCGGCAACAGCGGCAGCCCCGTGGTCAACACCAAGGGCGAGTTCGTCGGGATCATCTTCGACGGCAATATCCAGAGCCTCGTCGGCGACTTCGCCTACGAGGACGTGCAGGCCCGCGCCATCAGCGTCGACTGCCGCGCCATCCTCGAGGCGATGAAGAAGGTCTACCAGGCCGACGCCCTCGCCGCCGAATTGATCGCCGGCAAACGCTGACCGTCCGCACCCTCGCGGCGGCCCCGCCGCCGCCTTCTCCCCCAGCCCGGCTTCCCGCCGGGCTTTTTTTTGCGCGACTCGCCCCGCCCGGTTGCCCCGGGCGGAGCGATCCGTCCGCCCCCGTTCCACCGATCGGGGGAAACCTGTCCTTTACGCAATCACCGCAAGCCGCTAGCAAATCCACTTACTGATTGGGACTTCTATCTCCACTTCCGGTGCGTAGAGTCCCCTGCCCCGCATGAAAATCGCCATCGTCGAGGACTCTGCTTTCATGCGCGGATTGATCGCCCGCACGCTCCGCCGGATCTTCCCCGACGCCGAGCTGCACGAATTTGCCGATCCGGTCGAGGCCCTGAAGCTCATCCCCGCCCTCGCCCCGGAAATCATCACGCTCGACCTGCTCATGCCGGGCCTCAACGGCCTCGACTTCCTCCGCCGCGCCAAACGCAAGAAGATCGGCGCCCGGGTGATCGTCATCACCGCGGACGTGCAGGAGAGCATCCGGAAAAAGTGCGCCGCCGCGGGCGCCCACGCCTTCATCGAGAAGCCCGTCACCCTCGCCAAGCTCCGCGCCGCCTTCGCCGCCGACGCCCCGCCCGCATGACGAGCGCCCCCGCCATCTCCCCGGCCACGCTCGATGTGCTGCGCGAACTGATGAACATCGGCGTCGGTCGCGCGGCCCGGGCCATCTCCGAGCTCAGCGGCCGCGAAGTCGCCTTGCGCGTGCTCGAGGTCGCCCTGCTCGACCTCGCCGATCGCCACCAACTCGCCGACCTCGGCGGCCAGATCAACCTCCGCGTCAGCCAGTCCTTCCGCGGCGGGCTCGCCGGTTACGCCCTCTTCGCGCTCAACCGTCCCGGCGCCGTCCGCCTCGCCCGCCTCCTCCTTGACAAGGCGGAGGACGACGTCGCCTTCGACGAACTCGAGCAGAGCGCCCTCCTCGAACTCGGCAACATCGTCATCGGCTCCGCCGTCGGTATGCTCGCCTCCGAACTCAAGGTCACCCTCCGCTACGACCTGCCCCAGCTCCAGCTCCAGGGGGTCGACACGGTGTCGGATCTCTTCGCCGATCTGGCCGACACCCGGCATATGCACGCGCTGGTCATGCGCGCCTCGCTCTCGCTCCGCGAGGACAAGGTCAACGGCTACCTGATCATCCTGTTTCCCGAACCCGGCCTGAAAACCCTCGCCGATCGCGTCGCGCGGCTGGCGTCCTGATGCCGCATTCCGCCACGCACGCCTCGCTCGACGCGCTGCCCTGCGGATTCGTCCAGATCGACGGGGCGGATCGGGTCGTCCTCTGGAACCAGCAGATCGAACGCTGGACGGGCCTCACCCGCGCCGCCGCCTCCGGCCGCGCCTTCGCCGAACTCTTTCCCGACGACCCCGGCCTTTCCGCGTTGCTCGCCGACGTCCGTGCCGGCGGCCGGCCGCGCGTCCTCGCGCAGATGTTCCACGGCCGGCTCTTCCGCGTCCCGCTGCCGCCCGGCCACCTCAGCGGCCTCGCCGAGATGCAGCAGGAATGCCACATCGTGCCCCTCGTCGAGCCCGCCGGGCACATCGCCCTCTCCGTCCTCGACGTCACCCCCCGCGTCGTCGGCCAGCGCCGCCTGCAGACCCTCCTGGCCGAACGCACCGCCGCCCGCGACCGCGCCGAACGCTCCCTCCGCGACCTCGCCCAGCGCGAGATCGAGCTCCAGGCGCGCGACCGCGAGCTGAGCACCATCAGCGAAAACATCCCCGAGGGCGCGCTCTACCAATACGTCACCACGCTCGCCGGCCCCGGCCGGCTCACCTACCTCGGCCGCGGCGCCCACCGCATCTTCGGCGAACTCCCCCGCCGCCTGCCCGTCGACGTCAACTGGTTCACCAGCCGCATGCATCCCGACGACGTCGCCGGCGCCACCGCCGCCGGCGCCCGTTCGCGGGAGACGCTCGAACCGTTCTACCACGAGGTCCGCATCCGCGCCGCCGACGGCGTCGAGCGCTGGGCCAGCTTCCGCTCCCGCCCCCGCCTCGGCACCGACGGCGCCATCACCTTCGACGGCGTGATCGTCGACGTCACCGAACGCCGCCGCGCCGAGGAGGAAGCCCGCCGCCAGGCCCGGTTCCTCGCCGCCCTCAACCAGACCACTCTGGAAATGCTCGGCCGGCGCAACGTCACCGACCTGCTCCAGGCCTTGGTCGACCGCGCCTGCACCTTGCTCCGGTCGTCCCACACCGAGATCTCGCTGCTCGACCAGGGCGACCTCGTCGTCCGCGCTTTCAATTTCGGCGCCGACTACCTGGTCGGGGACCGCATCTCCCGCAGCCAGAGCGCCATCTCCTGGCAGGCCGTCGACACCGGGCAACCGGTCGTCGTCGCCGACTACGCCAGCCACCCTTCGAACCGCGCCATCTACCGCGAGCGCGGCGTGCGCGTGGCCGCCGTCTTCCCCATCTTGCGCGGCACCGAGTGCGTCGGCGTGCTCGGCCTCGCCCGCGACGCCTCCGACCAGCCCTACTCCGTCGAGGAGGTCGCCGAGGGCGTGCTGCTCGCGCGCATGGCCGCGCTCGTCCTGCACAACGCCGCCGTCCACGAGGAGGCCGTGCGCGAGGCCGAAGCCCGCACCGCCGCCCTGCGCGAGAGCGAGGCGCGCTTCCGCGGCCTCTTCGACCAGAGTCCCCTCATCATCGCCCTGCTGGAGCTGCCGGAAGGCCGCATCGTGGAGATCAACGCCGCCGCCGTCGCCGCCTTCGGCTACGCGCGCGCCGAGGCCATCGGGCACACCACCGCGGAACTCAACCTCTGGGCCGACACCGACCTCCGCGACCACTACCTCGACCAGCTCCGCCACGCCAGCGTCGTCACCGGCTTCGAGGCCGAGATGCGCCGCAAGGACGGCTCCACCTTCACCGTCCTCCACAACGGCTGCATCATTTCCTTCGGCGGCAAGCTCTACAACATCGCCTCCGTCCAGGACATCACCCCGCGCAAACAGTCCGAGGCCGCCCGCGACCGCACGCTCGCCCTCATGCGCGCGACGCTCGACTCCACCGCCGACGGCATCCTCGTCGTCAACGCCGAGGGCCGCATCGAGAATTTCAACGCCAACTTCTTCGAGATGTGGCGCCTCCCGCCCTTCGCCGTCGACGATCCCGGCGGCGAGGATGTCTTTCTCCGCACCATCCTCGACCAGCTGGTCGAGCCCGCCGACTTCCTCGCCAGCCTGCGCGACTTGTATTCGGGATCCGAGGACGAGGTCTTCGACCTGCTCCACTGCAAGGACGGCCGCATCTTCGAGCGCTTTTCCCGGCCCCAGCTCCTGCAGGGCCGGCCCGCCGGGCGGGTCTGGAGTTTCCGCGACATCACCGACCGCCGCCGCGCCGAGTCCGCCCTGCGCGAGAGCGAGGAGCGCTTCCGCGTGCTCGCGGAGGTCTCCCCCGTGGGCATCTTCCGCACCGACCCGGCCGGCCGCACCACCTTCGTCAACCGCCGCTGGTGCGAGATCGCCGGTCTCACCCCCGCCCAGGCCCTCGGCGACGGCTGGCAGGCCGCCCTCCACCCCGAGGACCGCGCCCGCGTCCTCGCCGGCTGGGAAAGCGTCCTGCGCGACGGCGGCGACGGCAGCTCCGCCGAATTCCGCTTCATCCGGCCCGACGGCGCCGTCACCTGGCTCGTCGGCCAGTCGCGCGCCCAGCTCCGCGCCGACGGCACCCGCGACGGCTTCGTCGGCACCATCACCGACGTCACCAACCTCAAGCGCGCCGAGGAGGAACGCCTCAAGGTCGAGGCCCAGCTCCGCCAGGTCCACAAGATGGAGTCCCTCGGCACGCTCGCCGGCGGCATCGCCCACGATTTCAACAACATCCTCACCGGCACCTTCGGCTTCATCGACCTCGCCCGCCTCGAACTCCCGGAAAACCACCCCGCCCTCGTCTGGCTCGACCGCATCGGCGCCTCCTCGCAACGCGCCCGCGACCTCGTCCGCCAGATCCTCACCTTCACCCGCAAGACCGAGGGTCGCCGCTCCCCGCAGCGGATCCACCTCGTCGTCGCCGAGGCCCTCCGTCTCCTGCGCACCACGCTGCCGCCCTTCGTCACCCTCGAGCCCCGCATCTCCGCCGACATCCCCTCGATCCTCGCCGATCCGACCCAGATCCACCAGGTCGTCGTCAACCTCTGCAC
>JACCDO012107768.1_pt1 | contig 12701 bp, 11 predicted proteins | sample 7446101 | NCBI WGS metagenome assembly JACCDO01 (sample SAMN15323440, study PRJNA562643) | freshwater metagenome | isolation source: river surface water | place: USA:Blue River Watershed | collected 2017-08-16
GAAGGTCTTCCTACCGTTCTCCCGTTCCACCGCAAGATCGTCAACGACCCAGCCTTCATCGGCGACGCGGCTGCCAACAAGTTCGGCATCTACACTCGCTGGATCGAAACCGAATGGCACAACGACATTCCGGCTTGGAGCGGCGTTGCCGAACCAGCCGCGGAACCAGCCGAGCGCAACAATGTTGTGGTTGAGGTTGGCGGCAAGCGTGTTGAGGTTTCGCTACCTAAGCGCCTGCTAGCTGCGGGTACCGGCACTTCTGCCGCAACCGCGGGCCACGCTCCACGCCGCAAGGCACACAGCGCTGGAGGCTCTACGGTTGCCGCAACCGGCAACTCGATCAAGGCTCCGATGCAGTCAACCGTGGTCAAGATTGCGGTTGCAGTTGGCGACAGCGTTCAAGAGGGTGACCTAGTTGTTGTTCTTGAGGCCATGAAGATGGAGCAACCGATGAATGCCCACAAGGCCGGCAAGATCAAGTCGATTAGCGCAGAGGTTGGTTCAACTGTTCCTGCCGGTACCGTGCTGATTGAACTAGAAGACTAAACGCTCGGCGTGTGCAGCGCGCGTGCTGCATCGCTGATTGAGCCGGTTAGCGACGGGTAAACGGTAAAGGTGCGAGCCAATTCGTCGACCGTGAGGCGGTTTTCGATTGCAACCGCAATCGAGTAAATCAGGTCTGAGGCGCGTGGGGCGGCAATCACTCCACCGATAACGGTTCCACCGGTCGAACAAATCACCTTGATGAAACCGTCTTCGATACCGAGCATCTTTGCGCGAGGGTTGGTGTGCAATTCAATCTTTTCGACGCGACCGTTCACTAGACCCGCAGCAATGTCTTTCTCCATCCAACCCACCGAGGCGATTTCGGGGGTAGTGAAAACGTTGGATGCAACATTGCGCAGTTCGGTCGGTGCGGCAACATCACCCATGGTGTGAAACACCGCGGTGCGACCCTGCATTGCACTTACCGAAGCCAGCGGCAAGAAGTTGGTGCAGTCACCAACGGCATAAACGTTGGCACGTGAGGTTCTGGCAACCTTGTTCACCTCGACGTGGCCAGACTCGGTCAAAATTACGCCGGCTTCTTCAAGGCCAAGGCCAGCTGTGTTTGGAATTGCGCCAACTGCCATCAGGCAGTGGCTGCCCGTGATGACCGAACCATCCGCAAGGGTTACCTCAACTCCATCGCCAGTGTTGACCACCTTGTCAGCACGGGTCTTGCTGTAAATGTTCACGCCGTTGCGACGGAAAACGCGCTCGATTAGGTCGGCCGCATCTGAATCGTTTCCCGGCAAAACTTTGTCGCGGCTCGAGATCAGCGACACCTTGCTGCCTAGCGCGTTGTAAGCCGAAGCAAACTCCGCGCCGGTAACACCAGAGCCAATCACGATCATGTGCTCTGGCAATTCGGTGAGGTTGTAAAGCTGGGTCCAGGTGAAAATTCGCTCGCCGTCAGGCTGGGCGTCTGGCAACTGGCGAGGGTGGGCACCAACCGCAACGATGATGGTCTTTGCCTCCATGCGCTCGCTCTTGCCGTCTTCGATTGCATCAACAACCACGTGGTGATTGCCATCAAGGCGAGCAGTGCCATTGATTACGCGCACGCCGGCGTTCATCAAAGTTTCGAGCATGTCTGCCGACTGCGACTCGGCTAGGTCTAGCAAGCGTCGGTTCACCGAGGCCAAATCAATTTCGACCTTGGGCTTAACAATTTGGCCGGCAAACGAGAACTTCACGCCGAGTGCGCTGGCGTTTTCGACCCGCTGAGCGGCCTCGGCGGTAGCGATCAAAGTCTTAGATGGAACAACGTCGGTCAACACTGCTGCGCCACCGATGCCGTTGCGCTCAATCAGGGTTACCTCGGCACCTAGTTGCACACCAGCGAGTGCTGCCTCATAGCCGCCAGGGCCACCGCCGATGATCACGATGTGGTGCGGTTTTTTGCCTGGGATTTTTTCTGCGTTGTTCACCCTTTTATTCTGCCAGCAGGCGCTGCCGTATTCGACCAAGTCGTAGACTCAAAACATGAATAACCCGCTCGAAAATTCAACGTCGAATCCCTTCGAAGTAGCAGCCGAGGCCGCTGCCAAAATTGCTGAGCTATCTGGAGTACCTCGGCACGATATCGCTCTTACTCTTGGCTCTGGCTGGGCCAAGGCTGCCGATTTGATCGGCGAAACGGTCTCGTCTATTCCCGCGGTTGAGATCCCGGGCTTCTCGGCGCCGGCGGTTCAGGGCCACGTGGCAAGCATCCGGTCTATAAAACTGCCGAACGGCAAGTTTGCCCTGGTGCTCGGCGCCCGCACCCACTATTACGAAGGCCATGGGGTTCGCCGAGTGGTTCACGGAGTTAGAACCGCGGCCGCGACCGGCGCTAAGACGATGATTTTGACCAATGGCGCAGGCGGAATCAAAGAGACCTGGAAGCCTGGCACCCCGGTGTTGATCAGCGACCACATCAACCTGACCGCCGATAGTCCACTCGAAGGCGCAACCTTCATCGACCTAACCGACCTTTATTCAAAGCGCCTTCGCGAACTGGCTCAAACCGTAGACGCCAATCTTGACGAGGGTGTTTACTGCCAGTTTCGTGGACCACACTACGAAACCCCGGCCGAGGTGCAGATGGCCAAGCATATCGGTGGTCACATAGTAGGAATGTCGACCGCGCTCGAGGCCATAGCGGCTCGTCAATCGGGCATGGAAATTCTCGGTCTATCGCTAATCACCAACTTGGCAGCGGGTATTCAGAAGACACCGCTGAGCCACGCCGAGGTGCTCGAGGCAGGTCGCGACGCCGAGGCGCGCATCAGCGCTTTGCTTGCCGAGATAGTCACCAAACTCTAGGCCCGAGATGTCTGAAAATCTAGCCGATCTAATTGCCGCGGCAAGCGCGTGGGCCGATCAAGACCCAGACCCAGAAACCCGAGATGAACTTGGCAAGCTGATTGACAACCGAGATGTAGCCGGGCTCGCATCGCGATTTGGCTCGCGCTTAGACTTTGGCACCGCTGGTCTTCGAGGTGAACTTGGTGCCGGACCAAACCGCATGAACCGAGTCTTGGTGGCCCAAGCGGCAGCAGGACTTGCCAAGTTTGTGCTCGAAAACTCAAAATCTGGCGAGATCCCAAGCATCGTGGTTGGTTTTGATGGCCGAATCAATTCAGCAGTTTTCGCGCGCGACTCGGCTGCGATCTTTGCCGGTGCCGGCATTCGTGCGCTGCTCTTCGACGGAGTCGTGCCGACCCCGGTTTTGGCCTTTGCCGGCAAACACCTAAACACCTCGGCGGCCGTGATGGTGACCGCCAGCCACAACCCGCCTCGTGACAACGGTTACAAGGTCTATCTGGGTGGCACAAACGGTGGCTCACAGATCATTTCGCCCACCGACAAAGCAATCGCTGCTGCGATAGCCGAAGTGGCCGCCAGCAAAACCTTCGATTCGCTTCCTAAAGGCGCAAACATCGAGATTGTGGGCGACGAACTGCGACAGGCCTACGTTGCCGAGACCGCTGCCCTAACCGGCGAAATCGTTGCCGAGCGCGACCTCAAAATTGTCTACACCGCAATGCACGGCGTTGGCTGGCACATCATCGAACCGCTGTTCAAGGCGGTTGGCCTGGCCGCGCCGATCACGGTCACCGAGCAGCTTTTGCCAGATGGCAATTTTCCGACGGTCAGTTTTCCGAACCCCGAAGAGCCTGGCGCTATGGATCTGAGTTTCGCCAAGGCCCGCGAGGTTGATGCCGACCTAATCATTGCCAACGACCCCGATGCCGATCGACTTGCGGTTGGTGTTCGCGATTATTCTGCGGCCGAAAAGTGGCGCCGCCTAACCGGCGACGAAATCGGTTTGATTCTTGGCGATGAAATGGCACGCAGGGCGGTTGCCGAGGGCAGAACCGGAGCACTGGCCTGCTCGATAGTCTCGTCTTCGGCACTTGGCGCAGTGGCAAAGCACTATGGTCTCGACTATCGCGAAACCTTGACCGGCTTCAAGTGGATTTCGAAGGTGCTGAACCTGATTTTTGGTTACGAAGAGGCACTCGGTTATTGCGTGGACTCGGTCCACACTCCAGACAAAGACGGAATATCGGCCGCCCTAATCATTTCGGACCTAGCGACGCGCCTTGCTGAAACCGGTCAGACTCTAACTGACCACTTGGCCAAGCTTGGCGATCGCTATGGACACTACGCGACGGGTCAGATTTCGATTCGAGTCACCGACCTGTCATTTATTTCGGGCTTGATGGCAAAACTTCGAAAGCAAACTCCCGAGGTTATCGATGGCGCTAAGGCCAAATTCACCGACCTTTCGGTTGCCACGGCAAGCCTTGCGGCCACCGATGGAGTGCGCTTCGATTTGGCCGACGGCCGACGAGTAATTGTGCGCCCATCTGGCACCGAACCAAAATTGAAGTGCTACTTGCAGGCAATTGGCGATTCGCCCAACGAGGCAAAGAGCTCACTGGCTTCACTTGAGGCGGCCATGCGCGAGGTATTGAGCTAAAGAAGGCTCTTTGAAAGCTTTTCGGTGATCTCTTCGAGGTCAAAGAAGTGCTCGATTGCGATGATTTCTGAAGGCAGTCCTTGAAGCTGAGGCACCAAATCTGGCGTAGTCAGAATGATTTGAGCGTCGCGTGAGGCACGAGCAATGTCTACGCTGGTCGCTTCAACCGTTGCGTCTAGTTCGAGCTGGCGCAAAACCTTCTCGGCGTTCATCTTCAATAAAACAGACGTACCGATGCCCATCCCACACACGGCAATAATCTTCATAGCCATATTCTCGCAGGCGAATTTAGAAGAGTTCTCGAATCTGTTCGGAATCCACTGCATTTAACAGCGAATTCACATAACCGTCATTCATCAAAAACGTGGCAAGCTCTTGCATTAGCCCGAGGTGTGAACTGTGGTCAAAGGCGCAAAGGCCAATCACCAAACGCACCGGGTCGTTCGCCGCATTTCCAAACTGCACGGGCTGAGCCAAAGTCACCAGAGAAAGACCGGTTTCTAAAACTGCCTCGGATGGCCGACCGTGCACCAACGCTATGCCTGGAGCGATAACCATATATGGGCCATGTTCGACCAGAGCGTCGATCATTTGCCCGGTGTAATCCGGGGTTGTTCTGCCGCCGGCTACCAGAAGGTCGCCGGCCATCGCGATTGCGTGTTCGCGGTCTAGCGCGATTGCGCCCACCCGAATTGAATCGGCCGAGAGGGCGTCGGCCAGCGCTTCGAACCTCATCTTTAGTTAGCGACCGGCTTGGTCGAAACCTTCGGTGATCATTTCGATTAGCTCTTCGCGGTCTTCGATTGCCTGAAAAGCAGCCTCGGCCGCGTTGATCTGGAAAAGCTCGAGGTCGCCCAGGTTGTAGCCGAACGCATCTACCAAAAGTTCAAGCTCGCGAGTGAGCGAGGTGGCACTCATCAGGCGGTTGTCGGTGTTGACGGTCACCTTGAAGCCGAGGTCGTAGAGAACATCGATTGGGTGGTCTGTCATTTTGTCGCCGAGCATCGAGATAGCGCCGGTCTGAAGGTTCGATGAAGGTGAGGTTTCGAGTGCGATGCCTCGATCGTGCACCCATTCGGCAACCGGACCAAGCACGACCACATCGGTTTCACCCTCGCTGCGGCTAAACATGATGTCCTCAATTAGGCGAACACCGTGCCCAAGGCGCAGTGCGCGACCAGAAACGATTGCATCCTTGATACTCTCGATGCCGTCGGCCTCGCCGGCGTGCACGGTCACTGGGAACAGCTCTGAAGCTAGGTAGTCAAACGCCAGCTTGTGGCGGTTTGGCAAGAAACCCTTTTCGGCACCAGCAATGTCAAAGCCAACCACGCCGTCATTGCGGTGGCGAACGGCTAGTTCGGCTATCTCGAGCGCGCGGTCGGCGTGACGCATTGCGGTGACCAACTGACCGGTGCGAATGAATCCGCCCTGGGCTTCAACAATTTCAATTCCCTGCTCAAGGCCATCCTGCACTGCCTCAACCGTCTCGTCGAGGGTCAGGCCCTTGGTCAGGTGCTGCTCTGGTGCCCAGCGAATCTCGCCATAAATTACGCCATCGTTGGCTAGGTCGAGCACAAATTCTCGGGCAACCCGAGTCAGACCTTCGCGGGTCTGCATCACAGCGGTGGTTACATCAAAGGTCTTGAGATAGTCGACAAGGTTTCCCGAGTCGGCCGATTTTTCGAACCAGCGCTTTAGATCTTTGGCGTTATCGGCGGGCAACTCATAGCCGATTTCTGCTGCCAGTTCGATAATGGTCTGCGGGCGCAAGCCGCCATCAAGGTGGTCGTGCAGCGAAATCTTTGGCAGCGAACGAATGTCGAAGTTAGCCATGGGTGTTGCCTTTCAGGTTAGGTTTCGCTTTAGCCGTCGATGCGGTCAAGAATAATTTTGCGAGCCGGCTGAGCTTCATTACTCACTTGAACGTGCCCCTCGATTGCCTCTAGGGCTCGATCGAAACGCTCCGCTTCATCTGTGAACAAGGTTAACAGAGGCTGACCCGCGGTCACCTTGTCGCCCAGCTGAGCGTGAAGGGTTATGCCAGCACCAAACTGCACGGCGTCTTCTTTGCGTGCTCGACCTGCTCCCAGGCGCCATGACGCCGTGCCCAGCGCAAGTGCATCGAGCTCGCTCAGATAACCATCGGCTGGCGCGGTGACCACGTGGCTCTCTTTCGCAATAGGCAAGGCAGCATCTAGGTCTCCCCCTTGAGCCGAAATCATCTGGCGCCACTTATCCATAGCGCGGCCATCTTTTAGCGCGGCGGCAACATCCACGTCGGTTTTGCCTGCCAGCCTAAGCATTTCGGTTGCCAGGGCAACGGTTAGCTCTACAACGTCGGCTGGGCCGCCGCCGGCCAAAACCTCAACCGACTCTTCGACTTCGAGGGCATTACCGATTTTGAGGCCAAGTGGCGTAGACATGTCGGTAAGCAGTGCCGAGGTGTTAACCCCGGCGTCTTGGCCAAGTTGAACCATCACCGTTGCCAACTCGCGAGCACGATCAATGTTCTTCATGAACGCACCAGAGCCAACTTTTACGTCGAGCACCAAAGACTTGGTGCCCTCGGCAATTTTCTTAGACATGATCGAACTGGCAATCAGCGGAATCGCCTCTACCGTGCCGGTTACATCTCGAAGCGAATAGAGCTTGCGGTCGGCGGGCGCTAGGCCTGAGCCGGCGGCACAAATCACAGCGCCCACCTCGGCCAGCTGGCGATGAAATTCTTCATTGCTGATCGAGGCTCGCCACCCCTTGATCGACTCGAGCTTGTCTAGGGTGCCGCCGGTGTGGCCCAGGCCACGACCGGAAAGCTGCGGAACAGCAACGCCGAATACTGCCACCAAAGGGGCCAGGGGCAATGTGATTTTGTCGCCAACTCCACCGGTCGAATGCTTGTCGGCGGTTGGCCAGGCCAGGTCGTCGTAGTTCAAACGCTCGCCCGAGGCAATCATCGCCATGGTTAGGTCTTTGATTTCTCGGCGGTTCATACCGTTTAGCAAGATCGCCATCGCCATCGCCGACATCTGCTCGTCGGCAACCACGCCAGAGGTGTAGTTGGCTATCAACCAGTCGATCTGGTCGGTAGAGAGTTCGCCCTTTTCTCGTTTGGCAATGATTAGCTCGGGGGCAGCAAATTGCGCCATTATTTTCTCTCTTCGAGATCTCTGGGCCCAAAGGCATCCGGAATTACTTGCTCGATGGTTTTCATGCCAGAAACGGTCTCTAGAACCATTCCCGGGGCCGAGTGCTCGAACAAAAGTTGTCGGCAGCGGCCACACGGCATCAGTATGTTTCCGTGGCCGTCGACGCAGGTGAAAGCTACAAGGCGATTGCCGGCCGCACCCTGGTCGCCATCGGCGCCCTGCATGAACAGGTCACTCAAAAGTGAGCATTCTGCGCAAAGGGTTAGGCCATAAGAAGCGTTTTCGATGTTGCAGCCAGACACGATTCGACCATCTTCGGTTAGTGCCGCAGCACCAACCTTGAACTTTGAATAGGGCACGTATGCGCGCTGCATTGCCGAGTTGGCGGCAGCCCGAAGGGCATCCCAGTTGATTTCAGACATGGTGCACCTAACTCTTGATATAAGCCTTGCCGGCGGCTGCCGGACCGGTTACCTTGCCAACCAAGCCGGCGACCGCAACCACGGTCAGCGCATAAGGAAGCATTAGCAAGAACTCGCTAGGCACATCGGAGCCGATGATTGCTAAGCCGTATTGCAGGTTCTGGGCGAAGCCAAAAAGGAGCGCGGCAAACGCAGCATAGATAGGGTTCCAGCGGCCAAAGATCAGCGCAGCGAGTGCGATGTAGCCAGCACCGTTGGTCATCTCTTTACCGAAGGCGCCGACCTGACCGAGGGTAAAGAACGAGCCACCCAAACCAGCCAAAGCACCACCGATCATGACCGAGATGTAGCGAGTCTGGAAGACTTTGATGCCAACCGTGTCGGCGGCCTTCGGGTATTCACCAACGGCACGAACTCGTAGGCCCCAGCGGGTCTTGAACAACGCTACAAATACTCCTGCAACGGCCAGATACATCAGGTAGACAATCAGAGTCTGATTGAAAAGAACCGGGCCAACGACCGGAATTTGACCGAGCAACGGAACTAGGATTTTTTCGAATCGAGGCGGTTGGTTGAAGGCGGCGATATTGTCGGCGAGCAACGTAGAGAACAAGAAGTTCGTGAGGCCGACGATCAGAACGTTGAGCACCACACCCACGATGATTTGGTCGACGATGTACTTGATGCTGAACACTGCAAGCACCCAAGAAACCAGCGCACCCGCGATGATTGCACCGAGCAAACCGGCATACAGGTTGTCAGAAATCGAAGCCACGAATGCTGAAACAAAGGCGCCAGCAAGCAGCTGCGAGTCGATTGCGATGTTTACAATGCCAACTCGCTCACTGAGAACACCTGCCAGCGAACCGAAGATGAGTGGAACCGCGAGCGAGAGCGAACCTTGAAGCAGCGAGGTGATGGGCATGGTTTTGCCGGCAAACAGAACCACCAAGATGGTTAGCACCAGCGCCAGACCATAGGTCAAAACCGCCCAGCGCGGTGTCTTGTGGTTGAGCTTGAATACCCACCAACCCGAGACAGCGGTTGCCGCCAGCATCACGAAGTAGGCGATGGCAGCAATTAGCGAAGCAGCGATGCCAAAGCTAGGCAAAGCGATGATATCGGTGTCGGTGGTGGTCTGGATCATGGTGATTTCGGTTGGCGCCGAGAACCATAGCCATAGGCCAACAAACGAAAGAACCGCAAGCACTAGAGGGGTGCGCTTTGACTGTTTCACTTGGCACCTCCCTTCTTGTCTTTGAGTCTGAACATGGCGCGCACCAATGGTGGAGCTGCGATGAACAAGACGATCATCGACTGAACCACCAGAACGATGTCGATTGGCACGCCCTGGCTAGCCTGCATGGTTACCGCACCGGCGCGAAGACCTCCGAACAAAATGCCGGCAACCAACACTCCCCAAGGGTTATTGCGGCCAAGCAACGCCACGGTGATGGCGTCGAAGCCATAGCTGGCGGCAACGCCCGTGGTCAAAAACTTTTCGGTACCCAAAATTTGGGTGGTGCCAGCAAGGCCCGAAAGGGCGCCCGAAACTGCCATGACCAAAACAAAGGTAAGGCCAATGTTGATGCCTGCGGTTTTGGCAGCATTTGGGTTGTGGCCAAGTGCTCGAAACTGAAAACCGATTGATGAGCGGTTTAGCAACCACCAGACTGCAACCACGGCAAGCAGCATGGCTATGAAGCCAGCGTGAACTCTGAACTGGTCGCCAAAGATGAAAGGGTATTTGGCAGAGTCGTTCACTGCAGCCGAAATTGGGTTTACGGCACCCGGTGCCTGAAGAATTGGAGTCTTCAGCAACCATCCGAGCAATAGCGCCGCGATGTAGTTAAACATGATTGTGACGATGACTTCGTTGGCACCTGTGGCGGCTCTTAGAAAGCCGACCAGAGCACCGAACAGCGCGCCACCGATCACACCGGCGATAACCGCAAGTGGAAAGTGAATGTAGAACGGAAGGTCGAGGTTGATGCCGACCCAACCGGCAAACATTGCACCGAACATGATTTGGCCCGGGGCACCGATGTTGAATAGGCCAGATCGGAAAGCTACGGCCAGACCCAGACCAGAGAGTGTGATTGGGGTGGCGTAGGCAAGGGTTTCTGTGATTGGCTTGACCATCGCAACGATGCCATCGAGCTTGTAGTTGAAGACTGAACCGCGGAACAACGCGTCATAGGCACCGAAAACCGCGTTCCAGATTGCCAAGAAAAAGTCGGCTGGTCGGGCAAACAAATAACCGGCTGCCACTTGCACGTTTTCGTTGGCGAATGCGATCAGAACGCCACCAAAAATGAACGATGCAACCACGGCAAGAATCGTGTTTAGCGTACTCGCCGAGAAGATTTCCTTGATTACCTTGTTCATGCGCTGATACCCGCCATCATTTGACCTAGAACCGATCGCGGGGTGTCCGAAGGCACGACTCCCACGATTTTCCCTCGATACATGACCGCTATTCGGTCGCCAAGCTGTGTTGCCTCATCGAGTTCGGTGGCAACGATTAAAACTGGGATGCCTCGGTCGCGTGTGGCCACAATCTGCTCGTGCACAAACTCAATCGAACCAACGTCAAGACCTCGAGTCGGCTGCGATGCAACAAACAAGCTCAGCTCTCGAGAGAGCTCGCGAGCGAGCACAACCTTCTGCTGATTTCCACCGGATAGCTCGGATGCCTTCGAGGTAATTCCCTGGGCGCGAATGTCGAATTGCTTCAGTTTTTCTTCGGCAAATTTTTTGAGAACCTCGAGCTGAAGACTAATGCCTTTCGCAAATGGCTTGCGGTCGCTTCGGTCAAGCATCAGATTTTCGGCGATGGTGAACTCGGCGACCAGCCCGTCTTCGGTTCGGTCTTCGGGCACAAAGCCAACACCCAGGTCAAGAACCTGTTTGACGTTCTTGCCGATTAGCTGTTGACCGTTTAGCTCGATCGAACCGTGGGTCTTACCGTGCATTCCGATGATTGCCTCGGTCAGCTCGGTTTGCCCGTTACCCTGAACTCCGGCGATTACCAAAATCTCGCCTTGGTGAATCTCAAGGTTGATGTCGTCGAGCACTTTTGTTCCCGCATGGTTCCAAGCGCTCAAGCCAGTTACCTTGAAGGTGGCGTTGCCCAGCTTGGCAGGCGACTTTTCTACGTCTAGGTCAACCGCACGGCCAACCATCATCGAGGCAAGCTCGCTTGCGGTCGAACCGGGGTCTGCTTCGCCAACGATCTTTCCGAGGCGAATCACCGTGATTTTGTCGGCAACCTCTTTTACTTCACGCAGCTTGTGAGTGATAAAAACAATCGCAGTGCCGGCAGCCCGCAGCTGCTTCATGATTTCCATCAGCTCGTCGGTTTCTTGGGGGGTCAAGACCGCGGTTGGCTCGTCAAAAATCAGCACCTTGGCGTCGCCAATCAGGGCCTTGATGATTTCGACTCGCTGCTGAACACCGACCGGCAAATCGCCAACGATTGCATCGGGGTCGATTTCAAAACCGAATCTTGCCGAAACTTCGCGCACTTTGGCTCGTGCCGACTCGAGGTCAAGAATGCCACCGAACTTGGTTGGCTCGTGCCCGAGAATCACGTTTTCGGCAACGGTGAATACCGGGATGAGCATGAAGTGCTGGTGCACCATTCCAATGCCCGCGGCCATCGCATCGCCCGGTCCAGAGAATTTGACGACTTTGTCGTCTAGAAGAATTTCGCCGCCGTCGGCCTGGTAGAGGCCATACAAGACATTCATGAGAGTCGACTTGCCGGCGCCATTTTCGCCCAGCAGGCAGTGGATTTGGCCACCTTCGGCAACCAGGTTCACGTTGTCGTTAGCGGTCATCGCGCCGAAGCGCTTTGTGATGCCCCGGAGTTCTAGCTTCATTGCCGTTCCCGTTCGTTTATGCACCCATTTTGTGGGCTCAAATTCAGTCTAACCCCGCCTGAGCAGCCCAATTCAACATGCCAAAAAGTAAATCGGGGGCTGTGGCGAACCACAACCCCCGACCGCTGTTTAGGCGATTACTTCTTGTAGATCGAGCTAACTACGATCTTGCCTGCCACGATGTCAGCCTGAAGAGCGTCAAGCTCTGCCTGGATGCCATCTGGGTAAGCTGCGTCGTGCTGAGCCGAGATCTTCACACCACCGTTGGCAAGGGTGCCAACATACTGGTTTGCGTCGCCACCGGTGAATGCACCGTCAACGCCCGACTTGATGATCTCTAGAACAGCCTTAGCCATCTTCTTCTCAACCGAGGTCAAAATGTTTGCCTTGTACTCGGCGTGAGTTGCTAGACCGTACCAGTCAGAGTCAACACCGATAACGAGGGTGCCCTTCTTGCCTAGAGTTGCCTGGCCTGAGCCGATACCTACTGGACCAGCTACCGGAAGAACGATGTCTGCGCCCTGTGAGAAGAACTGCTCGGTTAGGGTCTTGCCCTTTGCCTGGTCATTGAAGTCGCCGGTTGCAGCCCACTTTGAGCTGTCGGTGCCATCGGCGCCAAGCACCTTAACGTTCTTACCCTTAGCGGTGTTGTAGTGCTCAACACCCTGCTTGAAGCCATCCATGAAGATGGTTACTGAAGGGAACAGCATGCCACCGTAGGTAGCAACCTTGC
>JACCDO011636033.1_pt1 | contig 12700 bp, 9 predicted proteins | sample 7446101 | NCBI WGS metagenome assembly JACCDO01 (sample SAMN15323440, study PRJNA562643) | freshwater metagenome | isolation source: river surface water | place: USA:Blue River Watershed | collected 2017-08-16
CCATCATTAATATATGTATCATTTTGTTTTAACATACCATCTCCAATAGGAATAACAGTATTTGTTACAAAATTATCATCTAATAGTTTTTCATATTGTTCAAATTGTTTTGGTACACTAAAAATATAAGAAGTAAATTGTCTTGTATGTGTCATTGATTTTTTCCAAATATCATTATCCTCTATATAACGTATCATAAGTGGAACATTGTCTTCACCAAAAAAATAAGCCCATGTAATATAGGCTCCTGAATGTTTCATATCAAATACTTTATTTTCTTTTGGTACTTGATGTAAATCTTTTTCTGCACTTTGATGATGATCTAATATAATCATTTTATTTACAGATTTTAACATTTTAGTTAAAACATTATATTTAAATGAAAAATCACACATTAATACATTACGATCATTTAACATTGGTGGTTGTTTTTGATATTGACATGCAATATATGTAATCTTTTTCTTTTTATTACCTTTCTTTTTATTATACAACCAACAAGCAAATGCTGATGCATATCCATCAATACAATCTCCATGATAAAGTACTGTATCAATTTCATCGGGTTTAAGACATAGATGATCGAATTTTAGCATAATATATAATTAAGTTAACTAATTGATTAAGTAGTTAAATTAGTTAATTATAAATAAATCAATTTTTTAATAGAATACTTTAAAATATTTATAATAAATATTATTAATAGTATCAGAAATATTATTATTAATATCTAAAACATCTGATAAATACTTATAACTAAAGGGTCTATGATGTGATATTTCTCCTAATGTAAAATTATCAATTAGACTCTTTTTATCAGATTTAGATGTATTATATTTAAACTTTTTATTTAATAATCTAGTTGTCATACTTATATTTTCTTCATATGTTATTTTAATATTATTATATGTTAATAAAATAGAATCTGATATCATATTATTATCTTTTGTATCAATTAGATTCATTAAAGATTTTACAGAAAATGTATCATTTAACATATTTATTTGAGGATCTGTTGGACTTAATATTGCAAGTTCGTGCATATGGAGATTTTTTGAGCACAATGCTATTAATGTTGCAGCACTATATGATTTACGTAAAACATAAGATGTTAATTCTAAACCATTTTCTAAAATAAAATATAAAAGACGATCATTTGATGAAATAGAACCTCCATCTGAATCTAGAATAATTTGGGGTAAATTATTTTTATGAAGAATTAAAAAGTTAATAATATTATCACAATCATCGATATCAAATATATTAGAACAAAGTTTATTAAAAATTATTTTATATTTTGTAGGTAAATCACATATAATTATTACATTATTCTTTTTTAAAATATTATTTAAAATCCATAAATCATATATATATTTACAAATATATGTTAATCCAAACAAACTTAATAAAAATATAATATTAGAAATAAAATTAAATACAAGAAACATATTATAATGAAATTACTTATTTAACTTGATTAATTTAGTTAACTAAATAATTAAGTATAAATAAATCAATTTTTTAAGAAACAATCCCATAGATAATATAAAAGAAACCATCTGGATTATTTTCAAGAATATAATTAACAAGTTGATTAAAATTATAAAAATGAATATTACGAATATGTGAATCTAACACAATATAAGTATCATTCATTTTTAGAAAGCAAAAACTTTGTCCATCACGATTTAAAATCATCATGTTATTATTTTGCATATTTTTAATTTCATTTAAAAAATTATTATAATCATTAATTTCTAAAGATGGTTTATAAATTTTATTAATAATTTCCTGTCCAAAAAGATACAACATAGTCATATCACCATAAATAGTTGTTTTTAATTCTACATTCAAATTAATTTCATCAATATTTTCACCTTCTACTTTAGAGTTATGTTGAATACGATTATTTGTACCATTTAACATACAATTATTATAAATTTGCAATAGCAAATTATGATTATTGTTTTCAATTGCATTAATAATAGCAACTTTATTTAAAACAAATTCTTTAGAAATCCAAGAACATTGATTAGAAATACAATTATAAGGATTATCATATTGTGATTTTACATTAAGAATCTTAATAATAATAACTAAACCACTCTTCAAATCATTCAATGTAATATTTTCTCGTTTACCATTAATTGAAAAATAAGTTTCAGTCAATTTATTAAATTTTACATAAGATTTTTCGAGAACAGAAATAATATAATTTGTGTCAAGAATAGTATCATCAAATGTGTTATCTGGAAAATAGAAATCTTCAATACAACTCGATGAGTTTGAAAGTTTCTTAATAATAATTTGTTTAAGTGCAATCATTTTGATTATAGTAATTCTTAAATTATATATAAGAATAATATATTAATTTAATTTTCAATTTTTTTATTATTTAAATATATATAATTATGGCTGCTTCTGCGTTAAGTGCATTAGGTGATATTGACAATTTAAATGAAAAAGAAAATACTAAAATTGTAAATGAAAATATAAAAAATATAATACTTTTACCTCAGGGGAATATACCACAATTTGATAGAGTATTATGTGATAAGAATTATGAAGAAAATAGTTATGAAACATATAATGGCATACAATGTAAAAATTATAGAGGTGTAGATATAAATGGTACACAACATTATTTATTAGTAGGGTCAATTAATTTAGATACACAACCTGAAATAACTTATTATCAAAGATTTTTAACTACAAAATGTAATCAAAAAGATCCAGTTATTATAGATTTTCATAAACGTGGATTATTAAGTGATCCAAGAAAAATTGTTTATTTTAAAGGTGCATATACTATATTTCCAAATGTATTTACAACAGAAATTAAATCTGAAGAAGATAAACAAAAATTTAAACAACAACTTGAAATATATGTTAAAGCTACGAGAAGTATTCTTGTACATATATTACCATATTTAAAAAAAATAGGTATAACTACTATTGTTGTTGACCCTGAACCTGGATTTCATCCAAGTACTATAGGATGGACAGAGGAAAGAAAGTTAGCTGGCTTAATTGGTTTATATACAGGAATGGGGTTAAAAGAAATTAAATGTTTATACACAACAAGTGCTTTAATTGCATTTGATTTTGATGTTCTTGATAATCCTCATTTAAGTCCACAACAGATAGATACAAAAATTAGAGAACAATTAGTAAAAAAAAGAGGTTACGTATATGATTATCCTATAATGATTGGAAGCATTGATGATATGTTAACAAATTATAATATTGGAACATCTGTTATTGGAAGAGCCCTTTCTTTTATACCAATAGCAGGACAAGATGTAAGAGATTTACAAGAATTTTTAAGAGTTCCAATTAAATTTAATGCAACTGTTGGTTCATTAAATAATTTACTTACAGTACGTAAAATGGATGCAGTATTTAATCCATCGCCAGATATAAGACATGCTTATAGACAAAAATATTTAAAATATAAACAAAAATATTTAGAATTAAAGAAAACTTTACCATAAAGTGCTTAATTTAAGCTCCTTTAAATTATATACTTTAGATTAAAATTGTTCTTTAATATGATTTAATGTATTCACAAGTAAAGTATTAAATTGTTTATTGTATCCATTGCATTCTTTATATTTAACATAAAAAATAATATCTAATTCATTATTTTTATTAATTAATTTACATGTAATAACTTTAATTTTATTATGTTTTGCCATTTCTCCTTCTAATGGTGTATTAACAATGTTATATATTTTATCAAGTGTTTGATTATCATATTCTGATTTTAAAATAAATTTATTTAATTTATTTTCATATATTTTAATAAGATCAACTTCATCAGAATGTTCTATTTTTACTTTATCTCCTATTTTTTTAATAATATTTTTTTGCATATTAATATAATTATTTATAACATCTTGTGTTATATTGTCATTTTCATTTATAAATTTTTCAATACACATAAATTGAAACATTATTGGTTTTATTTTTTTTGCCAAATTTAATTTATATATATTAATATCATTGAATTCTATATCAAAAGAAAAGTTATGTAATTTATCTAATATTTGTTCCATAATATTTTAATAATATGATATTTAGTTAATTTGATTTTAAATATAATTAAAATCAACTTTTTTATTATATTTTTATACTATTTTAAAAAAAAAGAGAATATTACAATTCGAACCGTTAAAAATCTAACATTAAGGTTTTGAAAAAGTATCTTATAATTCGTACCCTACAAATTTAAAAACTCTTAAGAGGTTTTTTGATTTTCAGACTAAGATATTATAATTCATACCATCCTAATTTAACTGATGCATTAGTAACTGAAATATTACCAGAATAAATAAGTCTTAAAGCTAAAACTAATACATCTGAATTATATTTTGTTAATGTAGTATATGAATTAATAATTCTTCCCAATTGATAATTAAAATCGTGTGGACTATTAAAACCATATGATGATCTAGTTTCAATAAATCCAGTATTTATAACAATACCTCCACTTATAGAACTAACTCCACCACTTACACCATTACCTAAAAAGTCACTTTGTAATAAATATTCTATAGTACTTGATGTATCTGCAGTATATAAATTTGAATATTTTTTCCAAGAATATCCTACAGAATATGTTATAGTTGGATTTAATATAAGTTTATATTCTAAAACACTTTGTGTATTATTTGCATTTCCGATAGGAGTATTAATATAAATTGCCATTTGTGATGGAATAATAATAGAATTATACATTGTTCCATTTGAATCAGATGAATTTAATATATTTCCATTTGAATCTGTACCAATTCTAATAGCACAACATGGTATATCAATATTTAAATTATCAGCAATAATATTACTAATTAATGTTCCACTTGTATCAGTACCAATATGTCTATTAATACTATTACCTTCATATCCACCTTCTGAAATAACAGTTGAACATATTTGTGTTAATGTACAATTTACACCAGTTGATGTTGAATTTATTTGATATCTTACTGGTAATTGAGCGGATGTCATATATGTTGTAGTTATAGAATTTGCGTGATGAAATGAATGTGCTACATAATAAGTACCATTAATAATAAAACCAGTTCTAATTGATCCAACACCTAGCCATTCTAAATCAATCCAAAATATTTGTGATTTACTAAAATTTAAAGTTGTTTTTAATGATGAATCACCATTCCAACTAGCAATAGCTATAGATTCACTTAATCCTGCAATAGCCGATCTTTTATTAATAAATACACCACTTGGATTTATTTCCAGGTAAATACCATTATCATCATCAAAATAACCAACTCTTTGTGTACAAATTGATGTATTTGGTGTTGCTACTGTAACAGAACCAAAACAAAATGTATTCATAATTAACAATGATTTACCTGGCTGATATGGAAATCTGTATTTACTTTCATTTATTACTAAACCCGTACCCGCATTACAAGTTAAACCTATAGTTGATGAATTTGAATTATAAGATGGTGTTTGACCATTACCAGAAACACAATATGTAAATTTTGTATTTTGCTTACCAATGTTTTTGGAATCAAATATTGTATATGGCTGTGACATACGTATTCTACCAAATGAATCATATGCTGTTGGTGAAAAGGTAGTAGTAACTGTATTATTTACAGCTGTTTTTAAATTACCACTAGTATCAACATTAATAGATGAACCACTACTATCATAGATAGATATACTATCAGTAGATTTTAATGATTTGCTTACTTTTAAATTACCACTAGTATCAACATTAATAGATGAACCACTACTATCATAGATAGATATACTATCAGTAGATTTAGCAATTTTACTTACTTTTAAATTACCACTAGTATCAACATTAATTGATGCACCACTAGAATCATAAACACGTATAGATGATTCAGTATGATGAATTATAAATCCTTCTATACTTGCACTAACAGCTATATGACCATTTTCATCAGTTCCAAGCATTTGTATAAGAGATAAACAAACATTATATATTCTTTTATCAGAAGGAGAAAATGTAGTTGCTGTCGTAATTCTTATTCTAAAATATTTTAACTTTGGATGTATTATATATTCTTTATTATCATTATTTATATTATAATTTTCAGTAATTTCATATCCAGTATCATCTTTATTATTTGTAAAATCGATATAAAGTGTATCATTTTTTGTTGTTGTAACATAGATTTGGATACATTTATATCCTTCGGTTGATTCATATGTTCCTGTAAATGGTAATGTATTTAGATTATTTTTATAATATCTTTTATAGTCGTAAGAATTTGATTGGGAAAACATTATATAATATATTATTAAATAATTAAATAATTAAATTAACTAAATAAAAAAATAATTACATAGAATCAAGAATTTCCATCATAGCAAAAGTTCCACTATGAAGAAGAATTGCTCTAGCGATTGCAAAAGAGAATCCACTATAAAAATGTTTTAATCCACCAGCTTCATAAGTTTTTTTAATAATATTTCCAATGCTTAGTTTATCACTAACATTTGATTGAATAATAGTTTTAATTCGATCTTGTGGGTAGATAAAAATCCATGCCATTGAACCACTAATACCTCCAAATACAAAACTTGCAGGAATTGTAATATCCTTATTTTGTGATGTAAAATATTTATTTTTTAAATATTCATATGTTGAAAAATAGATTGCAAATCCTGGAACTTCGCGTGTAAAAGTAGCACTCATACCTTTAAAGATATTACTTGGTTTTAGTGTATTTAATGTAATATTGTGATTTGTTTGTTTTAGAATCTTAATACGTTCATATGGTGTTACAATTGTAGAAGCTACAAAACCAGAAATTGCGCCACAAACAGGAGTTGAATAATTTAAATTATTTTTTAAATAATTATACGTACCAAAAACCATAGCTTTTTCGAGACCTACTCCAAGAAGAGGAGAAGTTACACCACGATAAAAATTTTTTAGATTATACTTAAATTTTTCAGATGAATTAACTTGAAAATGAGTTTTAATTGAATCTACTGGTTGACTTAAAATAATACCAAACATTCCACTTACTGCACCTTTCGTGTAGCTATTATTAATCATAAAATCGGAAAAGGCTTCCATTATTTTAATAAGATATTTATATTCATATATTCTTATAGAAGTTTAAAAGAATAAATAAATTTCAATTTTTATTTATAAAGCGAAGCTTTATAAATAAAAATTAGTCGGCCTAAAGGGAGATCAATTTTTATTTTGTTTAAAGAATAAAAAAAGTAGTTTGATTAGTTAACTATACTATGTATTCAATAGTAATTAATATTTTCTTATTTCCAGTTTTATATTGATTAAACATCCATACATATTTATTGAGAATATCTCCAGGAAGAATTTTATTAAATCGTTGTTTCATATGTTTTGACATAACATTACCAATATAAATATTTTCAACATCATCATAATCAACTGTATATTTAACAACACCATTTATTAAATCTTTTACAGTAAAGTCAATATTATCCGAATTTAGACATTTATGCGATTTAATTGTATATCCTTTTTCATTATCAAATAAGTTAAAATATTTATTATTGAAAAACATTAAATTATCTTCATTACAATAAGATATATAATCTTTACAAGGATTATTAATTTTTTTCTCAAGTTTCATAAGATCATGGACAATATGATCTTTTAGCATTGATAAACCAGTATTATGAAAAACTTTTTGAAGAACAAGTTTCCAAATAGTAAAATTCGCCCTCTTTAACTTTTCAATTGGAAAATAAAAGCCTAATTTACCATATACTGTATTTTTAAAGATATCATCTACAACAGTTTTATTTATATAATCATACAAATCACGAGATTCTTCGCCAGCATTATATAAATTTTCTTCAATAGAATTAAACATTGTATTTAATTGTGGTAATACGATATTTCGTAATTTACCACGTACACTCCATTCAGGAGTAGAATTCTTTGTGTAAATAATACCATATTTCTTAGCATATTTTAATATATCACTTTTGGGTAAATTTAAAAGGGGTCTCCACAAAATAATCCCTTCTTGTTCATCAAATTCATTCATTACAGGAAGATCTAAAATAGTTCTTCCTTTTAAAAGATTAGTAATAACATTTTCAGCAATATCTCCCTTATGATGACCAAGTGCAAACATTTTAATCTGAAAGTGATTTTTAATATTATTATAGAAATCAAATCGAATTCTACGAGTTTCATTTTCATAATAATCGCGATTAATAGAACGACGCTGAATATGATCAATATCAATTTGATGATATTTAATATGTAATTGAAAACAAAATTCTTTAATCATTTCTGCTTCCTTTTCAGCCTCATGACGATTAGAATGTTTAATGTGAACGGCATGAACATCAAAATTATAAATTTGTCCCATCTTAGATAGAACATGTGCAATACACATACTATCTACACCTCCAGATAGAGATACACAATAAGACTCTTTAAATTTTAGTGAATATTTCTTAATACTCTTTAAAATTTCTTGATATAAAATATTATTATCATATATATTTTCGAAACTATTAATGTTACAGATACTTTCATCAATAATATCTCCAAAATAATTAAGAGATTTTTTAAAATCATCAATAGTAAGAAATTTTTGTGTATAATTAGAAACAATGTTCATAGATGTCGAATTGTAAAAAGAACGATAAGATGCACATTTAAAATTTAACCAGATATTATCATCAATAAAATTATAAGATTGTTCAAATTCTTTTATAAGATAAATAGCTTTTTTACAATGTTGTTCTAATTTTGTATGACGAAGTGGAAGAATAACAAAGTAGAAATATTTTTGTTCAACATTTACATTATATGTTGAGATAAAATGATATGCTAAATTTAAAGCCACAAAATCATCTTCCTTTCGAAAAGTATGATCATTTACTCTTTGAATATTGCGAGAAATTTGATCAAACAAGATAATATTTTCAATTAGATATATTTTATTATTAGTTTTAAGTTCATCGAGAATAACTTTTCTCTTTTCTTCTAATACCTTATCAAAGGTATCATAGATAGTTTTGTCGAAAATTTTATCTTGACAAAACCATTTCTTTGAGTTTTCAAGGGAAAACCAGAAATCAATAATATCTGACTCAATAGCAAGTTCCATTTAAAATTAATGTAAAGTATACTATATTAAATATATATAGATTATATATAAATAAAATATTCAATTTTTTTCTTAGAATTATAGTAATAATTCTAAGAAAAAAAAGTAATAAAATTGTTTTACAATTCAAAGTAATTCACTCAAAATATACCATTTTTTTAGAATTACACATCAAACTTTACATGAATAACATCAGATTGTTCATAATGCTCTGTATAATAACCTTCAAAAGTATAATTATTCTCATTACAAGATAATTTAAAATTATTATACTTTAAAAAGTTATACATTACATAATAAAACATTTCAATCGAAAAATTAGGAGTAATAAATTGATTGATAAAATTCCTATCAATATATTTAGTATTATCATTAATTTTAATATGTATTTTTGTTTTATTTTTATCCATTTGTATTTGAATAAAATTAGCATCTTTATAGATACTAACACCAACAAAATTATCAGAAATAAAATGATCCATGATATATATGTATTAATATTACATATTAATTAATACATATCTACATCTATTTATAATTTCAATTTTTTTTAAAATAACAATATAATATATAATATGTCTAAATTTGAAACTATAATAAATAATATCACAAAATTTGATAATACTCAATTTGAAACTATATATAATAGTATTACAATACAACAAATTAATTTATTTGATTTACAAATAAAAGTTTCTGATATAGTTGAAGATATAAGAGAACATAAAACATTTGAAGATTATTTTCATAAAGAAGTATTGCCTGAAAAAAAATTTTCATTTATTGAATGTTTAACATTGATTATGAAAGGTGATCCATCAAAAATCAGAGATAATATATCAGTAAGAACAAATCCACATAATCAAAGTAGAAAAATGTTTGATTATTTTAAGGGTAAAGATATAATAGAGGCAAATATCGATATAAGTAAAATTAATAGTGAATTATTTGGTGAACATATTAAAAATGATTATATGTATCCTAATTTTAAAAATTACAATAATTTATATATTACAGGACCAGAAGAATTAATAAAAAATTTTATTAATCAAAACCCACAAGATAGAAAACTTAATATATTTATACCATCAGTTAGAACAACTATTAAAAATGACAATGTTGCAAGTTTATGTAGAATACCTTATAACAAATTACAAAATTATGAAGAAAATAAACAAATAATATCTAAATATATCAAAGAATATGGAACTAAACAAGATGGTACTATTTTTGAAGATCCAATAACACAACAATATTGTAATTTTTATAACTTTTTTGAAAACGAAGAAGGATATGATTATACAAAAGATTTTGTTGTAATATTTACAAATAAAACATTAATACCATTATATAAAGTTTTATTTCCACATTTTATATTTATTGCGCAACCAGATGTATCTCATAAGTGTGTAGGTTTAACAAGATATACAACAACAGCAGTAGCATATTTATTAAATCTAGAAAGAGTAGTTGTAGCAGATGATAATGTTATAAATATAAATACTCAAAATTATGATTATATTGAACATAAAAAAAAAAATAAAGATCATCAACCATTTATGAAGACATCATTGACAGATTTAAATTTGTTAAGAGAAATAATTAAAAAAGATAAAATTATATTAAATGATTTAAATATAGATAATAAACAATATATATTAGATATTGATAATTATGGATATTTAGGTTCAAGTGCAACCATGCCATCTTATGCAGGATGGGTACAAATATCACATGATAAAGAATATTTTAGAGATTATGAATCTGAACCCATCAATACTAAAAAACTTATTGTAAGAGACTATATAAATAAAGATCACGTTAATAGATTAGCAGATGATATACCAAATTCAGAAGCAGATACAAAATCATTTTTAAATCCACATAGATCAAAATTATTGATATTAAACACAAAAGTATTATATAAAAATAAAATATCATATAATCCAACACATACAATGACAGAAGATTTATATTTTTCAAAAGAAATATTTTTAAAAAAAATTAAAACAGTACAACTAAGTTTTAATTATTCTATGCCAAAACTACAAAGAAGACCCGCTACTTGTACAAATGTTATTACAGAAAATTGTATTATAGATCCTCAAAATAATTTATTAGAACCTGCTACATTAACAACAATAAGAACTTTATACCCATATAGAGCTGAATTATTTAGTTATAAAGGAGGTTTAATATTTTTTAATAAAAATAGTTTTATTGGAAATGCAGGTACATATGGGCCTGCAAAAATATTACAAAATAATATGGTAGCTACTATTAATGATAAAATAAATAAAAGTATAGATGCTGATAAAAATATTGCTCCTGAAAATAAAGAATCTTGTAAAAAATTATACAGAACAAAACATATGGATTATATACATGATACACAAGATGAAAATAATGATAATATTAAAATTGAAGGAAAAATAAATTATATGTTACCTAATAAATTTCAAAATTTGATTTATGATGAAAAACCTATGGGAAATTTACTACATAATCAATCTATACAAATGAGAGAAAATATGGCACACGAGTATTTTGAAAATAATATGAAAATATCATATCCAAGTATACCTGGTAAACCAGAATTAATTATAAATAAAATAAATAAACAAAATGAGACGTATTATAAATTTTTTATAAATAATTATATTAAATATTATGATATTGTTAGTATTTTAGCTAATAATCAAATTGCAAAATATGGTGGAATGGAAAAATATCTTCGTGATTATGAATATGAAAATATATTGTGTTTCCAACATTTTATAAATTTTTATGAAAATAATAAAGATATTGTTGATCCAATATATAGAGATATTCAATCAGCTAAAAGTGATAAAGATAAATGTAATAGAAATAATGATATCATTATATATTTTGATAATTATAATATAAATCCTAACAAATGTTTTAAAATGTTTGCATTATTTGTTATTTATACAAAATTAATGTCAATTCAAATAATAGTTACAAATACATTACCTAAATATATTGAATTATTACCATTATTATTTGGTAATATTAATGATTATATTTATAATAATGAAATATGTAATTATATAGAACTTAGACGAGTTATTACTACATTTATGTCAAAATTAATGACAGATATAAATGAAAATAAATTTGATATGGAAAGATTAAAAAAAGAAGTTAAAGATATATACAATCATATTAAAACATTATATATTATTTAAGAAATAATAAATTAAAAGTTTAGTAATTACGCAACCGTAAATATTAAATTAAAAGATTAATATTAATGCTTGTGTAATTTGAATTACGCAACCATTTCTGCTATAATTCCTGGATAACATTCATATCCAGAAATTTCTATATCTTCTAATTTAAAATCTTCAATATTACTAACATTCTTTTTGAAATGAAGTGTTGGAAATTTATATGGGTTACGAAGGGTTTGTCTTTGTGCTTGTTGTGTATGAACTTTGTAAAGATGATAATCACCTAGAAACATAATAAGTTCTCCTGGTTCAAATTTATATTTACATTCTGGATCATTATTTAATACATGACATATCATATAATTTAATAGA
>JACCDO010186261.1_pt1 | contig 12698 bp, 9 predicted proteins | sample 7446101 | NCBI WGS metagenome assembly JACCDO01 (sample SAMN15323440, study PRJNA562643) | freshwater metagenome | isolation source: river surface water | place: USA:Blue River Watershed | collected 2017-08-16
ATTATCACCAGCATTTTATGAAGGTGAAACATTTGGTAGTGTATTAAATAGACTTATTGGATCTAGAACACAAACAGATCCTACAGATGTTGCTTTAGCCGAACAACAAAGACTGGTAGAAGCAAGAAAACAAGAAATAAATGCTCATGTAAGTGATGTAGCTGTCATAGAAACACCAGCTGATTCATGGGCTGGTAGATTAAAAGCTAAATTAGCAAATTTTGCTAGTGCCGAAGCTACCGCTAAAGAAGCTGTTGAAGAAGCTGCTAGACAAAAAGCTATTCAAGACGAAGCTGCTAAACAAGAACGTACTAGACTAAGATTAGAACAAGAAAGACAAGAAGCTGCTAAAAGAGAAGCTGAATCTAAAGAACGTGAAGATGCTAGATTAGCATCGCGTACACCCGAACAAATTTTAGCTGATGAAAGAGCTGCTAAAGAAGCAGCCGAAGGTTGGGAACCAGTAAAGGGTAAAAAAGGGACAAGAGAAAAATATACTATTACAATTCCTGAGTTAAATTTAATTGAAAACACCGAATCAGAAGTAATGTTTAATAATGTTTTTGGTGTTAATATGACTGGTGGCATGGCTAATCAAACCCAAACTAAACCTGACTATAAAAATTTATATCTCAAATACAAAAATAAATATACACAACTTAAAAAAGATCTTGGTATATAATTTATGTTAATAGTTATAATAAGTAAATTTTATATTATAAAATATATGTTATAATATGATATATAATGTATTAATAATTGGTGGAGGTATATCAGGCATTATGTCATTAAAACATTTATTAGATGAAGGTGAAACAAATGTTATTATATTAAATAAAAATCCAGAACCATTTGGAATATGGAATATAAATAATAATCCAAGTGTATTAGAATTTACATATTCAGTAACTTCAAAATTATATTTAACAATTTCAGATTTTCCTATTAATAAAGATATAGCTGAATTTCCACATCATTCGGTAGTTTTAGATTACTATAAAAAATACGCTGAATATTTTAAATTGTTACCTTATATTAAAAATAATATAGAAGTTATAAAAGTACAAAAAATAGATAACATATGGTATTGTTACACAAAAGATACAGTCTACCAAAGTTATAATATTATAATAGCAACAGGGGCAGTAAATAAATGTTTAAATTATCCAACCGATAAATTTTTTGATAATTTTACTGGAAAAAAATATCATGCTGATAATTTTAAGACATATTATAAAGAATTAGTTAATAAAAAAATATTAGTTGTTGGTGGTAGCGATACAGCATGTGATATTGCTATATATTTATCTGATAAAAATAAAGTAACAGTTTCTATGAAAAATGGACGTTGGTTTCAACCAAGATTTTTCGGAGCTCACAATGCTGCTGATGTATATTATTCTCGTTCTTTAGATTTTTTAATAAAAAACATTTTTGGAAAAAGAACAGTTCATAATTTGTTTGGTATGAAAAATGTCAAAAATTTTTATGGTTTATATGGTAGTGGAATTAAAGAATGGGAACCAAAATGTGACTATCTTAATGATTATTATGTTAAAAGTAGAGATATAGTAGATTCTATAGCAAAAGGTAAAATTGAACCTAGAAAGTATATTGAATCTATTGATGGTAACAAAATTAAATTTATTGATAATGATAAGATTAGTGAATTCGATGTTATTATTTTTGGAACAGGATATAATACAAAAGAATGTTTTGACTTTTTAGAAAAAAAATATAATAAAAAATATAAGCATATATTTGTACCAGAAGATAATTCAATCTTCTTTGTTGGTTTTATTCGTCCATATTTAACATCTATTCCGATGTTAGTAGAACTACAAACAAGATGGATAAGTAAAGTAATTACAAAAAAAGTTAAACTACCAAGCACATCACAAATGTTAATAGAAATTGAAAATGATTTTGAAAAAACAAAAAATGAATTTCCATGTGCATATGAAAGGATACCTATTGTTGATCCATATGATTATTCTAATATGATTGCTAAAAATATAAATGCTTTGCCTAATTTATTTAATTTATTTTTTACAAATAACACATTATGGACAAATATTATGTTTGATAGTTGGAATCATCATATGTTCAGATTAAATGATAAAGATACAAATAAAGTTAAAATTGCTACAGATAATATAATTGAAAATGCTAATAATGAAACTAGTAAACTAATTAGAAAAAAACTATTTGAAATATATTTTATGCTTTTGTTATTTATAATAACTATTTTTTTTATTTACTTTAAGTTTATCAAATAACAATAATTATATTTATAATTTTTTACTACTTAATTTTATTTAATTAATACTAATTAAATAAAATTATAAATTATGCTGATTCATTTATATCATCAATATTATCATTTATTCGCAATACTTGTCCTACACCTTTTGTAGAACCATCCCTGAAGAAAAATATCATATTTTCTTCAATAAATTCAGGGTGATATGTAAATTTAAATTTTACTATTTTATTATCACCACTACGTAATACATTCTGTTTTTCTTCTTTGTTTAGATTTTTATAAGAATCCAAATCTATTGATGCTGTTTGTCTTATAGGCCCACAATGAATAACTGGACTATAACCACTTTTAATAGTTGTTGAATGATGTAATATATTAATACGAGCATAAAATGATTCTACAACATTATGTTTGTATTTACTGATATCATCAATTACAACCATACCTTTACTTATCATTTTCCTGTCTAATTTATCTTTTTGATTTGTAAGTTTAAAAGCAATACAACATTGTACATTTGGTATAGTTTCATTAACTTCTTGTCTTAAACTATTATGTATAGATCTAACAACAATCTCTTTAAATTGACCATTAAATGGACCTAAATATATTTTTTGTTTTAATTTAATTGGTTTGCCTTTAGTTGTACCAGATAAAACTAAACCGGCACCAGCAACTACAAATACACCATCAACATAAAATACTGTACCAGGAGTTTGTGTATTTAACCATTTATCTCTTGGTGGTAAACTATACAATACTCTATGAAGATTTTCTATATTTGTACCATCTTTATTTGATATTGATATTATTGGTATAATATCATGGTTTCCAATCATGTGTGTTAGATAATGGTCTGTTTCATCATTGTTTTTATCAGAATCAGAAACAAAATATAATACTTTACCATATGTATTTCTACCAAGTAATTTTTTTAATTGGTTACATAAATTTTGATATACGTCTCTTGGTGCTAAATCAACTTTTGTTATTGTAATAACAAAAGGTATTTTCAAATATAACAATATACCTAAATGTTCTCTTGTTAATTTAGTTATACCAGTATTTGCCCCAATTACTACAATACCATAATCTGGAAATAATCCTGTTACTCCAAAAATTGTTGTTTTTAAATATTTTTCATGACCTGCTAAATCAATAAAACTGACAATTTTATTTTGAAATTCACATTTATTGTTTCGCATATTTACATTTAGTAATCTTTCACTATTATTCTGATTTCTATCTATTTTATCTTTTGGATTAATTAAAGTAATATTATCTTTTTGTGCTTTATAAATTAACGGATTGTATGTAATATGACTTGTTCTACCAGATTCTATCTCATGAGGATGAACTAAAATTTTATTTCTAGCTAAACCTCTTCCATCATCTAGACGTCCACTTGTTAAAACACCGATTAAAGAACTTTTACCAGCATCAACAGGACCACAAACTGCAATAACACATTCAGTTTTATCAGTTTTATCTATATTTTTGTTCATTTATAAATTAATAATAGTTTAATCCTTAAATCGATTTAATTTTGTTGTGGTACTGGTAAAATATCATTAACAATATCTTTATAAGACATCATTCTCATTTTACAACAATATCTTTTTAAATTTAAGCTTAATAATAGTTTAGATAATTCATCTTCTCTTTGTTCGGCTGATAAATTAGGGTTAGAACATATTTTATGTTTACCTTCTTCATAAGTTATAGTTTTTTGGCCAAGAAAATAGCCACATGTTGGACAACTCATATATAGCATTAATATTATTAATATATATGAGTTATATATTTTTAATTCAATTTTTCATTTTTTTGAACAATTAAAATCTATTTTATTTTAATTAATAAATGTCAAATATTAACGAACAAAATAATACCCAGGTTACAGGAGCTATACAACCTTCAACAAATAAATCTGATCGAGAATTAGGTAATAAATTTGATGGTGCCAAATTTAATAAAGAATTTGAAGAGGCCGATATTAAATTACTACCAGAGGATATCAAATTACAAGAAGAATATGAAAGAAATAAAAATAAAATTAGATATAATAAACAACCACATGAAAAACCTTTTGAAGATATATTAATTATATCAAGAGAAACATTTTATGGTGTTTTATCATGTATTATGAATGGTGAAAATCCATATAATTATATTATATCAACACCAGATAGATTTTTTTCATTTGGTCTTTTAATATTAATGATTGGTTGCTTATTAATGTTATTAAATAATATATTTATATAAATAAAATATAAAATATAATATAATGAAAATCTATATATTAAGACATGAAGATAGAACACAAGATTGTACTTTTTTCTCACCACTTACAAAAAAAGGTTTAGAAAACTCTGCAGAACTTGTCCCAGTATTGGTAAAATGTAAAATAGATATTATATTTACATCTCCATTTATCCGAACTTTACAAACAGTTTATCCGTTTATTAAAGAAACAAAAATTAAACCATATTTAGAATATGGTTTATGTGAAATTCATCATCCTGACATAATACCAAAAAAATCTGCAGGTATTTATTTACCTGAATACTTAGCTGAGTCTTTTAATCATGATCCTAGTTATAAAACACTTATTAGACCTGATGAAATTAAATATCCTGAAAGGGAAATTGATGTTGTAATTAGATTCAAAAAAGTTCTCAAAGATATTATTAGTAAATATTACGATACTGAATATAACATTTTAATTGTTACACACCAAACAGAATGTAATAATATGTTACGTATTGTTAATAAATCAAGTCCAGAAATTGGTAAAAATATAAATAAGTCAATGCTTGATAACTATCCAAAAGGAAAATTATGTTTAGTATATGATAATGGCTGGACATACAAATCATATAATTGATGTGTTTAAAATTATTTTATTTATCATATTATTTAATAATGTCATCAAACTTTAATTTATTATTAGATAATATTAAATCAGTTCTTAATCAATATGTTGATGGTGAATTTGAGAATACAATTGTTAGCGTTGTTAGATCTTTTTTCCCAAATTTGAATCAAAAAGATATAAATATATTAAATATATTAACTATATATATTATCGAATTAGTGTCAAATAAATACGATTTCAATAAAACAGATTTTGATAAACAATGGACACAAAATGATAATAGAGATATTAAAGGTATTATATTATTATTACTACCATTTATTGACGATAAAAATAATGGAGAATTACTTAAAAAATTACCTGATTTAAATTTTTTATTATATGATGAACATACCAAATCATCAAGTAAATTTATTCATACAAGAAGTAAAACAAACGTTTTTCTAACAAATTTTAAATATGGAAATATGGGTATTGGGTTAATACCTGATAATGATCCAAATCATAATTTAAATTTATTTGACTCAAATGGGGAAAAACTAATTTATAAAATAATTTATCATAATTTTATTGGTTTATTACAAACATTAGAAATAATGAATGGTAAATATTATGTTAATTGGGTTAATATTGTACCATTTAATTTATCAAATTATAATACGGCTACATTATATCTTACAACAAATGAAACATATGATAGAATTAAATTAAACCCAGTTGATATTATTAGTATATCACAAATAAACCAGATACCTTATAAAGGTTTATGGCTTGGTGATATATATAACGTTATTCGTAATAAATTTTATGAAGAAGGAAAAAAAATTAAATGGTTATTTTTCCCTTATGAAATAAGTGTAACTAACAGATTATATTTAATAAATGGATTAAATAAAATGTTTGATCTTGACACATTAATTAATATTACTTATGAAAATTTTGATGATATTAATATAAATGATCAAATTGAGTTTAAAAAAATATTTGTTAGCCTTATTAAAGGTTTTAAAACCGATACAAGATATAATTATACCGGTAGTTTAGATGTTGATTTTGATGTTATTAAATACTTCCTAATTTATTTAATTAATAATTATAGTAACAATAATATATTTACTAATGATATTTTTAATATTTTTAGATTAAATATAACTCAAACTGATGAAGATTCTGATGATTTTTCTAGAATAGACTTTGATAAAATTAGAACAATACAAATTACTAACATTAATGAAGTTTTACAATATATATATGATAATAATTTATCTGATTGTTGGAATTTTTTAAAAGAATCAATTGATCAATTAATTAATACACCATATGGTAAATATTTAATAATTGATACGTCAATAGGGAAAAAAATATCAGAAAAGTATTATTACGAACCATTCAATGATGTTATTAAAAATTCAACATTTGTACCTTATAGAAATACATTAAATTTAAAAAATATTTATAACATATCAAAATCATTATCACATAATAATACAAATGACTGGACTTTATTAGACAAAAACTATATATCATTTAATAATGATAATAAAATTAATTTCTGGACAAAATTAACATCTCCTCCAAATCCAGCATGGATTAATTTAAATTCTAATTTACGTAGGCAATTTGTTGGTTTAACTGTAAATCCTGCTACTATAATTACCACATTAATGGATTCATTTAAAAATAATATTATAACACTTGTTTTCGAAGAACTTATTAGTAATGGTATATTAAATAGATTTGTATCCAATTTTGATATTACTGAAAAAGCAAAAGCAAAAAACATAAATACTAAATTAAAAGAAATATTTGATGAGAAAAAAAGAGATTGGTTAGATTCATACTATTATGTTACTAATAAAAAATTTAGTCAACTTCCAAAAATGAGATTAGAAAAAAAAAATCCAGATATTAATAATAAATATGATGAACTTGATTATTTTGATGTAATATCTAAAGATCATAAATGGCCAACATTCTATGCTATGGATTGGATTAGTCAAATTAGTTTCTTTCAACACTATATTTATCATCAAGTTTTATATGTTACTGGTGCTACAGGACAAGGTAAATCTACACAAGTACCAAAACTATTATTATATGCATTAAAAGTTATTGATTATAAATCGAATGGTAAGGTTATTTGTACACAACCTCGTATTCCACCTACATTTGAAAATGCTACCCGTATAGCTGAAGAATTAGGAGTACCAATAGAATTAATTACAAATAATAGTTCATTTAAAGTTAAAACTAATAATTATTATGTACAATTTAAACATCAAAAAGATAATCACATTAATACTAAAAAAAATCATTCTACATTAACAATTGTAACAGATGGTACATTATTAGAACAACTTAAATCAGCACCAACATTAAAACAACAAGTTAATAATAAGTTAATTAACCAAAATATTTATGACATTGTTATTGTTGATGAATCACATGAACATGGTGTTAATATGGATTTAATTATAGCATTATCACGTCAAACTTGTTATATTAATAATCATGTTAGACTAATTGTTGTATCAGCTACAATGGATGATGATGAGCCAATATATAGAAGATATTTTAGAAACATAAATGATAAATTATTATTTCCAATTAAACACACTATTGATAATAGTTTTTTAGGTATTACTAACTTTTTACCAGAACCTATGTTTATGGATAGACGTTACCATATTTCGCCACCTGGGCAAACTACTCAATTTAAAGTTGAAGAAATTTATGAGTCAAGAGAATTGGTTGATCCTACTAAAAGCGAAAAAGATAATGCTAATTATGTTCAATCTGAAGCCTATAAAAAAATTATTGATATTTGTCGTAAAACATCACGTGGAGAAATATTATTTTTTGCTAATGGTAGAAATGAAATTACTAAAGCTGTTAAATATCTTAACTCAGTTTTACCTGAGGGAAATATAGCATTACCATATTATTCGGAATTAAATGAAATGTACAAAAATATTATTCAAAAAATTAATATTAAAATTAGTGGTATTAAAAATAAACGTGATAATATATATACTGAATGGGCTGAAAAATATATAGAAGATATATCAGTCCCACCTAATATATACAAAAGAGCTATTATTATTGCTACTAATGTTGCTGAAGCTTCTGTTACTATCCCTGGTTTAAAATTTGTTGTTGATAATGGTTATGCAAAAGTAAACCAATATCAAACAAAAAAAGCTGTATCAGTTATTGAAGTTGAAAAAATTTCAGAATCTAGTAGAATTCAAAGAAAAGGTCGTGTCGGACGTGTAGATGATGGAACAGTATATTATATGTATACAAAAAATGCCAGACAAAATATTAAGCCAAAATATAAAATAACTCAAGAAGATTATTCAAATATTATATTACCTTTAATGACACCTGTTTTATCTAATGAAATTCCAAGCATGGAAACATATACTATTCAATCTGAAAAATTAATTATTAATCCACAATATTATGATCCAAATATTGATCTAATAATTAGATCTCCTGAAACAGAATTGTATTATCCTTTTAATTCTGGTTTAGCTGATTTATATAATACAAATTATATGATTAATAATCAAAAACTTGATTTAATATATTATTTAGATCCTACTAACAATATACGTTTTAATACAAAAACTCCTGATGAGTTTCTTTTATACTATAATGGTCAATTGTTTAGTACACTTATGGATAGAGAAGGTAATTTTTATTTAATACATCCTTTTGAAGATTTTGTTGATCGTAATATATTAAATAAAGTAATTTCTGGTAATATATTTAATGTAAATATACAAAATGATATTATTGACTTTAATTTATATGAAAAATATCTTAATGATATGACTTTTAAGAATTTAATTTGTGATTTTTCTGCTGATTTATCGATATCACAAGATAAAAAATTTAATAAATACTACTTAAACCCAAATCTTACACCAAATGTTGTATTAACAGACATAGGTCAATGGGCCATTAAATTATCTGGTAAGCTTCAAATTACATATACAGAAGCTTTAACTTACATTATTGCATATACACTTGATTGTTTTGATGAAGTTTATGAAATTAACATTATATTAAACAGTATGCCCTTTGGAATGGAAGATTTAATTAGTTCTGATATTAAATTTAATCAATTTAAAGAATTATATTCAAATTACGATTCTGATTTAATATTTATTTATGATACAATACAAAGAATTAAAAATAATTTTTCACATTTACCATTATTTAATTTATCAAAACCTAGTTTTCAAAATTATTTAGATCTAAAAGCACAAACAGTTTTAGACGAATATAAAAAGTTAAAACGTATAAACAAAGAACCACCTAAAAATTTTGATACAAAATTATGGAATAAATTAAATAATTTGGCAAATAATGGAAAATTACAATCAGACTATAAAAAAAGTATTATTAATGATCTAGACATATATGATAATATCATTGAAGATATTAATAAAAATAGTTTTGCTATTAAATCATGGGCTGATACTTACAAATTTAATCCAAATATTATAACTAATTTTTTAAAAGAGCTTACACAATTTTATTATAATAAAAATGATATAATTAATAATGATATATTTAGATCATTAGATTTAATTAAACCTACTATTGGTAAATTTAAAACTAATAAAAACAACTCTATTATATTATCTTATATATTAGCACGATCTGATAATGTTATGTTTGAATTTAATAATAAATTAAGGTCTCAATATGGAAAATATTTACATACAATTAATCCCTCTAGTATTAACACTGTTACATCTATACCTTTCGCATTATCTTTCTATGTTAAACACACAATTGATGAAACTGATGATAAAGCATTAAAAGTCAGTGTTATTAATAAGATAAATCTTGATTGGTTAATTATGCTGTGTCCACAAAAATATAATCCATTATATTCAAGTATTATTGAATATGGAAATGATAAATATAGTATTAATACTGACGCATATTTAAGACTTATTAAACATATTAAAAATAATTGGTCACCAAATAAAATTATGTTTATGTCTGAATATACACCTATTAATCAATTATATTATAAACAATTAATTAAATATATTAAATAAAAAATTGAAAAAATTAGGCAATTATATATTATGAGTAATATATAATGGCACAAAAAATTATTGACATCAATGTTGAATCTCAACCATTTATTACCGAATATTGTTCATTAAAGTTAAAGGGTTTTCTTATTAATGTTAACGGTGAACATTTTATTATCTCCGTTCATCATTTTATTCCCATTAATTCAATCGTTGAAACACTGACTAATATTCCATTACCTATACATATTAATCCTGATTGGAATGAAGTTCTTATACTGAAATCTGATACGATTAATTTGTCTAAATATTTTATTAATAAAAAAATACAAAAGAATATACCAAAACCACAAACTAATTTAGTTATTGAGAGTGGATCAATCCAATTTCCTGTTCAAGTTGTTGGATATGATTTTGTCCCTTTTAATAACATCAAGCAATACTCGCGGATTTTACATATTATTGTAATTATGCCAGAAGAAAAACATAATTATGTTGGATTATCAGGATCACCTGTTTATGCTGGTGATAAAATTGTTGGTATTTTTACAAAATACAATAAAGTGTCTAACATGGGATTTATTATTCCTATCTATTACGCTCTCAAAACATTACAAAAAATAGATAATCATGGAATATATGGGTTAGACATTAAATATGATATTAAAAAAATTAACACATTTAATGTCAAAAATAATGAAGTTTATCATCAATCATTACGCTATAATTTACCACTTGATGCTTTCTTTTTACTTGAGGGTGATATTAGTGTTAAATATAATGTACAATATCAACAAATCATTAATGAAAAATCTAAACTTAGAACAAAAGAATTTGAATCAGAAGCTATAATTCAATGCCTTCTACCAAACGATTCAAATATTATTACCAGAACTATTGACAGGAAAAATGAATATAAAGTTAACTTAAGACTATTTGTATTTTTACTTAAATTTTCTGGTCAAACTTCTTTAGCTCATGAAATTATTACGCTGGCATTAAATAAATCTGATAAAAGTTCCGAAATATGGTTTGAACCAGCATGTAAAGAAGATGAATCAAATACTAAAGAATCTGGTTGTGTGTAATTATTTTATTTGTTTGATTTTTTTTAATATATGTTTTTCTTGATTACTTAATTTATGACCCATATCTGATATTATCTCTACATCATCAAACTTATAGGATTTATAATTTATTTTATCTGTTTCTGTTTGAGTTTGAGTTATATTTATTTTGTCATTCATAAATTCCATAAGTTCATCTATACAATTATCTGATAACATATTTATATTTATAAAAATACCATTTCTATTAGATGAAAAATTATTACCAATATCTTTAACAATTATGTTATAAATATCAATTAAATCATTACGTGATTTTACTTTTTCAAATTTTGCTGATAGTTTTTTTCTAAATTCTGAATTATATTTTCTTGAATTCTTTGATTCCATTATAAATAAATAATAATTTAGATTTTTATTTAACCGAAATAAAAAATTTTACTTCGTTAAATTAAAACACTACTTATATTAAACTAATTACCCGTAATATACATAAGGTATAGATGCTACAACATAAGGTCCTAATACAACATGAGGTTGTACATAAACAGGTACCGATGAAGAAGTAACAACTTGAACTGGTTCGGGTAGTAACAATGTCTGCGATGGAGTAACAGGTTGGTCACGAATTGTCATTAAACCACCATTGATGTACACATTTCTATAAGTTGGTACACTTGTGGGTTGACTCGGGACAGGAGTACTAGCCTCAATAAAGACCTGTGTACGTGCTGGAACTGCATGTATGGGCGCACCGATTGAATTCGGGCTTAATGGTATAAAACTTCTCCGAAGAGCTGACTGGTATGCTTCATTTGATGATGTATTTTGGTAACTCATTACAAAATTATATATATCAGTAAACTATTAAATATTTCAATTTTTTATATCTAGGTTAAATTAATTATGAGTAAAAAACTTAAATATGTTAAAGATTTTTCATATCCATCACCTGATGATTCTGAGTTGTTAGCCAAAATATTTAAAAAAAGAGAATTTTATTATTATCGTGTTCCACAACGTGATATTATGAAAGATTATGAAGATGTTAAAAAATATAGAGCATCAAATTGTAAACAAGGTGATATTGAACCTAGAGAACAACAAGCAATATTACCTAATTTTATTAGTCCAAATACTCCCTATAAAGGTGTTATTCTTATGCATGGTGTTGGGTCTGGTAAAACAATGACTGCTATACGTATTGCTGAACAATTTAAAGAACAAGTTAAAAAATATAACACTAAAATTTATGTTATAGTTCCTGGTCCTAATACACGTGAAAATTTTAAAAAAGAACTATTAACTACTACTGGTGAAACTTACCTTAAAAATAAAGAAGGTCTTAATCAAATGTCAAAAGCAGAAATTGATCGTGAGAAAAAGAATGCACTATATGGAGCTTTACAATATTACAAAATTTTATC
>JACCDO010228309.1_pt1 | contig 12698 bp, 14 predicted proteins | sample 7446101 | NCBI WGS metagenome assembly JACCDO01 (sample SAMN15323440, study PRJNA562643) | freshwater metagenome | isolation source: river surface water | place: USA:Blue River Watershed | collected 2017-08-16
CATAAGCCGCAAACAAGACCACTGCAAAGGCAGTAACGGCCGCGAGGCCAAAAACCGAAAGGCATTCATCGTGGAATACCGCATCGAACACGACACCATGGGCGAGGAAAAGGTTCCGGTCAACGCGCTCTACCGCGCACAGACCCAGCGAGCCGTCGAGAACTTCCCTATCTCGGGCACGACCCTAGAGCGCGCCCACATCGCAGCCCTCGCGCAGATCAAGAAGTCGGCCGCACTGGCCAACGCAAAGCTCGGTGTGCTGACGGAAGCCATCGCAAAGGCGATTGCGGCCGCAGCCGACGAGGTCATCGCCGGCAAGCACGATGGCGAGTTCCCGGTAGACATCTTCCAGACCGGCTCGGGCACCTCGTCAAACATGAACATGAACGAGGTTCTGGCGACTCTGGCAACCCGCAACCTCGGCGACAACGTTCACCCGAACGACCACGTCAACGCATCGCAGTCGTCGAACGACGTGTTCCCAACGTCGGTTCACGTTGCCGTCACCTCGGCGCTGATCCACGACCTGCTTCCTTCGCTCGACTACCTGGCTAAGGCTCTCGAAGAGAAGGCCGTCCTGTGGAAGACCGTGGTCAAGGCTGGCCGAACCCACCTGATGGACGCCACCCCGGTCACTCTCGGCCAGGAATTCGGCGGCTACGCTGCTCAGATTCGCTATGCCATCGAGCGAGTTCAGTCGACCATCGGCCGCACCGCTGAGGTTCCGCTCGGCGGCACCGCAGTTGGCACGGGCATCAACACCCCTAAGGGCTTCCCTCAAGAGGTAATTCGCCTGCTTGCCGAAGAAACCGGCCTGCCGATCACCGAGGCGCGCGACCACTTTGAGGCTCAGGGCGCGCGCGACGCACTCGTTGAGGCTTCGGGCGCTCTTCGCGTACTCGCAGTATCGCTCACCAAGATCAACAACGACCTGCGCTGGATGGGTTCGGGTCCGAACGCCGGCCTGGCCGAGCTGCACATCCCAGACCTGCAGCCTGGTTCGTCGATCATGCCTGGCAAGGTCAACCCGGTTATTCCTGAGGCAGTCATGATGGTTTGCGCTCGTGTCATCGGCAACGATGCCACCACCGCTTGGGCTGGTGCCACCGGCAACTTCGAGCTGAACGTGGCCATCCCTGTTATGGGCAACGCGCTGCTCGAATCGATCCGTCTGCTGGCCAACTCGATGCGCCTGCTGGCCGACAAGACCGTCAAGGGTCTCGAGGTCAACGAGGCTCGTGCGCGTGCGCTGGCCGAGTCGAGCCCATCGATCGTCACCCCGCTCAACAAGTACATCGGCTACGAGGCGGCGGCAAGGATCGCCAAGCACGCCGTGCACGAGGGCCTCACCGTTCGCCAGGCCACTATCGATCTCGGTTATGTCGACGGCGAGAAGCTCACCGTGGAGCAGCTCGACAAGGCCCTTGACGTACTGTCGATGACCAGCCCTGGTCTATAAACCAAACAACGGATGCGCCGGCCTTCGGGTCGGCGTTTTCGTTTAACCCCCGCTGCCCGCAATCGCCATCCATGCGGCCAAGCATGCGGCGAGCACGAATCCAGCAAGCAGATGTGGCCCGAGGGCGATGGTTCCCCGCAGGCGCAGCGTTCGGGCTCGCAGAGCGCTTACCCCGACCTGCAAGACTCCCGTCATGCTGGCGAACACCCAGACAGCAGCCACCAGCCACGGGCTGAACCAGCCCAGCGACAACGCAATCAGCACAAATAGCTTGACGTCGCCCATACCGAGCCCAAAACGCATGTTGGCGAGCAGTGTCAGGCCAAAGGCTACCAAGCCCGCCATTAGGGCGTTGAGCAGCTGCTGGGCTGTCGCTGGGTTTATCGCCACGGCCACGAGTTGCCCAAGCAGGGCAACAGGAAACCCAGGCAGCACCAATCGATTTGGTAGTCGCCGCTCACGCAGGTCTATAACCGCCAGCCGCGGCGCAACGGCAAAGAGGTACGCGATTCCCGCGAGTGCGGGCAACTGGGAAAGCCACTGGGTCTGGTTAATCACGAAGGCAGGCTAGCGATTCGCTAGCCTGCCCACTCGAGTTATTCACAGCGCCGGCTAGTACTCGCCGACCTTCTCCCACATCTTCGCCATGATCCACCACTGGCCGTCGAGGTAGACGAGATTGAGGTAGTCCTGCATGATGCCGCCGAACATCTGAAGCTGCGGCTTGACCCAAGCAAGGGTGTCGCTGACCTGGTCGAAGTCGAGAATCATGTCCTTCCGCGGGTTACCCAGCGATGCTGGCGATTGACGCGCAGCAACGGCCTCGCGATAGATCGCGTACGGGCGCAGCGAAAGCTGACCGTCTGGCACACCATAGAGGCAGCATTCTTTGTGGAAGACCTTGTCGAAGAGGTCCATGTCTTGGTGATGCATGACTTCGAAATAGTCTTGCATCAGCTTTTCGATTCCGGCTGGCAGAACGATTCCGTTGGTTTCCATTGCGACTACCCTAGCACTTTGCTGCTACATGTCTAGTAGGTCGGTCACCAAGGCTGCGATCTGCGAACGCTCGCTGCGAGTCAGCGTGACGTGCGCGAACAGGTCGTGGTTCTTGAGCGACTCGATAACGGCGGCGATGCCGTCGTGACGGCCAACACGCAGGTTGTCGCGCTGGGCAACATCGTGGGTTAGCACGACTCGAGCGTTTTGGCCGATGCGCGAGAGCACGGTCAGCAGCACGTTGCGTTCGAGCGACTGGGCTTCATCGACGATGACGAAGGCATCGTGCAGCGAACGACCACGGATGTGCGTGAGCGGCAGGATCTCGATTAGGCCGCGATCGACGACGTGATCGACGACCTCCTTGGAGACCAGTGCACCCAGGGTGTCGAAGATCGCCTGACCCCAGGGGTTCATCTTGTCGTTTTCGCTGCCGGGCAGGTAGCCGAGCTCCTGGCCGCCAACCGCGTAAATCGGGCGGAACACGATGATTTTCTTGTGCTGACGCTTCTCGAGCACGGCTTCGAGGCCGGCACACAGCGCCAGCGCAGACTTGCCGGTGCCGGCGCGACCACCGAGCGAAACGATGCCCACCTCGGGGTCCAGGAGCAAGTCGATGGCCAGGCGCTGTTCGGCCGAACGGCCGTGAACGCCAAACACGTCGCGGTCACCGCGTACTAGGCGAATCTTGCCGCCAGACATCACGCGACCCAGCGCTCCCCCGCGGTCGGAATTCATCACCAAGCCGGTGTTGATTGGCATGCCGGCGACGCCCTTGTGCTTGATGACCTCGGTGTCATACAGGTCGGCCATCTCATCGGCGGTTAGCTCGAGCTCGGCGATGCCGTTCCAGCCCGAGTCGACCGCGTTGTCGTTGCGGTATTCCTCGGCACTCATGCCCAGTGCGGCAGCCTTGACGCGCATCGGCAGGTCTTTCGACACCACCGTCACGTCGTTGCCCTCGCTGGCCAGGTTGAATGCCACAGCGAGGATGCGGCTGTCGTTGTCGCCGAGCTGAAAACCGACCGGCAACGTCGACTGGTCGATGTGGTTTAGCTCAACGCGCAAGATGCCGCCATCGCCAACCTGAATCGGAAAGTCGAGGCGCTCGTGCTCTTCGCGCAGGTCGTCAAGGTGGCGAAGGGCCTGGCGGGCGAAGTAGCCGATCTCGGGGTCGTGACGCTTCTTCTCGAGCTCGTTGATCACGACGATCGGAATCACAACTTCCTGCTCCTTGAAGCGGAACAGGGCTCGCGGATCGCTAAGCAGCACAGAGGTGTCGAGCACATACGTGCGCGTGGTCTGTTTTGGTTTCTTAGCCGCGGCGGCTGCACCCTTCGCGTTCGACTTCGACGATTCTGGGGCGGCAGCTTTGCTCACGGATGCTCCTGTCGGGTGCTCTTGCAGTCAAGTTATGACGGCACCGGGGCTAATTACGACTTCGACACGCCCGATTGCGTGTTTGTTCACACAGCGTTACCTGTGAAGGCCCGAATAGGCGGACGCGATTACTTGCCGAAGCGGCGGTGACGCGATTCGAAGTCGCGGATGGCACGCAGGAAGTCCACACGACGGAAGTCTGGCCACAGCGCCTCGGCCACATAGAACTCGCTGTTTGCGCTCTGCCAAAGCAGGAATCCGCTCAGGCGCTGCTCGCCGGAGGTGCGAATCAACAGGTCTGGGTCGGGCTGACCCGAGGTGTAGAGGTGCTCGGCGATCAGCTCGGGCGTGAGGATTTCGGCGAGCGCATCCAGCGTCTTGCCGCCCTTGGCATGGGCCTTAACGATAGAGCGCATCGCGTCGGCGATCTCTTTGCGGCCACCGTAGGCAACCGCGAGGTTGACGTGCAGGCCCTTGTTGTTGCGGGTGCGCGACTCGGCCTTGACCAGAGCACCCAGAAGGCCATCAGGAAGCGCCTCTCGGTCGCCAACCAGCTGCAGGCGGTAATCGTTCGTCTCGCTCAGCTTGGTGGCCAGGCTGCCGATGATGTCTTGCAGCGCATCCAGTTCTGCACCCGATCGGCCGGTCAGGTTGTCGGTCGACAGCAGGTACAGGGTGACGTGCTTAACGCCCAACTCGGAACACCAGGTTAGGAACTCGGGGATCTTTTGCGCGCCAGCCATGTGACCGTGCTTGGCTTTGCCACCCGTCTTTACTGCCCAACGGCGGTTGCCGTCGACGATGACGCCGATGTGCTTAGGCAGGTCGGCAGCCTTCAGGCCGCGCTCTAGCCGAGCCTCATACAAGCGGTAGATCAGGTTAGCCACCACTACAGGCTACTAGGTGCACTTGGCCGCGCGAATTGAGCATAAAGTTGCCATATGGGCATGCCAATCACACAGGGTTTCCGTCAGCAGGATGAGCGCACGACCTGGCGCGGTTGGATTCACGCGGGTGTGATTCCGATCGTCATCGCCGCCGGAATAGTTCTTGTGGTTCTGGCCAACGGAGTGCCTGCCAAGATCACCGCGGCCATCTTCTTTGCCACCTCTGTGCTGCTGTTTGGCAACTCGGCGATTTACCACCGCTTCAACTGGTCGCCGAGGGTCAAGAAGGCCCTCAAGCGCGTCGACCACGCCAACATCTTTCTGCTGATCGCCGGGTCGTACACGCCGATAACGTGGCTGGCCCTCCCCCGCGAGAAGGCTATTTTGCTGATGGCAATCATCTGGGGAACGGCACTGCTGGGCATTGGCTTCAGGGTGTTCTGGATTTCGGCCCCGCGCTGGCTCTATGTGCCGATCTACATTGGCATGGGTTGGGCAGCGATGGCGTACATCGTCGATTTCTTCGCGGCGAACGTGCCGATGATGGTGCTGATTCTGGTCGGCGGCCTCTGCTACACGCTCGGTGCGGTTGTCTACGGCATCAAGAAGCCGAACCCGTGGCCTGGCAAGTTTGGCTTCCACGAAATCTTCCACACCTTCACAGTTCTGGCGTTCATGTGCCACTGGACCGGCATCCTGCTGATCTCTCTAGCGCCTGCGCCTGGTTCGTTCGGACTCTAGGCGACCGATCCTTCAACCAAAACGAAAAGGGATGCCAATTGGGCATCCCTTTTGTCGTTCGCGCTAGTCGCGCTTTGGCTTTGGTGGAGCCGCCGGGCGGCTCGGCTTGGCCGGCGCGGCAGGCTTCTTGGCAACCGGCTTCTTCGCTGCGGGAGCTGCTGCCTTCGCAGCAGGGGCCTTTGCAGCGGCCTTAGGTGCGGCGGCCTTCGGCGCTGGAGTGGCCTTCTGCTCGGCTTCGGCGTCGAGCTTGGCCTGGATCTCGGCACGGTAGCGAACGCGGCGAACGCGACGAACCATGTCGAAGATTAGACCGATGGCACCGGCCGAAACCAGGAAGGTCATGATGAAGCCGAGAGTGCCTGGGCTATAGAAAGTGTTTGCGGGGTCCGTCGGCTCTGGGCTTGGGGTTGCGGCCAGAACGCTTAGCAAAATGTGCATGCCTTAAGTATGTAGCCTTGTTGTTATGAGCAACGCGCAAGACCTTCTCGCCACGCGCTACGGCAAGCGCAATGGCACCTCGAAGCGTCAGCGGTACGCGTTCACCGCGCTGGCCGCCATCCTGTTGGTTTCGTTCATCGTTTGGGCCGGCTACACGTCTTTTGTGAACTCCATGGCTCCGCAATCGCAGCTGCACGGCTTTGAGATCATCGACGCCCAGCACTCGACCGCGACCCTCGAGGTAACCGCTGCCGGTGCAGGCGAGGCAACCTGCGCGCTGCAGGCTCAAGCCGAAAACTTCTCGGTCGTTGGCTTCAAAGAGGTGCACTTTGACAAGGTGCCAACCGGACGCGTTACCGTGACCATCAACACGACCGAGCTGCCTGTAAGCGTCTCGATTGACCGCTGCTGGTAAAATTTAGAGATTATGACTTCAGCACACGAAGCCACATGGCTAACCCAGGAAGCGCACGACCGCCTCAGTAGCGAGCTCGTGTATCTGCTCGACGTCGCCCGCAAAGACATCGCCCGCAAGATCGGCGAGGCTCGCGAGGAGGGTGACCTCAAGGAGAACGGTGGCTACCACGCCGCCAAGGAAGAGCAGGGCAAGATTGAGGCCCGCATCTCGCGACTCGAGACCTTGCTGGCCACCGCCCAGGTTGGCGATGCGCCAGAGTCAAACGGAGTCGTTGGTCAGGGTCTGATCGTGAAGATCACCCTCGGTGGCAACGAGATGGAGTTCCTGCTCGGTTCGGCCGAAATCGCCGAGGGCACCGACATCGAGGTTTACTCGCCAGACAGCCCGCTGGGTTCGGCAATCATCGGCCACAAGGTGGGCGACTCACTTAGCTTCTTCTTGCCAAATGGGCGCGAGAAGGAAGTCGAAATTCTCGAAGTCAGACACTTCGCGGGCTAGACGCAAACCAAACAATCGACTCTTAGGGGAACTCAAATGACTTTTTGTGCACAGTGTGGCGCAGAGCGACCAGACAGCGCAGCCTTCTGCGGCAAGTGCGGCACTCCAGCGGGCGCCAAGGCTCCAACTGCGCCGGCAGCACCAACTGCTCCAGCAACCCAGAACGCTGGCGGCTTCGTGCCTAGCAAGGTAATCACCACCTTCGTGATGGCCTTCTTCCTGCCAGTTGTTGCCTTGTTCCTGGCCATCAGCGGCAAGCGCGAGGCTCGTGCAGCAGGCCCAACCGCCGACGCACTGAACCGCATCGCCTTCATCGTGAGCATCATCTCGAGCTCGATCATCGTGCTCTACGTGTTCATCCTCATCATCGCTGCTATCGTCGCCGCGGCGAGCTACAACAGCTACTACTACTAAACCTTCATCGGCGCAGTAGAAAACTGGGGTCGTCCGTCTGGACGGCCCCAGTTTTTTTGTTATCTAAATATCGCCGATTTTTGCCAGTTCGCGCCGTAGTCTCGTAATTACCTAAATCTCTAAGGGGGAAACAAATGGCATTTTGTGCAAACTGTGGTTCAGAGCGTCCTGACGGCGCTGGATTCTGTGGCAAGTGTGGCGCTGCTGGCGGCGCCGGCGCGGCTCCAACCTACTCGGCTCCACCAACCTACGCAGCTCCTGCTGGCGGCGCAGTTCCAACGATCGTCACTCTCGCACTCGTGTTCGCATTCCTTGCACCACTCGTGGGCATGATTCTTGCCCTCGTTGGCAAGAGCGAGGCAGAGCGCATCGGCGGCCTTGCCGCGTCGCGTAACCGCCTGGCACTGACCCTTAGTGTCGTGTTCTTGATCATCGGCGCCATCTTCTGGGTCATCTACGCGGTTGCCATGGGCGCCATGATGAGCAGCTCGTACTACTACTAAACCGACACCAGTTTCAGTCAGCGACTGGGGTCTCTCTTAGGAGAGGCCCCAGTTTTCATTTAGCCTCTTGCGCCAGCGTCGCGAATAAGTTAGGTTTACCTTAGTTAGGCAAACCTAACTAGTTCCTCGCAAATCGAAAGGACGACGCAGCTGATACTGCGCTCGAAACCAAAAGATGCTTAGCAACTTCCTAATCGGCCTTCGCGAAGGCCTCGAGGCCGCTCTAATCGTGAGCATTCTGGCCACATACCTCGTGCGCACCGATAACCGTTCGGCGCTCAAATTCATCTGGATCGGTGTCGCCTCTGCACTCGCAGTTAGCGTCGGCGTCGGTTCGCTCCTTACCTTCACCGAGCAGCAACTGCTGGAACAGGCTCACGCCGAAGAGGTCTTCGCGGGCACCATGTCGTTTGCCGCGGTGATCCTGGTCAGCTACATGATCATGTGGATGCGCAAGGCGTCGTCGAGCATGTCTAGCGAACTCACCGGAAAACTCGCTACCGCTCTGGTTGCGGGCGCCGGAACCGTAATCTTTACCGCGTTCGCAGCGGTCGCACGTGAGGGAATCGAAACCACGTTCTTCTTCTATGCAGCCGTGCAGGCTGCTGGGCAAACCACTGGCCCTATCATCGGCTTCGCACTGGGTATTGCCCTAGCGATCGCGCTCGGCTACCTGCTCTACCGCCGCGCGGTCAAGATCAACCTAAAGCGCTTCTTTGCAGTCACCGGCTATTTCCTGATTGTGGTCGCTGCAGGCGTGCTGTCGTACGGCATCCACGAATTCCAAGAGATCGGCTGGCTACCGGGCGATTCCAGCCTTGCGTTCGACGTGAACTCGGTCATCAACGAGGAAGGCTGGCTGGGCGCTATCGCTGCGGGCCTGTTCAACTTCGACCCAGACACCACCTGGCTGCAGCTTGTTGCTTGGATGATTTACGTGGGCGTGATGCTGCTGGCATTCACTCGCGAGGTCAAGTCGAACACCAAGGTCGCGCTCGACCTCAAGCGTCGCTAGAAACACGCAGAGTTCCCGATTATGAACCACCGCCTGTTCAAGGCTGCCTCCGTGCTTGCCATTCTTACCCTTACCGCCGCAACCCTAACGGCTTGTTCCTCGGCGACGAGCCAAACGAGGATTCTGCAGGTCACCCAAACTGCAGATGCGTGCACCTTCGGCGCAACGTCCATCGAGGCGGGATTAATCAAATTCTCGGTGACCAACGAGAGCGAAAACACCAACGAGTTCTACCTCCTGGCCGCCGACAAGACGACGGTGCTCGGCGAGATTGAGTCCGTTGCCGCCGCAACGACTAGGACTATGCTCAAGACTCTAGAAGCGGGCGAATACTTTGGCCGCTGCAAGACCTCCGCGGGCAAGACCATTGCGTACGTCCCATTCACGGTTAGCGGCGACCTTGCTGCTGAACTGGCGGAAACCCCGGCCGAACGCAAAGTTAGCGATGCGTATGCCGCCTGGGTGACGCAGCAAGCTAAAGACTTGCTTGACGGCACGCGCGCCTTTGCCGCGGCTGTCAAGGCCGGCAATGTCGCTCTAGCGAAGTCTCTGTATGACAAGACCCGTTGGCACTGGGAGGCCATCGAGCCCGTCGCCGAGAGCTTTGGCGACCTAGACCCAATTCTCGATGCCCGCGAGGGCGACCTCGAGCCTGGCACTCCTTGGACCGGTTGGCACGCGCTTGAGAAGCAATTGTGGATCACCGGCCTTCAGGCGGATGCAACGACCTTGGCCGATGGTCTGGTGGCTAACACCGCCGAACTCGTCGAGCGCATTCCGACGGTTCGATTCAACGTGCTTGACATGGCCAACGGCTCGAAAGCACTGCTCGACGAGGTGGCCACCGGAAAAATCACCGGCGAAGAGGAGCGCTATTCGCGCACCGACCTTGTTGACTTTGCCGCAAACATTCACGGAGCCCGCAAGATTGTGACCCTCGTCAGCCCGCTCTTCACCAATCAAGACGACAAGACCTACTTGGGTGATCTGCTGGCACGGTTTGACGAACTTGAGGCAGCGCTGTTCATGCACTCCGCTGACGCATCGGCTGACAAAAGCAAGTACGTCGCTTTTGTAAGCTACGACGAACTCACTGCTGACCAAATTTCTGATCTGGCCTTCTTGGTCGAAGGTGTCAGCGAGCCGATTGCGCTGCTTGCCACCAAGATTTCGAGCCAAAGCTAACTCGCGGTTATGACCAACAAGCCCGCGGGCATTTCGCGCCGACAGCTGTTCGGTGGCGTTGGTTTGACTGCGGCCGGCGTCGGACTTGGTGCTATCGGCACACTAACCGGTCAAGAGGCCTTGAACCTATCGGGAACCTCAAGCCAGCGTGCCTTCTGGGGGGCTGGCCTAGATGCGGTAACGAGACCGCTGCAAACCTCAGGCATTGTTGTGACCTTTGATGTGGTGGCAACTCAGAAGAGCCTGCTACTCAGCACCCTGCGGCGATGGAGCGACGCGGCGGCCAAACTGGCAGAGGGCAAGGCGGTTGCAGACTTGCAGGAGGCCGAAACTTCGCCTGAAGCACCGCCCGAAGATTCCGGCGAGGGCGCCGGAATGGATGCCGCAAATCTTAGTTTTGCGATTGGCTATGGCGCGAGTCTGTTCGATGCTCGATTCGGGTTCGATTCAATCAAACCCGCTGGGTTGCCCTCCGCACAGAGATTCGGTCGTGACCAACTCGTGGAATCGCAAACCGGAGGCGACATCCTGCTTCTAATCACGTCTGACGATGAACAGGTGACTTTTCACGCAGCACGCAACCTAATTCGCATCGCCAAAGGTGCGTTTAGGGTTCGTCACATGCAGGCGGGATTCCTGCCTCCAGAAGGCCAGTCTGCCGGCACTGCACGCAATCTGTTTGGCTTCAAGGACGGCACAGCTAACTATTCGCCCAAGGATTCGGCACTAGCCGAGGAACACCTACTGGTAAAGCCCGAAGATGAGCCCAAGGCTCTCTGGCTGGCCGGCGGAACCTTCGCTGCTTTCCGCCAATTCAAGATGGCTATTGAGACCTGGGACAGATCTTCGCTCGCCGAACAGGAACAAATCTTCGGCCGCAGCAAGCTAACCGGTGCCCCTCTGCACGTCAGCAACCCCAAGGATTCAGACGAGTTTGAGTCGATGAACCTGAATAACGCAGCCATCGACAAGAACTCGCACGTCGCGTTGGCGCATCCCGATTCAAATGGCGGCGTGCGCATCCTGAGGCGTGCGTTTAACTACGCGAACGGGCTCGACGAAGTCGGTCACCTGGATGCGGGATTGCTGTTCTTTTCGTTCCAGCGAAGCATCGAGAAGCAGTTTGCACCGATGCAAACGAAGTTGGCATCAAACGATCTGATGAACGAGTACGTCGTAGCAACTGGCTCGGCATACTTTGCTGTCCCCCGAGCTCCCGAGCAAGGCAGCCACTGGGGCGCCGAGTTCGCCTAGTCGACGGATAGGCGCGGGCGCAGACCCGCATCCTCAAGTGCCTTGATAACGCGCTTGCGGTGCTCGAGGCCGGTCGTCTCGACCGAGACGCGCAGCTCGACCTCTGACACGTCCAGACCCTTGCCATGGCGGGTGTGCAGCACCTCGACCACGTTTCCGTGGGCCTTGGCGATGGCCTCGGCGGTCTTGACCAGCTGGCCCGGACGGTCTGGCAACATCACACTGATGGTGGTGTAGCGATCGGATGCCTCGAGGCCCGTGCCGATGACCTTCTGCAGCAGCAGCGGGTCAATGTTTCCACCGCTGAGCACGGCAACAGTCGTGCCCTTTGGCTTGACCTTTCCGGCTAGCAACGCGGCCACACCAACAGCGCCGGCAGGCTCAACAACCTGCTTCGAGCGCTCGAGCAGCATGACGATAGCGCGAACGATCTCAACCTCAGAAACGGTTACGACCTTGTCGATGTGCTTCTTGATCAGTTCGAACGGGATTTCGCCTGGCTTCGAAACCGCGATGCCGTCAGCGATCGTTGGCTTGGTCTGAATCTGGGTTGGCTTGCCCGCCTTGAGCGATGCAACGTACGAAGCCGAGTTTTCACTCTGCACGCCGATTACCTGGACCTTGCGGCCCTGAGCCTTGGCCGCGAGCTTGGCCGCGACGGCAACACCGGCTGCGAGGCCACCGCCACCGATACCAACCAGAATCGTCTGAACGTCGGGAACCTGGTCGAGGATCTCGAGACCGACGGTGCCCTGGCCCTCGATCACGTCGAGGTGGTTGTATGGCGGAATGAAGATTGCGCCCTTCTTGGCCGCGTATTCCTGTGCAGCCTTGAGGGTCTCGGCGAATACCGCACCTTCGAGCACGACCTTTGCGCCGTAGTTTTGAGTGGCCTGGAACTTCGGCAGCGATGCGCCGACCGGCATGAAGATGGTGGCCTTGATGCCGAGTTTCTTTGCGGCTAGCGCGACGCCCTGCGCGTGGTTGCCGGCGCTTGCCGCGACGACGCCCTTCTTGCGCTCTGCCGGGGTGAGCTTGCTCATGCGGTTGAAGGCGCCGCGAAGCTTGTATGCGCCAGTGCGCTGAAGGTTTTCGGCCTTAAGGAAAACCTCGCCGCCGGTGATCTGACTCAGAAAGTTGCTGTGCAGAATTGGGGTCTCAATCGCAACCGCTCGAACGTTTTCGCGCGCGGCTTGGAAGTCGGCGAGAGTGGGCACTGCGGCGCTCTTACTGGTCATAGAGTAAGAGTTTAGTTTGAGATGAGGTTTCATGGCTGAGCAGCTTTCGCGCAAAGAGGCACGCGCGCTCAACCTGCATGCGCTCGGCCTAGACGTTCCGGCCGCGCGAGGCGCATCCGCTCTCGATGTTTTGACCGGGCTTACCGTGCTTCAACTCGACTCGGTGAATGTGTTCGAGCGCGCGCACTACATGCCGGTTTTCGCGCGCATTGGCGCCTTCGACAAGACCAAGCTGGATGCGCTTGCTCTACCCGAATACTTGCCCGACA
>JACCDO011945512.1_pt1 | contig 12696 bp, 6 predicted proteins | sample 7446101 | NCBI WGS metagenome assembly JACCDO01 (sample SAMN15323440, study PRJNA562643) | freshwater metagenome | isolation source: river surface water | place: USA:Blue River Watershed | collected 2017-08-16
CGCTGGCGCTCCGCCTCAGCCTTCTTTGCCATTTTGCGACGGTACACAAGAGCTTGTCCCGGGGTTTTCACCAGCAGGCGCTCACGAGCATCGGCATCCATTTTTACGGTACCGTCAGCATTTTTGGTTAGTTTAGATAGGTCTCGGATATTCGTGCTACTTGTGCCTTTGGCGCGATCAATGCCATTAGGGTAGCGCAATCTGTTGTCCCGCCGCCAAGCTTCCCAGAATTTATCTGGCACAGGATATGCTGCTGCACGCTGTTTTCCTCTGGGTATCTTGTCGGAGGCATCCTTTTTCAATTCTTTGTAAACTTCCCCTTGGCGTTCTTCTCGAACCTGCGCTATGTATGACCGCTGCTGCTTGGCAATATCTATCAGGGAAATTGGCCGTTGCATAGGGGGGTCGTCTGGTGTGGCAATGCGCAGGTATCCGATGTGCTGACCGCTATCTCTGAAACCAGTGGTTGCGCTGCGAATCGGGCGCATACCTGTGGTGGGTACTTTCGGGACGCCCATGGTACGACCAAGATCCTTAGACAGAATAGGTTTGCCTGTCTTGTCAAATAACCTCTTAAACATGCTATTAGGCAAATTTGCCCCGAGACGCATTTTCTCTGTTATGGAGGCCTGCTTCACCTCCTCCAACTCCTCTGTTGTCATTATACTACTGTCCGCTGCGCCCTTGCGGAAGCCTTTGCTCGCTAATGCACCAAGACCATCTTCCTTCTCCTTATTTTCTTTCTGCTCTTTTTCTTCATCGCTATCACTGTCAGGTGACTGAAATAAGTCAAAGAATGACTGCATATCCCCCCCGTAGCCTGCAGCTGCTTTCGCAGGAATCGCGCCGCCACCGTCCGCGTTGTCCTCGCTCTCCTCACTATCTGCCAGGGACAGCTCGCCAACGGAACTCTCTTCTTCATCAGTTGCATGCGCCCAAGGCTGTTGCATATCATTCTCCTCACCATCACCCTCGCCGTTCTCTTCTTGTACCTTATCCAACGCAGTGCCCAGACGAGCGGTTCCGGCGCGGGAACCCACCGCGGATCTCCCACCGGGTGAGCGCGGAGGCGACCGTGATTCCACACCACTATAGTCACCAGAATCCACGGGTGTCTGTAATTGAGATTTAGGTACGTGATCCCCTGATGGCAATTGCAACTGCACACGGTCCTCATTGAGATATCGGTGCGAAGTGAAGTGTGAGATCTCCGTATCCCGTTGCTCTCGAGACTCTGCGGTGCTCAGTCCGACTGCATTAATCGCCTTGTTCCACATGAGGTTGCCCGTCTCTGTCTTGTACGTGGCCACGCTCATGACCTCCGTGCGTTGCTCGCCGGGGCGAGGCATGTAGTATTCGCTGCCTGCCACATTAGCGTGGGTGTTCGCTCCCATCTGAGGACGGCAGTGAATGTCCGTTAGGGCGTTGTTGTCTTCATAGTTGCGGAATGGACGAGCGGGTGACGGACGTCCTGAAATGCCGAGCTCCCCGGCACTGCGCACACGGCCAAGTGGCACAGCAGGCAAGTAGGCCTCTGCACTTGCGACTTGAGTCTTCTTGTGCTTCCGCCCTTGGGCTGCCGCTTGCGCCTCTGCCTGCTGGACAGCCTCAGTTGCGTTACTAGCTTTTACTAATGCCTCAGCATGCTGTTCCTGCGCAGATTTGGTATGCCGAATATCCAGCCCGCCGTCGTCGGCACCAATCACAAACCCGGGCAAACTGAGAGCGCCACCAAACCCACCAGGCGTCCCTGCACGAGACCGATGTGGGTCTCCTGTGCCAGGTAAGTAATCATCCTCAAAGCCCACAGTGCGGCCATTAGGACTGGCTGTGCGGCGAGCTTTAGCCAATGCTGAAGGCGCTTGCGCGTTGCCAGTGGTGTCTGCGTGGGCTTCCATGAGCTGGGACACTTCCGTTCGCGACAAGGCGACTCCGCCTGTATCGTGAGCATTGGAGCTGGTTCCTGCCACCGTAAATGCATTGAATGATGTATTCTGCTCTTTCTTTGTAGCGATGGGCGAAGAAGGTGTAGAGCTTGTACCAAAATCAACATTGCCACTATCTGCTCGCTTTCGGGAAATCGCAGGGCTGTGAGGTGGACTGCCGTTCGGATTGGGTGGAAACTGATCTACCGGTACCGTGCTGGAAGTTGCACTCTCAGAAGAAGACGGATCTTGCTCATCGCCATCGACTTCCTGGTCTACTTCTACAGCTGCTGGAGCTGTCTCTGCGCGAGGCTTTACTGTTTTGCCTGCAGTCCCTGCGCGGCCACCACTTTTTGTCACAGGCTTGCGGGCGCTGCGAGGAATGAAGTTACCCAAAGCTTTGTATAGCTCTCTACGCTCTTTTACGTTGAAATTCTGCACCTTATTGTTGATTTGGTCTGATGCCAGACGGGAAATAGTCATCAGATGCGATGGCAGTGCTATTTGCGACCAGTCGATGGGCTTCTGTGGGGTCCCGCGCACACCGATGTTCACCTTGGGATTCCGCGCATTCGCTTTTAGCGCATCTAGCACTGCATTAAGTCCAATTGTGGCATCAGTGGAGTGACGTCCAGTGTTGATAGCATCAATGACAGACCCACTGGTATTGGGGCGCACGAGCTTGAGCTGCTTGCCCGTCTGGCCCGTGCTTAGGTTGCTTCCGACGGTATGTTCGAGGGATCCCACGGAGCCCTGTAATAGTGATTGCGACTGCGATTGAGACAGTGATGCTTGGGATCCTCCATGTGGTAGTTCGCCCTCAGCAATATCTGACAGTGAGTCTTCGAATCCATCGCCATATTTGTCGCCATCATGCAGCATGTAGCCCAAGTCCTTCTGTGGGCTGCCGCTGTGAGCGTTACGCCCCGTGGGATCTGCGAGAGCCCCTGGTGAGGCAGGTACTACCAAATGGCGTGTATCTCGTGCCGCGTATTTTCCAGCTTTAGCAACAGCTTTCAGCTTATCCGTGGTAACTGGCAAGAAGGCAGGCACAGGCCGCAATCGCAAGTCGCCCAAGCCCCTACTATGCGCTGTACCGGTGCGGCTGCCTGCAGAGGCTGGATTATGTCGATATATGTCTGGATCAGCTGTGCCTGTGCGTGAGCCATACGTGGCTACAGCGTCTTCGTCAACCCAAGCTTGTTCTTGGAGGTTGTCGTCTTCGAAATCGAAGTCCCGCTCTTGCAAGTCAAAGCCAAAGCCGCCACGGGAGTCCACGGAATCAGCTAACTGCGCTGTTGTAAGTCGAAAATTTCCAGATCCTGAGGCAGATGGGTCTGTGGTGCTATCTTTGTTGGTTATATCGCGACGCTGCTTCTGAGCGCGTGCAAGGGTTGTTACCGTACCAGTACGATCCACCATCAGACCCGTGTTATGGAATGCTTCGCGCAGGTCAACGCGGTCTAAGTGCTCTTCCAGAGCCCTAAAGATATAAATAGCATGGAAGTGAGTTGATTGGATACAACGATTGAAAAGAGTAAATTGGTTAGTGGGCGCATTGGTTGGACATGCCCTGGAGGTCACCCATCAGCACTTGACTAAAAGCGAATTAGAACAGATTCAGTCGTGTAGATTTGTGGATGTTACATACCTTATAGCCGCTGCACGCAGTTCTAGCACTCTATCTACACGCTCATCAGTCGACACGTTGTAGATGGTGTAGCAGCTGCGCAGCACTTGGTTGAACTGCAGGCAGGACAGCAGCTCTGCAATGCCGTCGTCTCCGATCTGGTTGTAGGCTAGATCTAGAGCAAGTAATGTCTAGATAAAGATAAATATTGCAATAAAAAATATAGAGACGACGTGAAAAGAGAAGGAGAATAAGTGTTAGAACCTTGGGCTTCTATGGCAGGCATATTAGGTTAGAGCAGGCACACATACCTTATTGTAACACAACGCATAAGCAATATTCGCGGCACCTGCATCACCAATTTTATTTTCGCTTAAAACCAGTTTCTCCAAATGCAGCCCCTTACCCACTTGACCACCTCCAGTGCCAGGACGTCTGTAAGGCGTGCCAGCGTGTACGTTTTTGTGAGCGTAGTCGTCAGCCGCAGACTCGTAAATGAGCACATCCCGCAAGGACACACAGCATTTGTCTGTAAGCAGATTGTTTTTTAGATTTAATGTGCGAAGTACAGATCTCCGTAGACTGGAGAAGAGGAGCTGTGCACCATTATCGCGGATACGCTGGTCAGCGAGGTTCAGGCTTACCAGTTGACAAGATCGCATTAATGATCGACCCAAAGCCTCGCACCCAATTACCGTGATAGCAGTAGTGTATATGTTGGGCTCTCCTGCCCATGACTGGCCAGGCTTTTTGTTACTGAGATTCAGATCTAGTCAGGTAGCGAGAATGTACACAAGAAGGGTTAGAAGGCGTCTTCACTAAATTTCGTTTAACGATAGCTGGGTAGAAAAACAAGTCAGTAGAAAGTCAGAATATCGTACCTTTGATGTTATGGTTTAAATGCGCCAAGTTTGCAAGTGCTGCGCAGCCCCTGTCTGTGATGGGATTACCTCCCAGCCAGATGGTGTGTACCGATGGATGCCAGCGCAGGGCTGTACACAGGTGCTCCACTCCGATATCTGTCAGTCTATTGTCATGCATCATCAAATGCTGTGCATATAAGTTCTTTTCTAATGCTGCGCCAATAGTCTTCGCGACTGCATCGGTGAGCCCTGCGCCGTTTAAGCGCAGACGTACCATCGTGCCATCATTACGAAGCAATCGTCGGCACAAATCCTCAAATTCTTTTTTGCGTTTCTGTGTGTGCACAGGGATCAGTGCTTTTTGTGCCACAACCTGTGAAACTAATGGGATCTCTTTTAACTCATTGCGAAAGAGTTTTTCTGCGAAACTGCATTCCTGCCAACTCTTCTTTTCCGTGACGTGAGTCGGTACAGTGAGTGGAGTAAATGCGGAGGGCACGGACAGCACCTCATCTACATATGACGTTAGAAGGCGCTGAGCACCTTTCCCGTCGTCAGTGCCTTTGCTTTTTAGTGACTCTAGAACTGCCTCGCGGCGCTCCGCTCTCTTTTGCTTGGCCGCAGTCTTACGCTTGGCCTCCATCATTTCTACAGTCAGGATTTTTAGCTTGGGCTCTTCAGGCTCATCAGCAAACAGCTTTGCAAATTTCTTTTTCTTCTTATCCATTACAATTTTAGCCTCTATTTCCTTCCGGCTCATGCCTGCGGAGGACGCAGAGCCGCCTCCTGCACTAAAGAGTGTACCTCCGCTCTTTATGTTTCTTGTGCTTTCGTTGGAAGATGCCCCTACAATACCTGCTACTTCTTGTTTCGCAGATTCAATTTCTGCATTTTGGGCTGCATCTTTTTGAGTTTTTGTTGCCACGGATGTTTCCGTATCATTCTGAAAGTTGAACGCATTTACCATTGTTTCGGTTCTATCTCCGTGAAAACAAAGTCTTTTTATTTAAAATAAATCAGCATTTTGACTTTTATCTGCGCTGACTCGTTTGTGTGTTGCTTTACGCTATCTCAAAGGCTTAGAAGCCCCATATTTTGCATAATTATTTTTACAAAAAGTGTGTACCTTCGAAAGGCGCAAGTTCTCACGTGAAAGACGCGATTTTTCCTGCAGGAGTTGCAGATGCAGCTCAACTGCGCAAGGAGAAGTATTACAATGTGCTGGAACATGATGGTGCTATTATTTCAATGGAGTGCCACGCTCTACCAACTCCGTCAGAACTGTTTTTAGCAAAGATCATGTTGATGAAAGAAGAAGTTCCATTTGAAACACCGGATTAACAAATTTACATTTCAAATAATATTGCAATAAAATGAAAGAGTTGAGTACAGGCTGAACGCTTTCGCTATGCACTTTATAACTGCTCGCCAACGTTGAAGTCCGAAATAATGAACAGCGCTCAAGGAAAAATTATAATAATCTGCGTTCTTTTGGTTTGGCATCTTCTTGCTTTCGTTTTAGCCGGGCGTTCATTTCTTGACGCTTGGCATCTGCCGAGGCTTTTGCTTTTTCTTCTTCCTCGCGCAATTTTTGTGCGTAGAGCTCCTGCTGCTTGGCCATCATCATGCCCAGCCCTACACCCAATCCGATTCCGAATGTCATATAATTCACTACTTTTTGCGTTTGAGATTCGCCTCCATCTTTCAAATTTTGAATGGCTCTTTGAATAGTGGATTCTACAGCGCGGCTCGTAGTCCGATCGGAAGGCTTTTGGTTGCTATAGTCCAAAGCTTCGGGGTCCGCACCGCGATCTAATAGAACTTCAACTATTTCCAAATTGTTACAAGCGCAGGCACTATGCAACGGCGTATTCCCACGAAAATCGCACACGTTTACAGAAACTCCTCGTTTTATTAGTAACTTAACCATTTCTAATTGATCTTTGTCGACCGCATAAAGTAAAGGAGTATTACCAAACATGTCTTGCATATCTAGACTCGCCCCACGACGAATTAAAAATTCTACTAAAGCTCGATCTCCCCGACTACAAGCCACATGGATCATGCAATTACCACGTTCGTCTTTCTGATTGATAAGATCGGGATATTGATCGACAAATTCTGTAATCTTATCCATGTCTCCTTCAAGTGCTACTTGAATAGCATTGGATGCTGTTACAGGCAAAACTTTCGGCTTTGGAGGTGCATGCTTAGGACGATACATTGACTATTAGGTTGAAACTCCTGAGAATTTCACTTCCCTCCTCCTTTCATCTCTTTCTCAGAGACGTTTCGGTTCGACACAAAATCCCAACAACCAGGATCGTGGAGCCCTGGAGGGACGATCAACTTACAGTATGCCGCATTCCTCAGAACAAAACAAGATTGCAGATACAATATGGAAGAACAATATAATACCTCCCATGGTATTGAGGTTCTTTCATAATATATTTAGTATTTATTCATAATAGCTGATAACACACTTGTACACTAAATATAGTACCACGGACTTTTTAGCCAGTCCTGCCCGCACCCGTGCGACGAGTGCTGTAATCTTTATGCAAAGCATGCAGTAGTGCAATTTCTTTGCCCTCCCAATCCTGTAAAAGCTTCATCAGTAAGCCGGGAGCCTTTTCGGCTGAGGCATTGTCAGGATCATGCGCTGTTACCAATGTGACGATGGCTCGGCGTACGTCCATCAGATGCTCCGAATGCGAGGAGAGCCCGCCGTTATCAGCAGCTTCCGACGGCTGAGCGAGAGTTATTGGTCCAGGAAATCCAGCCGGCACGGCCACTGGGCCTGCAGTCTCCGAGCCAGCTGCAGACATCTCTGCAGCAACTGCGGCATCAACCACATCGGTCACTTCCTCCAGCAACGGCAGACCGTCGGCGCTCAACAGCGGCAACCACCCTCCAGGTTGATGCTGAACGCTATTCAATTCTGCTGGAACGAAATCCGATCCCGGGATCACAGGGCGTGCATTGCTACAAAGCTCATAATAAGAACCGCCTTGTTGGATGCCCGGGTGTGTGATGTTATGTACGTGCGCCGACCGTGAAACGTCCTCGTGTAATGCTTTCGCCAACACAATGTCCCCAAAATCCACCAAACCCACATTATTCCAAGCATCACAAAGCTTTCTGGTGACAGGCACATTTCGTAACACGGCACCATGTTGAAAGATGCATCGGAACTGTTTCGGGGGATTATAGATTGTAACTCCCACTTTCTCAAACGTTCCGTTGACCACATCGTCCGTAGTACCAGCTTTGAGTTGTGTTCCAGACATCCTGCGACCGGTTAAAGAAGTCCTGCGACCTGCTAAAGAAGTTCTGCGGCCCGTTTCAGGCACCGTTGTTGCAGGCGTGGTGTGTGGGACAGACAAAGGGATCTCCTTCTCTGCAGGTACCGCCACCTGCGCCCCCTCAGCCCTACTCTTGCTTTTGCTCTTTGCCTTTTCTTTTGTGTCCTTTTTCTGCTCTTGTGCTAGACGTACTGCCGCCTGGCGCGCAGCTTTCAATGCAGCTAATGTTGTCTGCTGTTTGGTTACGGCAGCAAGCTGAACTGCGCGCGCAGATTTCATTGCTTGAATTCTATCTTCACGCCTTCTCAGTTTATCCATTCGCTTGTCTTCCTTGCGCTGAGCGCGCTCGTGTAACTTGGCATCTTTTTGCCGCACCAGCTGTGCGCGTTGAGCTGCTGCACGCTGCTGTGAGCGTTGCTGTTCCTGTAGTGCTGATGGCAGCGTGTTTAGCAGTGTCTGCGTCCCACCAAGATCGTTAGAATGAATATATAGTAGTTATGAGTTAGGGTTAGGGTTAGATTTGCAAAATAGCGGACATCTGCTACATGCTGATGTAGTAACCAGGACAGATAATTCATAATAAAACTTACTTGAATATGAGTACGGAACATTTTTGCGTCTGATTCGGACAACTTGTCAAAGGCCAATGCAACCGTTGTACGGCCGCGGCCAGACAGCAAGCTACGTTTGCCTTTTTTCAGCTGAATTGAGACAGCCCATGGTGCAGCATCGGGGACGCTAGGCTGACTAGCAGACAATGCGCTAGAGCGAGGAGGTGAACTTGCACGCGCGGACGTTTCTTGGCGAGACACTAATCCCGTCGGAATGCTGGGAGCCAGACGACTTCCAGCTGCAGCAGGCGCCGGGAGCACAGGCTTGGTGACAGGCCCATCGTATCGAGAAAGAAACTCGATGTCTTGCAGGTACAAGCGAGTTGTGGGCGTCTGAGCAAGGGGGACCACACCTGTTCCATCTCGAAACTGCAAGACAGGACGCACAGACGCACTGGATGCACGGCCATCACGTTGCGCTGCGGTATACGTGAACTCTTCCCCGTTTTCAGTAACCATATCATCCAGCTGCTTAGCACGATATCCTGCGGCCATTGCACTGGAGCCCACAATGCGGTTCCCTGTGACGTCATTTGCGAGCACCATGCAACATTCAATTGGCAAACCGCGACTATCCAAATGTTGAACAGGTCTTGGGACAGACAACCATTTTATCGCCGCTTCGATTGCTTCATCTGCCATGCTTGGAATTTCTTCGATTGCAAAGGCTTCCCACTCATCAAACTCCCCGTCATGTGTTGCGCTATCGCTGACGCTGCTTGCATCGCTGCAGTGGGTTAACATGACCCAAGAATATTTATACATATTATAAAATAATAGAGTTATGGTTAGCGTTAGTGCTGGAACTTATTAAACGGTTTGTTTTTCAATCAGGGTTGAGGCTCTAATGCCTGGAATGCCCACTCACCTTTCGTCGGGGATGTACGGCTCGTCGGGTACCTCTCCAAGGGGCACCGGCGAGAACGGCTCCGTTGGTAACAGCAACGGCACAGGTAGCGGAGATGAGAGAATAGGGAACACCTGTCCACTGCGAGTTGTCATCGATCTTCGTGGTTCCTCTTGCTCTGCAGATGCTCGCACGGGGGTAGATGAGGTCAGGAGCGGAGCTGAATCATCTTCAGGCTGGGCTACTACAGGCAGAGGCAAAGGTTGCGCCATATCGGTGCCCTCAGATGGCAGCACTAGCGTTAATGATGGAACCGAAGATGACTCTGCTTCATCCGGCGGTACAAGCAATGTTTTGTCTTGCAATTGATATGATGGCTCTTGAATAGTATCTTGTTCAGACGCTGAAACAGGTTCTTGCAGCTCCGGAACAGATGCGACAGCGGGCTGTGTGTCGGAGCCGCGTGTCTCGATCCAACTATTGCGCTTTTCCTGTAAGCCTTTCACGAACCGCTCAAATGTTTGTACCTGAATGACATCATGAAACAAGTCATTAGGGTTAGGGCCGGGGTTAGGGTTAGGTCTGATGATGAGAAAGGGGGTATAAAATATATATGTTGAAAGTAAATCACTTACGCGTGATTCATTCCGTGCATCTTGAAGATGCTGAGCCGCACGGCGGTCGGACTTAGCGTCCCCTTTGTGGTTCTTAAATCGTGGAAGCGGTGACGATTCCTCGCCAGTGAGGAGCTGTTGCTCCTCTGCCTCCTGCTCCAGCTCATCTTCCTGTTCAGTGGTGTTCACACCCGGTTTCAAACGATGTCTTAGTTTTTGCGGAGTGATTGCTCGCAATCTTGCAGAAGCGCTGGCTTGTTCCTGGGCTACTCGCGCATGGTTATGCGAGCGTGCACTGTCTGTGGTGTGGTGGAAATGGCTCCAGCCTTGTCGCGCCAGCTTTTGTTGCTCTGGAGATGGTCCGCGTGGCAGTGGCGACGATGCACGTAATTGTGTAGCTGATTTTGAAAAGGCATGTCGTATGGTGTCGTCCTTACTGACCTCCCTAGTCCGCTGTGCCGTGGTCTGGTGCTTGCGCGCACTTGGAGACTGGGCCAACCTGCGCTTCGCCACCAGCCGCTGCTTTGGCAGCGACAGCGATTCTTCCTTGTTATTAGGCATTTCTGAATCTTCCAGCCCTTGGCTGAAAATGGAGATTTTGGCAGTGTCAGAAGCGGATTCGCTTTTGCCATTGCTGGCTCGAGAAATGCCACGTCGCTTAGCGTACTCTGCTTTGAACTCATCTACCGTGCGAGGTTTGTGCTCCCATGCGCGCAGCCCACTGCTATCAGGTACAGGTAAACTGGCCAAAGAGGGCGTTTTACTGAACAAGCCGCCTTCCAGTTGCCCAAAAGTAGTCACGAAGTCTCCTTCGTGCGCAGGCAAATGCGCACGGGAGGGAGAGGACCGAGCGGCGGCTTGTGCTTCGTTCTTACGACTAACAAAAGCAGCTACTGGGGAACGCACGCCTCGCAGAACATCATTACCCGTTGCAGCATTTGTTCCCTGAATGCTTGCATCTACGACGACAGATGCTGTCATGGGTGCATCGAATTCTATTGCCATGCGCACAGCATCACCATATGCCAACGCCAGGCTCTCCAACAGTGCTGCATGTTTCAATTGAGCTTTTTTCTTTGACTCCTCATGCATTCGCTCTTGTTCTTCGAGCGCGGAGAGCAAATCGCTGAATTCAGATTTGCTGATTTGTTGGTTCTGCGCGCGCTCCTCGAGGTTAAGATAACCTGTTTCGATATCCAGCTCCAGCTGTACAGCAGCGCGTACGCTCTTGCAGTGCTCAGAATAATGCCGCGCAAGTGCTTCTAACGCTCTGACTACGGCAGCCTGATGCGGGTTGTCCGCGTGCATTGCCAGCACTTCGTCTACGCTGTAAAAATTCTCTGCTGTATCGTCGTCCATGTCAGCATTTGGTTTCGGCAAATAACACTTCACTTGTCCGCTATCCGCAGCAATGCCAATTTGTAAATGTAAAAATTGTGAAAAGTTAAAGCGCGGTCCCAAAGCGGTTCGCAGCGCTAAGGCGCGCTCCTTCATCTTGCCTCTTTCTGCCCGTGCAATCCGTTTCTGCTCTTCGCGTTCAAGGTCACGATGAATTTTGAGGTTGCCCATTTCGTCGATTTTCGGGTCCCCTTGGCTGTCTACAGAGTAGTCGATTGACGAAGTGTCAGATGACGACGAGGTAGTGGAGTTCTGAGATGAATTGCTGGCGTCGGAGTCCTCGGCATCTGTAGCGCGGCTTGGTCTCTTCGGGGCGACTAACAATGCGCGCATTAATAGGTTCCCAGTAGACATATGGTGGCGTTTGCTACGCGTGCTCGGAGACTCTGTTTCAGATTCTCCTTCTCGGCGATCCTCGTGATGGAACAGTGGGTTATGACGGGGCCGTTTACGCAAACGAGTGTCCCCTTGCGCGGCTGCAGCCGTTAGAGCTTCCTCTTCCGCTGCTTTGATAGAGCCAAACAGCTGCTGCAAAACTGCAAAACCGTTCCTTACGGTGCTCCCACTTGGTCCACCTTCAACTTTACTTGATTGGATTATTACTGTTGTCTCGGCTTCTGCAGACTTGCGACGGAGGCGATGCAGGTCGGAGTTTTGGCTGATGCTTGGCTTGCGCTGACCGTCGCTGCCGACTGCGGGTACAGCTGCAATAGTGTTTGCTGGAGCCAGCACTCCACCCATACCGTATCTCTTGTGCTGTATATTGCTGACACCGCCCAGGGCGCGATGATTGCGTTTCAGAGCTTCGAGAAACCGCACTTGTGTAGCGGCAGCTATGTCGTGCGCTGCCACATCATTGGGATGAGGCGCGACCACAGTCAAAGGCACTGTCAGACGGCTCTCTGTCCCTCGCTCTGTCTCCGCACGATTGGATCTTATCGGAGAGTTGGTAGGAGCTGCCTCTGCTGGGAGGTCAATCCCAAGCTCTGCCGGGGTGAAGACGCCCCCATAGCCACGCAGCCCACACATATCGTAAGACTCACCGTGTGCCCCATAACCGAGGTCGTCTGCAAAAGATAAACCTATAGTAACATATGCAAGTGTGATAAAAGAGTGAAGGTTGTTAGTTTTGTTGCTCAAGTAGCAATACAGGATGGCGATAGATAGGGACGGTTGTACGTACCTTGGATGTACATGTCGTTCGCGGTGCCCCCTTCAGGCACAACAAGGCATACACTCCATCCTGCTGCATCCATCAACTCGTCTTCTGATGAAGAGGAAGACAGAGGTGACATCGCACCAAAGGGTACGCGGGAGTTCCCATCACCCACACGCTTGGGACGAGACCGCCGTGCGTTCATGTCCCTAATGGGCATGGCGCTGTTGGCTGTCCCGTCCAAGCCCACGATAACATAGATATCATGGAGTAATAGCAGAAGAAAGTCAGGATCCGGTGTCCGCAGCCAGTCCTGTACATTTAGAAGACAGTCTAAAAAAAGAACA
>JACCDO011989450.1_pt1 | contig 12696 bp, 13 predicted proteins | sample 7446101 | NCBI WGS metagenome assembly JACCDO01 (sample SAMN15323440, study PRJNA562643) | freshwater metagenome | isolation source: river surface water | place: USA:Blue River Watershed | collected 2017-08-16
GCAATAGTATTGTTTAGTATAAATGTGGATAACTTAATATCTCCTAAAAACCCCACCTACAACCCTAATTTCTTTAACATCAGATGGAAACCACCCTTTTTATTGCGAAGCTCTCTAGAACCACGAGTGACAGTGCTCACACCTATACCTAACTCCCCTGCTATAGCTCTATGATCTTCTCCTTTGTTTAACCTCTTTACTATCTGCCACCTCAGAGCCAGAGCCTCAAACTCTGCTGGAGTTAAAATATCTAAAATAAATTCAGCCATTAGATTTTTATCTCCATTTATTTTAGACAAGACTTCAACAACCTCCTTCTTGTATTGGACTATATTATTTTTCATAGATACTAGTAAACATTCACACCGATCTTCTCGCGGACTTCGCCCATCTTAGCTTCAGCTATCTTTTTAGCTTTTTCTCCACCAGACTTTAATATCTCTAGAACTTTTGGTATATCTTTTTCAAATTCTTTTCTACGCTCACGCATTGGTGCTATAAATTTTTCTAAATCTTCTATTAAGATTTCTTTTAAAATTTTATATTTACCAGCATTAGTCTCATAAACAGACTTTAATTCGCTCTCAGGTCGTACTAATTTATGTATAGCATAGACATTCTCTGGTATGCTTGCACCAGAATCTGTGACGATACTCATTACAGCTTTTTTAATTTCTTCATACTCAGCAAAAAGTGGAATAGTATTGCCATAACTTTTAGACATCTTGCGTCCATCTGTACCTGGAACTACAGCCACATCAGACATTATTAATGGTTCAGGTATTTTAAAAACTTGACCATAAGTATTGTTGAACTTTAAAGCTGTATCTCTGGCTATTTCAATATGTTGTTTTTGGTCTTGACCGACAGGCACCACATCAGGACTATATAATAGTATATCTGCAGCTTGTAGCATCGGATAATTAAAAGTAGCGACAACTATTTCTTTATTTTTAGCCTCAGCATCCTTAAAAGCATGAGCACGCATTAAATAAGGCATGGTTGTAATGGTATCAAAAATCCAACAAAGCTCAGTATGTGCTGAAATATCTGATTGTTTAAATAATGTCACTTTTTCTGGATTTAAGCCCACAGCTAAATAATCCAGTAGCAAGTTAACTATATTTTCTTTCATCTTTTTGGGATCTTGCAAAGTATGAAGTGCGTGATAATCAGCTATAAAAATATAGCAGTCATAATTTTCTGACATTTCTACCCACTGCTTCATAGCCCCAAAATAATTACCTATATGTGCCCTACCAGAGGATTGAATACCTGACAATAATACCTTTTTAGACATATTGATATATTATCATACTCTCTAATTTTAAGCATAAATTTTGTCCACAGATTAATAACAGTCTTACCCACTTTATAGCTTGGCTATTTATCAGACCATTGCTAGAATGAGACCAATGGCAATAAAAAAACAAAACACAAATGTGCGCATACCTCCTCAGAGCATACCTTCTGAGAAGGCGGTCTTGGGTTCTATCATGCTTCGCAAAGAAGCAATTCAAGAAGTAGAAGACATGGTGACTCCAGATTCTTTTTATTCTGAAAAACACAAAATGATATTTCAAGCCATGCTTGATTTATATCTAAAGAACGAGCCTATCGATATGCTTTCTCTCTCTACTAAACTAAGTGAGAAGAAGATCTTAGAAGCTGTCGGTGGCAACCAGTATTTGGCTGAGATAGTAAATGAAGTGCCCTCTTCTACAAATGTTAAACACTACGCCGATATCGTTCAGAAGAAATATGTCCTCCGTAGTTTGATTGAAGCAGCTGATTATGTGGCAGAGCTGGCTTTTGAAGAAGGCGATGATCATATGGACGACATTTTAGATCTAGCTGAGAAGAGAATGTTTAGTGTGGTCTCTTCTCCAAAGAATCAAAAGTATGTAAACTTGAAAGACGCTCTACCTGAAGCTTATGAGAGATTGGAGAAACTGCATGAGAACAAAGGAATGCTCCGTGGTACACCTACTGGATTTAGAGATCTCGACAATATGCTATCTGGTTTACAAAATTCTGATTTGATCATCCTAGCTGCTCGCCCTTCTATGGGTAAGACAACGCTTGCTCTAGATATGGCTCGTATGGCTGGAACACTACACAATAAATCAATTTTGATTTTCTCTTTGGAAATGTCTTCTCAACAGCTCGTAGATCGTATGCTCTCTGCTGAGTCCAGAGTCAATGCTTGGAATTTGCGTACTGGCCGCTTAAATGGTGATCGTGATTTCTCTCTACTTCGTGATTCACTGGACAAATTAGCAAAAGCTAAAATATTTATAGACGATACTCCGGGCAACTCCATAGTCCGCATGAAAGCACTCGCTCGTAGAATCAAACAAGAAAAAGGTCTAGACATGATTATGGTGGACTACCTCCAGCTTATGACTACATCTAAAAATCATGATTCTATGGTCAACCAAGTGACCGAGATCTCTCGCTCACTCAAGTCTCTGGCCAAAGAGCTCGATGTGCCTGTTGTAGCCTTATCACAGCTTTCTCGTGCAGTGGAGTCTCGTGGTGGCAAGCCTCGTTTGTCTGACCTCCGTGACTCTGGATCTATCGAACAGGATGCCGATGTGGTTATGTTCATCCACCGTGAAGACAAGATGAAAGATGAATCTGAGAAGACAAACATTGCAGAAATATTGATAGAGAAACACAGAAATGGTCCTGTCGGTAAAGTAGACTTATATTTTGATGAGAAAACTACTACATTCTTAAACCTAGAAAAGAGCAATCTGAGCGAATTCGGCCCTTCAAAACTTGCTGATAGTTTAGATGAATTTTAATCCTCTTGTGTTAAACTAAACGGATGGACTCTATAGATAAATTGACTGAACTATTCAAAGAATTCCCCGGCATCGGTGAACGACAAGCGCGTCGTTTTGTGTATTTTCTAATGTTTAAAAATGGAGAATATGCTAACAATTTATCTAAGTTAATTCTAGAATTAAAAAAAGATGTCTCTCAATGCAAAGAATGCTTCAAATTCTTTTTAGCTAATAAAACTCAAAACAATCTCTGTGAAATCTGCAACAATCCCAACATAGATTCTAGTTTACTTATGGTTGTAGAAAAGGACTCAGATTTAGAGAGTGTCCACAAGAGTAGAGTCTACAATGGCAGATATTTCATCCTCGGTGGACTCGTACCTATAGTAGAGAAAAATACAAAAAGTAGAGTCCGTATAGAAGAATTAAAAAACAAGATTTCAAGAAGTGAAAACTTGAGAGAAATCATCCTTGCCTTTTCCCTATCTCCCCAAGGAGATCATACAGACATATATACTCGTGAACAGATTAGAGATGTGGCAGACAAAAAGAATATCAAGATATCGTCCCTAGGTCGTGGCTTATCCACCGGTACTGAGCTCGAATACTCCGACAACGATACTCTAAAATACGCCCTAAAAAATAGGCAATAATTATATAGTTTTAAGCCAATTTTTAACCTCTTTACTATTTTTAAACACCAAAACTTTTTTAGAACCCTCAAAAGATCTTACTTTTTGTAATATCTTATCTTTAGGGTATTTAATTATTTTTTCTATTAAAGCATAATCTATTTTATTTAGATTACCTTCTATTTTATCAAAGGGTTGAGTCCTATTTAAAGTTCTTTTTATAATTCTATAAAGACAAAAAAGTCTATTAAAATTTAAATATATAATAGTATCTGCTAATAAAACTCTCTGATCAAAAGAAGACATATAAGTACCATCAATAATCCATTCTTTTTTGCTTAAAATTTGATCTATAATTTCTTGCCATTCTTGTTTAGACACTGCTTGCCAATTAGATTTAAAATAATACTTATCTAGATGAACAACCTCAATATTTAACTTCTCACCAAGCATTCTGGCTAGTGTAGACTTACCTGCACCATTTAAACCTATTATAAGAATTCGATTCATAATAAAATTATATCATAAATAAAAATCCCCTTTCGGGGACCTTTAATTTATTTTATAGAAGTAATTTTTACTTTAAAGAAAGGCTGGCGGTGACCATTGCGCTTTAGGTAGCGAGATTTCTGCTTGTATTTTACCACCATGACCTTGCGAGCACGGCCGATTTCTACTATTTCAGCATCTACTTTAGCACCCTTGATATAAGGTGTACCGATAGTTGTATCTTTACCATCATCAACGAGCAGAACTTTATCAAAAGAGATTTTATCCCCCTTTTTAAATTCACCCTTTATTTTCTCAATAGAAACAGAGCCTCCTTCTGAGACTTTGTATTGCTTGCCACCTGTAGCTATAACTGCAAATTCCTCTTTTTTCATATTGGTCTATATTATATCATTTTTAATAAAAATGCAACCCTATAGACACTAGAGCCCTTTGAGCTTGGTAAGGCTAGGTTCTTTTGCTATAATATAGCTTATGGAAACAAAAACAGCAGAGAAATATTTTTTCTTTGGTTTACTATTAGCAACTATTATCTTTAGTTTCTTCATTTTTCAGCCATTTTGGATTGTACTCATCTTGGGTATGTCTTTTGCTATCGTTTTATACCCTTTATATGAATGGTTCACTGCTCGCAAATTGCCAAATTGGCTAGCTTCATTTTTGACAGTTTTACTCTTTACTATTGTCTTATGTGGACCCCTTTTAGGCATTGGAGCCTTAGTTTTCAACCAGAGTCAGGACATCTACCAGACTGCTGTAGAACGCAATAGTATCCGTCCATTGCTATATTCTATAGAGACCAAGGTCAACAAGATTTTGCCTGAGGGGGTACATTTCGATATCCACCAGAAAACCACAGAACTCATATCTTATGTATCTAAAAATGTCACCAATATTTTTACCACCACGATTTCTGCATTTTTCTCTTTTATTCTATTACTTCTTATCATTTTCTATTTCTTAAAAGACGGCAATTCTTGGCGAGAAGCCATCATCGTCATCTCTCCCCTTGCTGACAAAGAAGATGAGAAGATAATCTCCAGACTCACTTTATCTGTAAATGCTGTGATCAAGGGCTACCTATTGATAGCTCTTATTCAGGGTATCCTGATGGGTTTTGGTTTATGGATTTTTAACATTCCAAACCCTGCCTTGTGGGGAGTCGTGGCTTCTGTGGCATCACTACTACCTACCATCGGTACATCTCTAGTGTCTGTACCAGCTATCATCTTCCTCTTTGCTACAGGCAATACCCTATCTGCTATAGGATTGTTGTGTTGGGCTGTTATCGTGGTTGGTCTGATAGACAATTTCCTAAGTCCATTTATCTTAAGCAAGAAAATAGAGATGCCATCACTCATCATTCTATTCTCTATCTTGGGTGGTATATCATTACTCGGACCTGTAGGTATACTCATCGGCCCACTGACTATCAGTCTACTTTATACTTTAATCTCAATATACAGAAATGAGTTCAAATCAAATTCAATTTTATAATACCCTCTCCAAAGAAAAAGAAATCTTCGTCCCTATAAACAAAGACGAGGTCAAATTCTACAGTTGTGGACCGACAGTGTACAACTATCCCCACATAGGCAACTACCGTGCATATATCTTCGCTGATATTTTAAAGAGAGTACTTAGCTACAATAATTTCAATGTGCATCACATCATGAATATCACAGATGTTGACGATAAAACTATTCGTGATAGTCAAAAAACAAACAAAACCCTCAAGGAATTCACTGAATTCTATACCGAAGAATTTTACAAAGATTTAGCTATGTTAAATATAATACCTCCTACCAAGTTCACCAAAGCAACCGATAACATAAATGAAATGGTGGATATAATAAAGAAACTCGAGGAAAAAGGCATCGCTTATAAAAGTGCTGACGGTAGTGTCTATTACAATATCAAGAAATTCCCTTCTTATGGCAAACTCACTCACCTAGATCTGAGTGAGCAAAAAGAAAATGCCGGAGGCAGAATCAAGACTGATGAATATGACAAAGACAATATCCAGGACTTCGCTCTATGGAAAGCTTGGGATGAAAATGATGGTGATGTATTCTGGGAAACTAGTTTAGGCAAAGGCCGTCCAGGCTGGCACATAGAATGCTCTGCTATGTCTATGGCAAATCTAGGCGAAGAAATTGATATTCATACTGGTGGTATAGATCTAATTTTCCCTCATCATGAAAATGAGATAGCTCAATCAGAAGGTGCTACAGGTAAAAACTTTGTAAAATACTGGATGCACAATGAATGGGTTCTAGTGGATCAAAAGAAGATGGCCAAGTCTGCTAACAATTTCTACACTCTTCGTGATCTAACAGATAAAGGCATCAACCCTATCGCTTATCGCTTCTGGCTATTGATGGCAATATATCGCACTAGAGTAAATTTTATCTGGGAAGCACTAGAAGCTTCTGAGACAGCCCTAAAAAGACTTTATAATCTATATTTAGAGCTCGGTACTGAAGTAGGACAAATAAATACAGAATATAAAAATAAATTTACAGAATATATCAATGATGACTTAAATACTCCGCGCGCCCTCTCTCTACTCTGGGATTTGATGAAAGACCCTGCTGTATCAAATGCTGATAAAAAGGCTACTATTTTAGACTTTGATAAAGTTTTAGGTTTAAATTTTGAAAATTTAGAAGATGAAAGAATACCCGCTGAAATCTTAATGATAGCAATGGATAGAGAAAGGGCTCGAAATGAAAAAAAATTCAATTTATCAGATAAACTAAGAGAGAAGATAAATTCTTTAGGTTACGAAGTCAAAGATACTGAAAAGGGTCAAAGATTCTACAAGCTCTAATTTGCATTAAAAATATACAATGCTACTCTAATAGGTATGATAAAAACAATAATAAATGAAACAGATTTAAATAAAGCGGATGTAGTATTCCTCTCTGCTCCATATGAGAAGACAGCTTCTAGTCATAAGGGAACAGCAGCGGGTCCTAAAAAGGTTATCGAGCAATTAAACACTCAAATAGAATTCTTTGACCGTGATTTTAAAAAAGAGGTAAATAGTTATGTACAAATAGCTCATCAAGATTTGGGTAATTTGGACAAATTCTCTCCAGAGCAAGTCTTAGAGAAAATCCAAAATGCTTCCAACGCTCTAGTAGAGAAAAATAAATTTGTATTTATCTTAGGTGGTGAACACGCTGTATCTATCGGACATTTTTATGCATTAGCAAAGAAATATAAACCACAAGATGTCACCATACTTCAACTAGACGCGCATTGCGATCTACGCACAGATGACTCTGATTATAGTGACAACCCTTCAGACCTAGCCCACTCTACTGTTATGCGTCACGCTAGTTCTCTAGGCTTCCCTATTGTCCAAGTCGGCATCCGCACATACTCTAGAGATGAATATGAATATTTCTCAAACAAGAAGAACAAGGTGACAGTATTTGAATGGAATGGTAAAGTCGTCCCTATAGCCAAGATTCTGCAATCAATCAAAACAAAAAATATCTATATCTCTATCGATGTAGACGGCTTTGACCCTGCTTTTATGCCAGGTACAGGTACAGCAGTCCAAGGTGGACTAGACTGGTGGTATGGAGTAGATCTAATCAAGCAAGCTATAAAGAAATTTAATCTAGTGGGTGCAGACATAGTAGAAGTCTCTCCACAAAAAGAAACTGTCTTAACAGAATACGGCGCAGCCCAGTTAGCCTACTCTATGATCGCTCACAAATTCGCTAAGAGACTTAAATAGTTTTGAAAAGTTTCTTTCTTTTGATAAATAAAATTATCAAAATGTTTTCTAGTATCAACAAAACTCCAAAAGAATAAATAGAAAATATCCAATTTGTGATTATCAACAATCCAATAGTGTTATTAAATATCGCTGGCATATAACCTGCTATGTGTTCTGTCTCTGGAAAACGATAAGCTTTAATTAAAGTTGGCAGACCAGCAGAAAGCTCAGCTAGTAAAATAAATACTATTGCCAAACCAGTATTTTTTGTCAGTAGCCAAAAAATTATGGATAATAAAGAGAAAATTCCACAAAAGATATCGAAAATAGTTATTTTCCAATGAGCTTGTTTCTTAATCAGACCTAAAATCAAAACTGGAATACAGACAAAGCCAGCCATAAATACTGGCAACACAGACAAACCTGCCCCAGATTTAATCTGCAAAAATGCACCTATCAATGGTGCCAACATCCAAAAGAACCAAGAAACCAAATTCGGCTTTGCATTACCTTTTAAAATATCTCTAATATAAAAAGATATTCCTATAGAACTAGTAAGTATAGATATATAGCCTAAATATGAAGGTAGCATTTTATATTCCCTCTTCTTTTAATTTTTCTAATAGTTCGCGAGCTTTAGTAGAGATCTTTGAAGGCAATTTTATATTTAGATTTATAAGCAGATCTCCAGAAACTCCTCCAGATACAGCTTCTCCGTGTCCAGGCATACGAAGTGTCTGACCATGATGAACACCAGCGGGTATTTTAAATGATATCTCTTCTTCACGACGAACTACACCCTTGCCTTTACATTTATCACAAGGATCTTTAGGCACTTCACCCACACCATGACAAGTATCACAGATCTTACTACTTGCTATGTTGCCTAGTATTGTCCTCTTCATCTCATGAAGCTGACCTTTACCATCACACTTTTTACATTTCTCTAATTTAGTACCAGGTTTAGCCCCATTGCCACTACACACTAGACACTTAGACATTTTAGTTATTGCAATTTTTTTCTCTCCACCCAAAATAGAATCAGTAAAAGAAATATTTATCTCTGTCTGGATATCTCTACCACGACGGACTTGTCTACCTCCACCAAACCCTCCACCTCCACCAAAGAAATCAGAGAAAATGTCGTTTAAATTTCCAAAATCAAAATCTCCGCCACCATTTTGAAAACCACTAAAATCAAAGCCTTCAAAACCGGCTCCTCCGTAGCCCCCTGCTCCACCACCCATATTCTGATATCCAGCCCCAAATTGGTCATATTTAGCCCTTTTAGAGTCATCTGACAGGGTCTGATAAGCCTCATTTACCTCTTTAAATTTAGCCTCATCCCCCTCCTTTTTATCAGGGTGATATTTGTGCGCCAATTTATAAAAAGCCTTCTTTATTTCGTCCTTAGAAGCATTCTTACTAACCCCTAATATATTGTAATAATCTTTAGACATAATCTTGTAATAGCCTGTCCCGTAGTGAGCTTTGCTCTACTACTGGGATCTTTTGACATGTAGAGATATTATACTCAGCTAGGACACACGGTCAAGCAAAAATGGTTTCTGAAAAGCCTTTCGCAGGAAATTAGAAAATAAATAAAGTACTCTTTATATTATTTTCTTGATTGACGAGAAGTTCGCTGGCAGAGCTCTGCCAGATAGATTGCTTTTCAGAAACTATTTTTGCGTTTTATATCATCGGCTCGGCTTCTTCTTTTTTTGTTTCAGACACAGAGTCTTTGGACTTGCCTTCTATTATTGCTTTCTCTTCTGCGCTACGGATAATTGTCGCTTCTTCTTCAGCGATCAATTTAGCGGCATCACCTTTCGGTATAGAATATTTCCTATGAGAAGCATCAATGATTTCTTGTCTATATGAAGGATGAGTCGGTGGCAATATACGCAAAGTCTCTGCAGAAAATGGATCATAACTCTCTCCATCTATAGTCATCTTGATATAAAATTCTGTGACTGCTAGGTTGATCATATCTTTCACACCGAACAATGGATCAAATTCTGATTTGAGTTTAACTGCATCTTCTCCACCAATACGGAAAGAGATAATACTTCCCACATTTCCCAAAACTGCTTGATACACTTTCGGTATTATCTGCCCCACATACTGATGCGCCATAGTTAGGTTGAGTCCGTATTTACGAGCCTCAGAGAGGATGTTCTCAAATGTCTGAGTCACCACGTTTTGAAACTCGTCCACATAGATATAGAAGTCTTTACGAGCACTCTCGGGCATAGCTGCGCGCTCCATACCTGCTTGTTTGATTTTAGTTAAGAATATTGAACCCAAGAAAGAAGAGTTCTCTTCACCCAGACGACCCTTTGATAGATTGATCAAGACTATCTTCTCTTCATTCATCAATTTACTAATATCTATTTTGTTTTCTTTCTGACCGAAGATATTGCGTAGAAGTGGATCAGACAGGAACTGACCGAGCTTGTTTACGAGCGGGATGATAGCATCTGTATCGAACTTCTCAGACCAGTCAGCGAATTCGATAGCAAAGAATCTCTTGACCATGTCGTCTTTAATATACTCCACCACTTTCTGACGATAATTTCTGTCTGTCAGCATTGAGATCATTCCGCGCATTGTGGCGTGCGGATAGTCTAGGAGTGCCAGACAAGTGAAGCGAAATACGTGCTCTAGACGAGGAGTCCAGTTAGCACCGAATTGTTTCTGAAAGACTTCGATTAGACCCTGAGTCAATTGAAATTTAAACATCGGATCCACATTTGCTAATGGGTTGAATGATGCTGGGAAATCAATATCTGCTGGATCAATAATGCACACATCTTCTATACGCTCTTTGGGTATGTAGTCGAGCATCGCATCTATCACATCTCCGTGTGGGTCGATCAGACACAGACCATGATTATAAGTGATGTCTTGGCGCAGGAATAATTCTAGGAGCTTGGTCTTACCCACTCCAGACTTACCTATGATATATAGATGCCTTTTTCTATCTACACGCTTGATACCAAATATAAATTTCTTCTCTTCTAAAGAAGCCACATAGTTTGTCCGTCCGATAAAAGACACTTCTGCTGGATCAACCTTGCCAAACACAGGCAATTCTGGAGGTGGTGGTCCGTATTTGATTATTTGAACTCGATTTGGTTTTGGCATTAATTTCGCGAAATTATGTCGCGTAATTCCTTTTAACACGACTCTTTATATTTTAACACAAAATTTAACAAACTAGCCAAAGGACTAGTAAACCTCAGCTTGATAACATTTCTCACAATACACCACCTCAGGCCTATCTGGAGCATAACTCGTCTCAAATTCAACCTCACATTTCCCTTCATGATGAGCATGCTTTTTATCACACATACACTGCCTATGCCAGAGCTTCATAGGGTTGCGAAGCTTAAGCCTTGCATCATGTCTACAACCAAAACAAAGTCGTGGTAATGGCACACCTAATCTTTTATATAAATTGAATTCCTCCACAGTAATTCTAAAAGCAGTAGAGCACCTGTCAGCACACTTACCTTCATGAAGACAACCTATTATTTCATGAGTAATTTGCTCATCTACTTCATCTAGGCTACCAGGTAAATCTTGAGCCTTAATTGTCACTGCATAATCATTGGTATGCTTATCTCTCCACCTATAACCTCTTTTTAAGGCTTCTTCTTTGTCCAAAGGAAAATAATCTTGTGCTTGAGTATCGTTATAACAAAAAGGAGACATTTCTGTTGGGAAAAATTCACCGTATTTATAGACATTACCTCTTTTATCTACATAGGGAACTTCCATCATTTGTTTTTTTATTTGGGGAATCAATTTCTCATATTCCTCTTTAGAATATTCTTTGTTTAGAATACAATATTTTTTATTTCTTACTCCAATGCAGCCAAATAAATTTGAAGATCCATGACAATTAAAACTATATTCAGCATCATTTGTACCATAGACCACACTAGTAAAGAGACTACGGTAATTCCCCACCCCAGTGTCAAATGACTCATACACCAATTCGGCATCTCCAATACCAGGGCCAGAATCATAGGTATCTTTGACATTTACAGCTATCCAGTGAGAATTCTTAGTATCCTCTACTTTATCAGTTAAATCAAAACAATTCTTACAATTTTTAGCATTCTCTAAATTATCACCTGTAGAATTTACAGTTTTGGTTTGAATAGAAAAACGATGTAGAGACTCCAAACATAATTCTCTAAATTTATTTTTTAACTCCGAAATGGTTTTATAATCTTTTAAATTATATTGAGATAACTTTTCTATATACTCTTCGCGAGACAGCTGTTCGTTCCACATACAATATGATTTACTACGCAAATTGGTACAACCAAAACAATCTGTACATCCGACACAATCATATAAAAAATAAGAATCCACACAACTCTTGCAGTTAAGTGAATACAGTAAATGATAACTATCCGAGCAGATCACATCTTCATAACAAAGTTCTGAATGAAAAACTATATATAAATCAGCTGAATCTTTCGTCACCAAAATCCTATTGGAATAAAGAGTCTTTTCTACTTTCCAAGCACCAGAACACATATAACTATCTTTACTCCCCTCTGCGACATTGCAATAATCACTATTTACCGCATTTGCATTTGAAAGAGCCTGATGTGGTATCTTAGCACTCAGATCTCTCCACTGTTCAAAGAAGGACTTAGAGAAATCATATTCTTTACCATAACTCATTGGGTCCCAGCTATCTCCCCACCAAGCACGAGAATCATAAACTACTAGATTTTCCTCTGGGGGCAAGAAGGATATAAGTGTTTCATCATGCCCCGGAGCATCACATTTTCGCCTAAAAAGAGACATTTCATTGCGCCAAGTTAAACGTCTAACAGTACGACACTCTAGACAAAATGTCGGTGGAGGTACCTTGATCTTCTCATAGAAATTGAAATCTTCTGGCTCTATTATAAAGTCATTTTTGCAATTCTGACAGACTTTTGTCTCCTCTTTATAATCCATATATTTGGTATTTTAACTCTTAAAGTGTATCATAATA
>JACCDO012087701.1_pt1 | contig 12695 bp, 11 predicted proteins | sample 7446101 | NCBI WGS metagenome assembly JACCDO01 (sample SAMN15323440, study PRJNA562643) | freshwater metagenome | isolation source: river surface water | place: USA:Blue River Watershed | collected 2017-08-16
AGACGGACAGCAGCACAAAATACTCGCGCAGCATTCACTGGCTTCTATGGTGGTCTTGCTAGCGTTAAAGCATTTGAAGCAGCTGAGCGTTCTTCTACTTACGCCCTAGAGTCCAGCAAACTCGGCTTCCAAGTGGGTACCTTAATTAATATCGATGTGTTAATTGCTCTAGATACTTTGATCAATACCCGCTCACAACTGCAACAAGCGCGTTACAACACTATCCTCAATGCAATTAAATTGAAAGCGCACGCTGCTGCACTTTCGGATGAAGACTTGATTTCTATTAATACCCTGCTGCGTTAAAAGTAAGGTAACTAGCAACTTAAATAGTGTTTAGGTAGGTCGAGTTAGCAACTCTAATGATGCATTAATAACTTCAGCAGCATCTGGTGGTGATTGCATATCACCCAAATTACGGATGTGATAAGTCCAATATCCTTCTGTCTTCCAACACGGAGAATCACAATAAATTTCTACCGTTGGTAAGCCCAATACCGCTGCCAAATGGGTTAAGCCCGTATCCACTCCAACAGTCAGGGCAGCACCAGCGATCACTTTAAAAGCATCTGCAATTGAAAAGGCTGAGGGCACCAAAGCATTAGGAATCTGTTCTGCTAATTTAAGACTGACACTCTTTTCAGTGGGGCTTCCCCATGGCAAAACCACTTGATATCCACGACTCGCCAACTCTTTACCTAAGGCAATCCAAGCTTCATTGGACCAACGCTTCGCCTCTCTCGCAGTCGAATGAAAAAATAATACGTAAGGCGTTTTCAGTTCTGGCAGTCCAGGCTTAGCCGCATTTACTTGTCCAACTTGTATTGGTGATCCATAGAATTGCGGACTATCGCTGCGCTGAATCAGTGGCCAGTCAAATGCAGAACACATCACTAAACGCGAGCGATCCACGGCATGAGTCTGCACGGGAACCTGCACCAAATGTCCATAAAAAAATCTAGCGGCTGGCTCGTATCCCGAAAACTCAGTCGCATTGGCTAAACCCGCCACTACTGCATTGGGTGATTTATTAGCTAGTGCGCAAACTAGAGCAGATTTTAATAAGCCTTGGGTCTCAATAACAGTGTCATAAGTGACTAATTGCAACTGCTTCTTAAAAGCAAAAAATTCTTGCCAAGTAGACAGCTTGAAAAGATGTTTTTTCCAGCGGCGTAAACCAAAAGGAATAATTCGGTCGATTCCCTTAAAGCCTTCTCTAGTTCGCAAGGGCTCGAGCAAGTGAACGTAAGCCTCCTCTACAACCCAATCAATTTGTGCATTAGGTAGACGTGCTCGCAAATCCCAAACCAGCGGTAAATTGTGCAGTACATCTCCTAGAGAGGAGAGTTTCACTAAGAGGATTTTGGGTGCAGCAGTGCTCATAGGAGCATTATCTTATTTTTTACTACAAGGAAGATTTAAAACTTAGGCGCAAGGTCCCAAGCCAAGCCATTCTGGTCTTTAGCGTTCATATTCGGAGTAATTCCGGCTGGCAAAGGCCACTGCACGCCAACGCTTGGATCATTCCAAACCAAACAAGCCTCACTCTGAGGATGATAGTAGTCAGTCGTTTTATATAAAAATTCTGCAGCCTCTGATAGGACCAAAAAGCCATGGGCCAAACCTGCAGGAATCCACATTTGCTTATGATTCTGTGCGCTGAGTTCAGCACCCACCCATTTGCCATAGGTAGGAGAAGATTTCCGAATATCTACCGCCACATCAAACACACTACCAGCAACTACGCGCACTAGCTTTCCCTGGGCATGCTCTAGCTGATAGTGCAAACCACGCAAGGTCCATTGCTTAGAAAAAGAATGGTTATCTTGAACAAACTCTACCGAGAGCCCAGTAGCCTCAGCAAAATCTTGTGCATTAAAAGATTCGGTGAACCAACCGCGCTCATCACCAAATACCTTAGGCTCAATGATCAATACATCATGTATTGCAGTGGGGGTAACTTGGAGCTTTGAGTTAGACAATCTTTGCCTCCTTTATTTCTTTGGAGACAAAGAGATGGGTTGAGCCGAGGTATTGAGCTCATGCAAAATTTTATTGAGATACTGGCCATAGCTATTTTTGCTGAGCTGTGATGCTACTTTTTGTACCACTTCAGCGCTGATCCAGCCCTGACGATAGGCAATCTCTTCAGGACAGGCAACCATGAGGCCCTGACGTTTTTGCAAGGTAGCAATAAATCCAGCAGCATCCAATAAAGAGTCATGAGTACCGGTATCAAGCCAAGCAAAACCACGTCCCATGATTTCGACATTGAGCTCATTCTTATTTAAGTAGAAACGATTCACGTCCGTGATCTCTAATTCACCACGGGCGCTAGGCTTAATGGAGGCAGCGACATCGCACACCTGATTGTCATAAAAATATAAGCCGGTGACTGCGTAATTACTTCTCGGTTTAGCTGGCTTTTCTTCAATCGATAGCGCTTTGTAAGCTTGATCAAACTCGACCACACCATAACGCTCTGGATCGGTGACGTGATAAGCAAAAACAGTAGCGCCATCACTTCTTTGGTTTGCACTATCTAGCTGCCCAACAAGCTCATGGCCATAAAAAATATTGTCACCAAGCACCAGAGCACTTGGATCGTTCCCAACAAAGTTTTTGCCCAAAGTAAATGCTTGTGCCAAACCATCAGGGGAAGGTTGAACACAGTACTGAATATTGAGACCCCACTGAGAACCATCACCCAAGAGCTCAGAGAATCGTGGCGTGTCATGTGGAGTAGAGATTAACAAAATATCTCGGATGCCCGCCAACATTAAAGTCGTCAGCGGGTAATAGACCATTGGCTTGTCATAGACGGGCATCAGTTGCTTAGAAACGGCTTGAGTCACTGGATACAAACGTGTACCAGATCCACCCGCCAAAATAATGCCCTTACGATTGATTGCCATTGTTTATCTACTGTTATATCTGGCCATCTTTAGCCAATTGCTGCACATAGGCCTGAACATACTCAGACCAAGATTTGTTCCAACGCTGCAATTTTGACACATCCCTAGTAGCTGCAATCGCCTGCTGAAGCTTGTCAGTCGCCATACGAGAATTCATGGGCCTTGGGGCTGGTAATGGGTACTCCACGGCCATAATCGGCTTAATCGCTTCCTGGGACAGCTTTAAGGAGAGCCCAGCAGCTTTTGCAGACTCAACAGCCAGACACGCCAAGGCATACCAATTGGTCTCACCAGGGGGAACTGCATGATAAATACCTGAATCAAACACCCGAAGCTGACCACTGGATTTGAGAACCAAGTCTAGACTGACTGAGGCCAACCAATTAGCCGAAGTGGGAACACCCACTTGATCTTGAATCACTTTGAGTTCTTCGCGCTCTTTAGCTAAACGCAAAATTGTTTTAATGAAATTACCACCCGCTCCGTAGACCCAACTTGTGCGAAAAATCGCATACTGACCCTGAGTTGCATTTGTGAACGCTTTTTCAATAGCCTCCTCGCCTACCGCTTTACTCTTACCGTAAGCGCCAAGTGGATTACGCACATCATTCTCTTGGTAATACTCTGCTTTGCTTCCATCAAAAACGTAATCGGTGGAGTAATGCAAGAGAGTGGCGCCATGCTCAGCGGCATATAAAGCCATGACTTCAGGCGCTTTTGCATTGATGGCAAAAGCTAGATCGACTTCGGTTTCGGCCTTATCAACGGCTGTGTAAGCTGCCGCATTAATGATCAGATGTGGCTTTGCCTGAATTAAGCATTGCTTGACTGCATCAGCCTGTGACAAATCGCAATCACTTCGCCCCACGTACTGAACCTGCATATTGCTAAGCTGCGTTGCGCTTTCGAATAAAGATCGAAACGCGTTGCCTAATTGACCGTCTTTACCAAAGATGAGGATATTCATTCGTGAGGTTTACGGTTCTAAGATTTTAGTTGTACTGCTTTTGTAGCCAGTCACGATAAGAGCCACTCACAACGCCCTCAATCCACACTGGGTTATCCAAATACCACTGAATGGTTTTACGAATACCTGTATCAAAGGTCTCTGCTGGACGCCAAGCTAAGTCACGCTCAACCTTACTGGCATCAATCGCATAGCGGCGATCATGGCCAGGGCGATCTTTAACAAAGGTAATTTGTTCCGCATAAGACTTGCTATCAGCTCGAGGCTTGAGTTCATCCAAAATTTGGCAGATCGTTTTAACGACATCTAGATTGGCCTTCTCATTCCAACCACCGATGTTGTAGGTCTCACCCAGTTTTCCTTTGGCCAAAACTTCCCGAATCGCCGAGCAATGATCACCCACATAGAGCCAATCTCGAATCTGCTGTCCGTCACCATAGATAGGTAGTGGCTTACTATTAAGCGCATTCAGAATCACCAATGGAATCAACTTCTCAGGGAAGTGATAGGGACCATAGTTATTAGAACAATTGGTTGTGACTACCGGAAAGCCATAGGTATGAAACCAGGCTCGAACTAAATGATCTGATGCTGCCTTAGATGCTGAGTATGGGCTATTGGGCTCATATGAATTAGTTTCAGTAAATGCAGGATCAGTCAAGGACAGCGATCCATAAACCTCATCGGTTGAAACATGGTGAAAGCGAAACTGTTCTTTTGCAGAAGCTTCTAGTCCGTTCCAATACTCACGCGCACACTCTAATAAATTGAAAGTGCCCACAATATTGGTTTGAATAAATTCTGCAGGGCCATGAATCGAGCGATCAACATGACTCTCTGCTGCAAAGTTCACAATGGCACGTGGCTTGTGCTCTTTTAATAATTTGGTGATGAGCTCTTTATCGCCAATATCGCCATGAACAAATATATGACGAGCATCGTTTTTCAAAGAATCTAAGGTGGCGAGATTGCCGGCATAAGTCAGCTTATCTACATTCACAATACCTTCTGCACTAGGATTAGCAAGCCAATCCAACACAAAATTACCGCCAATAAATCCTGCCCCGCCAGTAACTAAAATCATGATTGAAGTGGTCCTAAAATGGCTTCAGCAAAAGCTTCTGAACTAAATGGTCTAAAAGCCGGTGAAGCCAGAAACTCTCTACCCGCCTCTTGATAAGCAATGTAGTCCTTTTCGCTCATTTTACTAAGGTATTGGTAAAGCTCTTGATAAGGATTAGAGCTATTTACAAACTGGCGAAAATCAATAAAACAGCTGCTGGGTATGAGATTCTGAACATTAGGCTCGCCCCAATAAACAGGTACACAGCCAGCAAACAAAGAATCAAATAGCTTCTCGGTGATATAGCCAGGTATATCTTTGGCATTCTCGTAACAGATACAAAAACGGGCTTTTGCTAAAACCTCGAATTTACTTTTAGCCGATCCTTGATAGCTAGGAAAAACTGCTTTGCCCATCAGAAAAGGTAAAACCTTTTCCAAACGATAGCGCCATTTGCCCGACTTACCTTGACGCTTTTGGGGAACTAACCAACCGTTACCAAACAAAGCAAATTCTTTTGGAGCATTGTCCTCAAACCATCGAATGGCTCTCACTCTTTCAGAATACAGCTCTCTCGCATCCGGCAAATTGGCATGGCGATTACTGCCGATCAATACGCAGAAGAGATCGCGCTTAGGAAAGCCTGGATTGACTATCTGATTAGCTTTAAATGCTGCGGGTAACACATTGGGATAAGCAATCGGAAACTTGGGGATAGAAGCGGTCTTTTGATTCAAGGCGCTTCCTAAATCACCACTCAGCAAAACTTGATCCCAAGTGAAGATGCCATCAAATTGATTTAAATAATTCGCATCACTATTGATGGGGACTGTTAACTCTGTTTCAAAACGAATTAGATAGTTCTTACAACCATCAATCGGAATGAGAGGCAGGGACTCAAGATAAAGCGTGAACTGAGGTGTAATTCCACTCTTCTGAAGAACATCTAAGGTATGGAGATCAATACCCCGCTCTGCTGCTTTAGCCCTCAGAACTCTGAAGGGCTCCAAGCAATCATCGCGATTGCGAGGGCTTTGAGGATTAAATAGATCATCTTGACCCTCCTCCCATCCGACAATCCCTCCAACTACCATAGCAGGCCGCTCACTCAAGGTTTAGTTCTGATCAAGCACCAGCAAGAATCGATGCTGATGTGATTTACTTATTGTTAATGGTCTAATTATAGGGTTATGGCCATTTACTCCTACCTCCAGGGCGGCCTAGGTAATCAAATGTTTCAGTATGCGATTGCTAGAGCCCTATCAGAGCATTATCAAAGCACTTTTTTGCTTGATCGCTCGTGGTTTGATGTACCCCAATCAGAAACAACACCACGCCCTTATCAACTTGATCTACTGCAGATCCAAAATGTGGCTAATAGCGATTTGATCTTTCCTAAGAAACCAAATAAGTTGATAAAAGCCCTACAAGGTTTTATTCCTGCAAATCCGATTGTGTATTACCAACAAAATGCTTTTGAGTTTGATCCATCTTTGTTTCGATTAAAGCGCATGGCAGAACGTGATCTTTTTCTCTTTGGTTACTGGCAGGCTTACCCCTATCTAGAGGTAATTCGTCCGATTTTACAAACTGAGTTCAAGACTAAAGCACCAACACCTAATCACTATCAAGCTTACCTTCAGCAAATCCGTAGCAGTGAGTCTGTGATGCTACATATTCGTAGAGGGGACTATGTGAACTCGCCCTCGGCGGCGAAGTTTCATGGAGTTCTTCCGCTTAGTTATTACCAACAAGCAATTGAAGTGCTTTTACTTCAAAAGCCTGATTCCCATTTCTTTATTTTTTCTGATGACTTACCTTGGGCCAAAGAAGCGCTACCTAAAAATTTGAAGATTACTTTTGTAGAGAATGCTTTGCAGGCAGATGCTGCCGCCCAAGAACTGCAACTCATGACCGAATGTAAACATCAAATTATTGCGAACAGCTCATTAAGTTGGTGGGGTGCCTGGCTTAAACAAGATTGCAATGGCTTGGTGTTTACGCCTAATCGCTGGATTAGCGATAACAGCCTTGATCTATCCAATCTACTACCTACTAGCTGGCACAGAATTCCAGCTTAAGGAGTCCTAAGTAGCGCCCTTACTAAGACGACCCAGCATGCTGCCATAGAGCGCAATACCGAAGCGCTCTAAGCGAGTCAATGGAGTCCACAAGCCATTACCCCGAAATTGAAAACGCGCATAGAGCTCCATATTCGCGCCAATAGATATATCGGGAATGCGTGTATTAATCAACTTAATAAACCGCAAACCTACATTTAATCGTTCATAAAAAGGTAAGGGTCTAGGCAAGCAGGTCTCTGGAATACCGAGCATTTTTAAATAGCTCGCTTGCGCATTTGAAAACACGTTACGCGCTGCTTGAAGATGGTTCACGCTTGTCTGAGTGGAATGCAAACGATAGGTAATGAGTTTCTTTTTAATATTCGCGAAACGGTAACCCGCTAAAGCAATCTCGGTCCATAAGCAATAGTCTTCAGCATGCATGTAAGACGCTTTGTAAGGAAACTGCTTAAAGATTTCTAGCTTACCCATCATGGCAGGATTACATACTGGACTACATACACTCAATAAGGCTTGAATATCAGAATTCGAGTGACGCTGCTTAGAACTTTTTCGCTCACCCGTCACTTGATTCAAAGTGAAGTGATCGGCACCGCATAAGTCAGCGTGATTATTTTCTAAAAAATCAACCTGGAGCGCCAATCTCTCTGGGAATGCTCGGTCATCAGCATCGAGGAGCGCAAGGTATTTCCCCTTAGCCATACCAGCAATGAGATTGCGGGTAGTAATCAGGCCACGGTTCTGGTCTGAATAAACCTTAATAATGCGTTTATCTGTGAATTGATCGATGATCTCACGTGTACGATCACTTGAACCATCATCAACAATAATCAATTCAAAGTTGGTGTAGGTTTGCGCCAAAATACTTTCAATGGCTTCAGCGATATACCTTTCTGAATTAAATACTGGCATGGATACACTGACCAAAGGCAATGCTTTTGCTTCCTTAGTATCTGTTTGATGCAAGTGAGACGTGTTGGCAAGGTCATTCATAAATATTAGAGATAACTTTGCAATAAACGTAAGAAGCGCTTGCTTCTTTTTAATAATCTAGAAGGCAATGATTTACTCGGCGCACCATAATCTAATTCAGATTCCCAGGCAGACTGATAAATCACACCCATAAAGTTTTGAGCCAACTTCTCTTGAGTCTCACCTAAACGACGCGACAGGTAATAGTGCCAGTCGTAGTGATAAATCCGGAATAAAGGCTCAATCATACGAACAGGAATCGCTTGATACTTCAGTAAGCTCTCGCCGTAAATCAAGGTCTCTGGGTGCTCTGGGGTAATGAGGTCCCAAAGCGTCATCCCTTTAGGCTGCAGATACTGCTGATCTAGAGACTCCCAAACTTTGGCTGACCAAATAAACGGGGCAGGTGCACAGTAGTAATTCGGTCCTACCCTGCCAAACAAGGCCTTGACTGTTTCTGCCTCTTTACTTAACTCTCTCTCGACCCGCAGGTGACCACGATTAGTCGCCATCTGAAAAAGTTCTTTATTTTGATGCAAGACCGTATATGGCGAACCATCTGGAGCCAGAAAATCGGCTTTGCCAAAGTCGCGAATAAAAATACTATCGGAATCAATGCATAAATAATTACTGGCTAAACCTAATCGCCAAAATTCAGACTTGATGACCTGCTGAGCAATGCCGCCAGATCTGGTTTTCTGAATATCTTTGGGGACACGTGGATTGGACTGAACAATTTCTTCATCAGCGATCCATTGGTATCCTTGATTCTCTCCCACCAAGGCAAATAAAGCATCGCGATCCGCTTGCGGAGTTGAAATATAAACCGGGATTGATTCGATATTGTGTTTACGTATTGATTCGAGCAAGCGCTTTACACGCAATAAATCTCGACGATAGGATTTGCAATATAGAGCGAAATCGAATGGCATTTAGGATTCGTAACCCATCGGGTTTTGTGACTGCCAGCGCCAGCTATCGGCGCACATCTGCCCTAAATTGCGGCGCGCTTTCCAGCCTAATAATTTTTCTGCAAGAGAAGGGTCGGCATAACAAGTCGCAATATCACCAGGACGTCTGTCTACTACCTGGTATGGAATAGGTCTACCAATAACATCGCCATACGCCTTTAAAACATCCATGACGCTATAGCCCTGGCCAGTACCCAAGTTGACTGTCAAAGAGTCTCGGCCAGCTAATAAATACTCCACCGCTTTCACATGCGCCTGCGCCAGATCAACCACATGGATATAGTCCCTAACGCCGGTTCCATCAGGAGTAGCCCAATCGTTTCCATAAACCTTAAGCTCAGACATTCTGCCTGCCGCTACACGCGCAACCAAAGGCGTGAGATTATTTGGGATGCCTTGAGGATCTTCGCCAATTAATCCAGACTCATGTGCGCCCACAGGATTGAAGTAACGCAAATAGGCTACGCGCCAACTAGGGTCAGATACCTCTAAGTCGCGCAAGACCTGCTCACTCATCAGCTTGGTTTGACCATAGGGATTAGTCGGCTGTACTGGTGAGGATTCATTAATAGGCACTACGCTTGGGTCACCATAAACCGTTGCAGAAGAACTAAAGACAAAATTCTTGCAGTGATTGGCTTGCATCACCTCAAGCAGAGTCAAAAGGCCTGCCAAATTATTTTGGTAATAAAGCAGTGGCTGCGCAACTGATTCACCCACTGCTTTTAGGGCGGCAAAATGAATCACACCCTTGATGGGGTATTTTTTGAAGACGGTTTCTAAAAAGGCTTTATCGCAAACATCACCTTCGATAAATTCTAATTTTTGGCCAGCGAGAGACTCGATCCGAGACAAAGCCAAAGGACTGGAATTAATAAAATTGTCTAAACCAATAACGCGATTGCCTGCGAGCAGCAACTCAAGCCATGTATGTGAGCCGATATAGCCTGTGGCACCCGTTAAAAGAATCATTGCAATTTTTCCGCCAATGTAAGGACTTAAATAACTCGGAATTACTCAAAACTTGATCCGTCATCAATCCCCGAGCGGATTGATAAAGGGCCGGGAAGCTGATTTCCCCAATTTAGCCGTTATTATTTGATTATATGAAACCTATAGGCTCAAACCGCTCTTTCTCTATTTTGAGCGCCTTGATCATCTTTATCAGCAGTACTTTGCTGGCTGTTTGGTCTCTCAGAAATACGATTGCCTTGCGTAATGCACTTTTGGCGCTTGGGACCCTAACCGCCCTCTTTTTGCTTTGGCAATATTCAAAGCAGCGCAAAACCCAAGCCGCCTATTCTCAAAATTGGAGTCTTAGTCGATATACACCTATTGCCCTCTCCTTTGCCATGCTGATCTGGGTAGTGCTTCACTACGTATTCTTTTCTAGCGAGCCAGGGCAACAATTTCAAGAGCTCACCAGCACTTGGGTGCGAGTACTGGAGTCCCTTTTGATTGGAGCAGCTACCGGCCTGGTGTTAAGTGATCATCCCCGGCGTGGCCAATTTTTATGGCTCGGCATTTTCTGCGGCTTTATCTACCTACTCACCCATTACCTTGGAATGTACTTTCAGACCGGCCAAGCTTTTATGCCGAACTATTATTTTTCGAGCCCCTTTGGCAACAAAATCAATACGGTCTTAATGGGTGGTCTATTGAGTAGCGCTATCTGTGGGTCTTCTGCTGCTGCACTCATACACAATCGCCCAAACTATCCATGGCCCATCTATTGCTATTGGCTCTTGGGCGTACTAACAATCTTATTCGCCTTTACCACCATCATCGATACGCGCAATGGTGTTGGTGTTGGCATTATCTTGATTGCAAGCTGGTTGATCTATATTGGGGTTTCAAAATTACGGCAGCAAATTCGCTCAAGCAAGCTCGATTGGAAAATGGGCTTAGCTGCTCTGATTCCAGTATTGCTGATAGTTGTCTTTGTTCAACAACACCTGAGTATTAATCGTGGATGGAATCACTTTATTGATGATGTCACGATTGCCATCAAAATTGATGAAGTGCCCAATTGGCAAGACGTTAAGAAATATGGCTATCCCAAGACTGCATCAGGCGAGCAGGTCTACCCCAACAACTATGAGCGTGCTGCTTGGGGTGCTGCTGGCATTCACTCGATTACACAAAACCCGCTAGGCTACGGAATGCTCGAGCACTCCTTGGGTAAGGTCATCCGCAAATCCTATCCAGAAGCTATGATTCGCTCTTCGCATAGTGCATGGATTGATCTGGGACTGGCATTTGGTATTCCAGGTCTTTTACTGACCTTAGGTGCATTAATCTCTACGGTCGTCTTAGCACTTAGAAGCAATTCGCCTAACCGACTAGTAGTGATTTGGATTGCAGCAGACTTAGTACTGACTTTCACGATTGCTGAAGTCAGCAGCAAGCACACAATTGAAATTCTATTTTTCTGTATCGCCCTGCTAAACACCATGCTGTTAGGGCAGAAAAAATCAGAGGTCTAGTACGCGTTTTTATTCACGAAGCCGCGGAAGATCGTAAAGAAGATAATTTTCAGGTCCAGCCACAAGGACCAATTTTCGATGTAATACAAATCATGCTCAATGCGCGCATTGAGATCGGTATCACCACGCCATCCATGAATCTGCGCCCAGCCTGTAATGCCGGCTTTGACTAAATGCTTCTTCATGTAATCTGGAATTTCTTTTTTGAACTGCTCTACAAAAACCGGACGCTCTGGTCTAGGGCCAACGATAGACATCTTGCCCTGCAAAACATTAAAAAACTGTGGCAACTCATCTAGACTGGTAGAGCGTAACCATTTGGAAAATGGTGTCACTGATTTACCTGCAGAGCCGCCCCAAACTACCTTACCTTCTTCCAGATCGACTGGCATGGTTCGGAACTTATAGATCTCAAAGACTTCGCCATTCCAGCCTACCCGCTCTTGGCGATATAGGACTGGACCAGGAGAGCTAAGCTTGACACCAATCGCTAGTATCAACATCAACGGGCTAATCAGAATCAGAATCAAAGTCGATAAACAATAATCTTCCATCGATTTCAGGAAGAGATTCATGCCAGTCATGGGTGTGCCGTAGAGATCAATCATCTGCATACCCAAGACTTCGCTCACGCCGTGATTAATCAGTCGGAATGAGAACCAGTCCGGTACAAAACGAATGGTTGCAGTACTCATCTGCAAATGCTCCATCACCAGGCGCATTTGTGAACCATCGCCCATGGGTAAAGCTAGCCAAATTTCATTCAAAGGTTGTTTTGCGAGTTCGTTTAATTTATTTGCATCTAAATCACGCAACTGCGTCTGCACACGATAACCAGACCAGGGTGACTCACTGATACGACGTGCGATTTCATCAGCAGTGCCGCCTGAACCCACGATCGCAATATGTCTTAAGTTCACCCCTTTGCTACGGTAACGTCGAATCAATACATAACTAAATAAGCGACTACCGCATAAAACAAAGAGACTCATGATTGCCCATGAGCCTAACCAAAGACGTGAATACATCTCGGTTGATTTACTAAATACCAACCAAATCAAAATCAAAATCCAGGTTTTTAAAACACCGCTAGCTACCTGGCCAAAGAGCGCCATTAAATTGCCACCACGCCATGAACGATATGCTCTATTGGTGAGGAATAGATACGCCAAACTGGCTAACAACATTAATGAGGCATAACGCTGTAAATCGAGGTCTGGGTCTTTGAAGTATTGAA
>JACCDO010049101.1_pt1 | contig 12693 bp, 7 predicted proteins | sample 7446101 | NCBI WGS metagenome assembly JACCDO01 (sample SAMN15323440, study PRJNA562643) | freshwater metagenome | isolation source: river surface water | place: USA:Blue River Watershed | collected 2017-08-16
AAAGTTTCAATAATCGTAGCCGATGTGTCAATTTCAAATTCTATTTCTTCAACAGGTTCGTCATGTATAAAATTATCACTATCAGCAGCTATAGTAGTATCCTCCGAGTTTGCGTCGTTTTCACTAGTTACTAAATTTTCGAGTAGTAATTGAAGTGCACTTTGAGCATTTTTATCATTCGCAAACCACTTTAAAAACAAAGTAGTTGTCGATACATCAGCTTTTTTAATTGATAACTCTACCAGTAATACAAGTTGTTTCATATTTCTATCATCAATTTTAGTAATTGGTGGTAGTATAAATGTTTCCCAGAACTTAGATGCAACGACACCACTAGTAATATCGGTTAAGTATGAGGATAATAATTGTAACAATTTACCGCATACACTAGCTGCCGATTTATTAGATTCTTTTAAATCACTGATAAAGGTATATAACAGCAATAAACACACAACGACAATATTAATCTGCTTAGAGATAAAAACTAGTGTGCTGTTATCGCTTAGCTTGCTCTTTTTATACACGATAGTCTTTAAGATCAAAATTATCTGCTCTACAATCTCAACAATGAAATCAATATTTTTCAATTTCGACGGAGACACTTTGCTGTGCCAAAATTTTAAGTAACCGATAGTGGTGAAAAAGTTCATAATATCATCATGATTTAAAAAATTCAAAATATTTTTAATGTTAAAATGACTATTACTAATATTTTGTTTCATAGCTTGTACAACGCAGTAAGAGACTAAACAACCTATTGCCTCGTGACAGATATTACTAGGTGATATTATTGACAATTTACTTAAAATCATATTTGTATATTCTTCGCTTTCAAGTTTATAAATATTTGCACCGTCATTGTATTGTTCTACCATTACTTTTGCAATTAGGCCGATGAAATCATTGCTGTTATGGAAATTAAGCACCCATCCAATCTTATCCAGCTCTTCAGCACCGTTTCCGAGTAATATTTTACAATAATCATTCGATGTTGATTTTGATTTTGATGTCGTTAATACTTCCAAGAATTTTTCGTTATATTTAGCCATATTACTTTTAATTTCATTTTTTAATGCAATATCTTTAACACCTTCATAACTTTGATTAAAAATTGTCAATAATACATTATTTGCATTTAAAGAATGGAAAACATTCGATCCTTCTAATTCTGCAGCCAAAGCTGTCACAAATTCAATCGCCAAGTCTTCAATTCTACTTACGTCTTTCAATTTTCTACTATTACGTATTGCGCGCATAATTCTGACTCAATTTCAGATCCAACTTTGGATAGTTATTCGCGACAGGAATGAATCGGAATGGTGGCCACTGGCGATACAAACCATTTTGGTGGTTCCGGTTTGAACTGGTACAGTACTAGTTGAAAAGTATGCTGAATAACAAGGAAATTTAGTAATTCTGCACATGTCAAACGAATTTTGTGAATCAGGATGTGCCATGTTTACTACACTGATAAAGAAATTATAATTTCTAGGGAACTATTTTTGCATGAGACAACGATGTTTGAAAAAAAATCGACTCAATAACGATTTTCTTCACCATGGTATAGTACTACCCTGGCTTTGTTCTATTATTTTTACGTATATAATTACACATAAATGTTTTCTCTCCTATTTTGTCGCTTTTGGTAGGTCATTACTAGGTTGTCCCCATTCGCTCCAAGAACCATCATAAATAGGACAAGATTCTAAATCTTTACCAATGATATTCATCCCCATCGCTAATATTGCTGCAGAAACTCCAGAACCACACGAAAATATAGTGTTAGCACCAAAAATGATACCAGAATTAACAAATGCGTCTCTAATTTCTAACTTACTACGAAATTTCGAATGATCATCTTCAGTGACGATTGAAGTAAATGGTAAGCATAATGATCCAGGTATATGTCCTGATACTAAACCAGGACGAGGCTCGGGTACTTCACCTCTAAATCGTTGTAATGATCTGGCATCTACAATTTGTGAAGATCCTGTTTCAACGACACTTAATACATCATGACTATTTACAACCATTTTTTTATTGAATGTTGCAATATATTTATTCTTACTTTCATTTACAGCATTTGTAGCGATTCCGAATGATTCTATAGGACCATTAATTTTTTTCCATTCATTCAATCCACCATCAAGTATCAGAACATTACCTTTATGTCCGAACACTTTGAATGTCCACCATACTCTAGGTCCCCCAAAACTATTTTCATGAACATAAACTACAAGGTCATCCTCTATGCCTATATTCATAAGATTCATATGTCTGCTAAATTCTTCTTCTGTGGGTAACATATGAGGCAATGGAGATGATCTGTCAGATATTTCATCTATGTCAAAGTATAAACTACCAGGGATTCTTTCTGCATCGAATTCACTACGGCAACTTTCCTTTCCACCCATTCTACAAGTAGAACAGATAAATTTATGAGTCTTAGAATTGTATATTCGTAATGCTTCATCACCACCTATCAAAGGAAATGCATTTTTATTCATCGAAATAAATCGCCTGGCGCTAGTGACAGCATGTCGACTCGCCAAAAACGACGTAGATAACAACGAAGGTAAGGCTAATCGTCGTAACAAGTTCATTCCTCATAAAAATTTACCAGACTTGAACGGAACGTGTTCCTTTAAGGAACTTCCTTAGTGTGCCATTCCAAGTTCCGCCAGCCAAATCTCTGGATACGACCTCTGACGAAGACCATCACGCTCCGCCAAGCGTAGTGGTTTTACTTAGGGGTTCTCAGCAGACATCTTACAAAGCGGGATTGGAAGGGGACACACCCGAACAATTTTTAACTAACGTAACATTTAATCCCGAGCCCTACTAATATTTATTCCGATACCTACCGTATAAAATAATAAGTATATTTCAAAAAAATAAGTTATAGCCTAAGTCATAGGTTCCTAAGGTTCCTGCTACCGGTTCATTGAGGTACGATTTCTGATGCATTTCAATATTACTGTAGCCAGACTGAACAATTAGGCGCATTAATATTTAAGAATTCTCGTTATAATGATGCGTAGGTATGTCTAGATTTAATCATTATCTAGAATCGATATTTATCGTCCCTATATAATCGCCGATTCAGTGATGATTATGTTTTACTATGTTGTGAGAAGTATCATTTTGTCAACATTTTGTTTAGCCACCAAATCACACTTAAACCACAGTTATTGTCTATGGTCTTATGTGATAAGTTGAATAATTCAATTGTTGAATAATTCAATTATTTAAATTCATTCTCAATACACTGGAGAATGTGCTATGGATTGGGGTGCGTATTTTGTTATTAAGATAAAATAATATTATATATAAATGTTATTGATTGCAATAAAGGATAATCCTTTTTTTTAAAAAAAAGACTTTAAACAAGACTTTTAAAAAAGTATTTGCCGGTACATATCGGTGCGGAGCACTGCGGACCGCCGGAGTCCGGACCGTGCGGTACCTACCGGTATTAATTTTAAAAAAACTTTTTGAAATCGTACTACGATTATCGTAGCGCAAGAATGGACAGTAACTTCGAAGTCAATGAGGACCTTGTAGCCAAGCTAGTAATGGTATTGCTCTATGTTGACTAGAAGTAAATTCTTAACTTATTCAAATTTTTATTTTAGGGCTACCTGCGGGATCGCGGATATCACGAAACACTTAGTGCATTTCAATTAGAAACTGACACATGTGAGGGTGATTTAGGTGTTGAATTACTTTACTTACAAAGGCTTACACTACAGGTAGCTATATTTTTACAAATTTATGTACGATTATCGCAAAATTATTAAATTTTTGTCCTAGGGTCGATGGGATGATGTTTTTGAATATTTATTACCATTACAGCGTGTAATAATTGATTATAACAGTGTTATGTATGCAATCAAACGCCAACAATTTTTGGAAGCATTAAGTTGGCAAGGAGGTGGACAAATTAGTCCATTATTGCCATGGAAACCAAATTATAATAACGTTTCTGAAAATTGTTTAGATGTTGAAAGTATTGTGACACTATTAAAATCATTAGAATGTATTAGTCCAAGTAAAAAAGAATTTAATTCTCTATGTTTACTTTTAACATTAGAAAAAATAAGTGACGATGCTGATTATACTAATTGGACTGTTGCTTATGGACGACTTGAATGTTTTCGTAAATTGCGTCATTTATTGTATAACATCACACCTGGTAATAATACATTGGAGCCAGCATTAAAGAGCAAATATAATAATAATAACTGTGGTTTATTATCGATGATAGCTGCGTCTTTGGAGTACTTTAAACGTGAAAATGATGCAGCGTACAACGTTACAAGTGGCAATTTGCTACAAGGTATATGGGACAATGAAAATAATGTCATTAAACCAGTCAATTGCTACAAAGACTACCAGAGCGGAATTCCTAACTTACTCTTATCGCCCGAAATTGTGCGCAATTACTGTTATAACAACAGTAATGATATGAGTCAAGTTAATATTACTAAAGTCAGTGCAGCTAATATTCCAAGCACTAGGGCTAGTAAAGAACGTGAAATATCAAAATCTAGCGAGAAATTTAACGCTGATGAATTTATGTCTGGGACAAATGCCACAATAATATCGAATAATCCACCGATCCCACCACCACATTCGCCGACACGAAGTGTTCCAGCAATCGCTGAAAATGAAGACAATCAATATAATCCACAACAAACCGTTTCAATTAAACCAAGAGCCCCGGTAGTTTGGACTGTTGATGCCCCAAGAGCGAAGGACAAAGAAATTCTTGATATTAACGAACCTACGGATAAAGTTAAAGTTGGTTTAAGTAGATTTGCTCCTCCATTACGACGAGGTTATAACCATGATAAAAAAGAAATAGAATTCAAAAAACGAGAAGTACCATTATTACCTAGTGAAAGAGTCGTTGAACAAGGTGTGAAAAAGATATCTGTTGGCAGTCCTTCAACTTTTTTAACAGAAAGAAATAGCCCGCCAAGATCAGGCACTGGAAATATAAATAATATGAAACAAGAAGCACATGATAATAGTTCTGTTATCACCAATACATCTAATTTTTCCACAGACACTATTGGTACTAAGACAGTGCCAAGTAAGATTCCAATATCTATACCAGTAACGAGTAATGTAGTAAGTCCACCACGGCATTATAAAAGCGATACGACACATAATCCTAACACAAAAAATAAAAGTGGAAGAAGTTTCGCATCAGTGTATACTGTTATTAATGACGTCAAAGCTAACTTAAATGAGAATACTACTATAAATGTCGCCAATAACAATACTCGTCATGATGAAGTATGGGACAATTATAATGACAAAAAATTAGATATTGTACCTATTACATTATTCGAGGGAAGTCATCCGCTAAGATGTGTAAAAGTGATAAATTGTTCACCATTAACTGATTTAAATAATGGATATGTCACTGTTGCTATTGGTAGTAATAACAAAACTGTACACACTGTCACTTATGGTAGTGATTCAATAAGGGAGTCAACTAAATTTGCTGATATACATAAAGGAAGTGTTTATAGTATTGATACCAATAGACATTTGATTGCATCTGGGTCTAATGATAAAACCATAAGGATATGTAATACTTTACAGGGCACAGTAAGTGACCCTGGTAAAGCGCATACTGGAACTGTACGAATTGTAAAATTTCATCCATCAGGTAGATTGTTAGGAAGTGCAGGTGCCGGCGATTTTGTTCCTCGTGTATGGGATGTTGCTACAAATAGTTGCATCTCAAGTAATAACTATGCTGCACACAAAGATTGTATTCACGGATTTATATGGTATGACAATAATGTCTTTATAACAGGGTGTGATAAGGGACAATTAATTGCCCATGACATTAGAACGTCACAAGCAATTTGGAGTATGAGTAAAATTATAGATATACACAATGATAAGATTGGTGTTTGTTGTCTCGAATATCATAATAATGAAAGTGAAGGACAAAGTCGTGTATATGAAGACATGATACTTGTTGGGTGCACTGGTGGAATAATAAGTAATATATCTTTCAAGGAGAGAAAAATAAATTACAGTGAGAGAATTCATGGTGATGATATTAGAGGCATCTCTATACTCCCAAATAAGCATACACGAGGGAATAAATCATTACCGTTGGATAATTTACATACTTCAATATATTATGCCGCATCTTCATTTGATGGTACAAGTTCAGTATGGAGAAATGATTTTTCATCTACTAATGGCAGATATTGTCATAGCATGTATAAATTAAGTGGGCATACTGATAAAGTGTTAGGTATAACACATGTACCAATTTCTAATGATATCATCACATCCGGGGCCGATGGTAAAGTTTTATTGTGGAGAAAATAATGTATGATTTTATTATTTGATATTAAATTAAAGCAACAATAACACAAACATATTACTTGGTCAATGCCTCTAATGCTTTCTCTGGATGTTTTTCTGCATTAGCAAGATCATCATAAATTGAAACAACTTTACCACTTTTATCGATGACATATGTAACTCTACCAGGAAATAGACCTGCTAATGCCCTCGGTACTTGGAATAAGTTGCGAACTTTGTCACCTGCATCTATTAAAAGTTCCATACTATTAAGTTTGTTTGTTCGAATGAATTTTTCTTTATCTTGTGCACCACCGGATGAAATACCAAATATTTGAGCATTTTTTGCTAGAAATTCAGGTGCTTTTCGTTCAAAAGCACATGCCTCTTTGGTACATCCTGGTGTATTATCGGCGGGATAGAAAAATAAAACAACGTTTTTTTTGCCTTTAAACGACGACAAGCTGAAACTTTTTCCACTCGCAGTGCTAAGCTGAAAGTCAGGTGCTTGCTCACCGACTTTTATCATGGAGAGCGATCTAATGCCACGAGTTATAGCTAAGCTGTAAGTAGTGCGGAGACACGCAAGAAAGAGGGTCACTACGGCGAATGATACGAGATTCATGTTGGTGCGCTTTTCGTGAGTGGAATATCAAAAAGGAAATGGTTTGGCGATGATGACTCACTCAGTCAGAGAGGGATTTGTAGGTACGGATCCTGAAAGAAAATCCCGTTACAAAAAAGATTGTAATGTCTGAAGGTGAGACAACTTGATACAATATTCAAAGTAATAGAATGAAATCTTCTTCTGACTGGATATTCTAATATTTATTCACATGATTTAGCCAGCTTTATATGATTTAATAACAGGTAAATATTTAATTTTAGAAATTATTTACTTATTTTCAATTTCTTGTGTATATTAAAAATGTAACTATAGCTAAGAATAGTATGGCTAATGTTAAGTTGATATCTTTATATCGTGCACTTAAAATCTCTTGTTTGTTGATAGAATATATAAATGCATTCGTAATCCCCGATTGTGATTTTTTTACTGGCACAATACGGTACGTACGTACTGAAAGACTTCAGTGAAAGTCTGCTCTGCAGACTGCTCCGTGATCATGCGTCGTGAGATGTAGACAGACGCTGCTCCCAAGTGATCTTTCAATAGATAGATTCCTTACAGCAGGCTACCGCTAATAAAGACTCGCAGTGAATAGTTTTTAAAACCTCTAGCAATTTGAAAGAGATGGCTAGCTCGCTGACCTTTTATATAATAGTGTTTGCATTTATATTTACAGTTCATTCCAATAAAATGCCAACAAAAATTAACGACTTTTCCAAAAATGTAATAAGCAAATCAGTAATGACTCAATTATATTTTGTAGGACTTGGAACAGCATCAAAAATCTTGGCGGACGACGGATATGATGACATTTATTTAGATAAGCGTAACAACTTTCAAATAAATCGAGCAGATGGTTGGACACTAATGCCCAGAGAAGTAAAAAATTCATTATCTCAATACATGCATGAAGAGATAGCTTTAGTAGGGTCAAATTTTGTTGAAGGTGCGTCATTATCTGTTACTAAATCAAGGGCTAGGCAGTTACTAAAGGATATGAAAATCGATTGGTGGTTTGATAATTTCAAATCGATAAATGATTTAGGTAGTGCAAATTTAATTGCAGAATTATTAATACGACAGCGACAGGTTTTACGCTCTTGATTTCCTTTTACGTTTTTCGATTTAATGTATTTATTTTTTAAAGGGGGACTTTAACAAAAAGGAATCAGCCTCGGAAATTTCCTCGTCAATTATCAATACCGACAATCATTCATTATTATTTGAGTATTTAACGCCTTTAACTACAGAAGTATATCGAAAGACCATCGTGAAGGCATATTACATTCCTAAAGATGATTTGATTATATGTTGCTGGATGTCAGGTTTGTCTGAAATTTTTAAGGCTGAGTCAAGCTATAGTAATAAATTATATCAGATTTTAAATTCTTTTGTACTTGTGTGATTTTTGTTAATATTAAAAAATATATAACCATTTTAAAATATATGTATTATCATTTTAAAAAGATTATTATTCATAAACATTTTCTTGTTGCGATTGCTGTTGCTTTGACTCTTCATCGCCTTGCCATTTTTCACAGTAATTAATTTTTTCACATACTATATCACTAAATCGTTTACCTCCAGTTTTCTTCTTCTCAACGTTTTCACTATGTATCTTACTCAACCATGCAATATCAGCAGAATTTTTTTTGTCAGTAATAATACTAAGACAAATTTCGTTATACTCCCAAGGTAGCTGTAATCGCTCACAAGTCTGTTTAACTTTGATTTCAGCATTGTTTTCATTAATTTGTTTTGTTAATAGCACTCTTTCCTCAATATTGTCTATTACTCGTTGGCAAACAAAACATCTTTCGTCCCATTTTTCTTGATATCTGTATACTTTTTCAACTGAAAACATGAAATCATTTGATGAACATGCACCAATGGCACCACAAATATTCATAATTTTGGTGTAAATAACAGAATATTTTAACATATTTGCAAAATCTGTATCTTTCTCAAAAATAGAGATTACATAATTTACGTAGGACTTGTTCTTGGTAACGTACTCACGACATAAAAATCCAACCACTGGATGATATACATATTGCATTTCTTTATTATTGCAAAGAGTATTCCAAACGTCTTCCATATAAACCATTTTTTCATTTTTTACATTATTTACTACATCTTTACTAAATTCTTCTATTAGTATTTTACAAGTGCCACATACTAAAGTTTCACATGTTGATCCCAATAAAAATATATTTTTATCTATTTTACTTTTAATTAAAGATTCCTCCATCCTTTTTTTCATTCGATGCTCTTGAATTTCTTTTAAAGTCAGTTTTTTGTTTTTATAATTATCTTCTTCTACTTGTTTTTTCATATTAATTTGTGATAACAAAGCCATTTCATCTGAATTATTACCTCTACTACCTTTATTATCACCTCGACAGACGCAATTAGTGTGTTGAATGACGTCACTATACAAGTTGATGATATCATTAAATTTTGTCGTTATAGGAGTAAGGCCATCACTATATGATAACTTATATCCATTTTTCTTAATTGGTGGCGGTTTTGGCTCGGATGACTCTTTACGGGAACTTCTTTCGTTGTCTACTTTTTTCATAATTTCTTTCACTTCTTCTTCTACTTCGTATTCATATTCGTATTCATATTCGTATTCGTATACGTATTCATATTCTACATCGCCTACCAAGTCTACTTTTACATTTCCATCAACAAATAAATTTTTCGATATTAAAATCAAAAACAATAACGGGATCAGACACATCTCTTCAATTAGTTGACAGCACCGAGACTCATTAGAAATGTCACTTCTTTTTATAAATGCTAGTAATTTGTAACAATTATTGATTCGTGTGTACAAGATTCGGTCAATTTGATAACGCAAAGAATTATGCGGCGAAACTTATCTGATTATAAAAAAATGAAAATGATTTTTCTTGCCGCTAAAATTTGCAAAAAATTTGCCAAAATAAAAATATAATTTACCGGTATGTACAAACCATAAACCGGTCCTAAAATCTAGTTGTTAAGATTTTGAAAATTGTTTTAATTTGAACTTAAATATTATTCAAATTCACGACGATCAGCTGTAATCTTAAAAGGTTTCAGCTGCAAGAGAGCATTCTCCCGAGCAATTTATCTTTATTATAAAAATCCACACCCTATGCAATACCCCGGGAAAATTTTTGAAAAATCGTATGTGTGACACATTGTAAATTGCTGTGTCACGCAGGACATCTCACAAATTATCTCGTGAAGTCACAAATAGAATAAGCCCAATTCAATTCAATGGATTCCACAAACTTTTGCACCTTAGAAAGTGTTAGACAAGTTGCACATCAATTTTGTAAAGAGCGAGAATGGGAAAAGTTCCACACTCCGGTGAATCTTTTGTTAGCTTTGAATGGAGAAGCCGGCGAGCTGATCGAAAATTTTCAGTGGAAAGGAGATTTTATGTCAACTATAGTAGAGCATGAATTACCATCAATATTATCGTCGTATACATTATTTAATGAAAAAGAATACATGAATATTGCTGATGAATTGTCCGATGTGTTTATCTATTCGATTAGATTATGCGAAATCTGTCGAATAGATTTGGCTAAAAGCGTTAAGTGCTATTTAAAAGCATTGAATAATGATACGGGGATATTAAATTTTGATTTAATTACATTTCCTGAATATTTAGATGATAATTATGAATGGAACGAATTAACATTTTCGAATATTGAAGAATCGTTAACTAAGTTTACGACGTCATCATCAAATAGAGTGGGAAAATCGCAGGAGTTGTACTCGGATAATTTTCTAAGAGGATCAGAATTATCAGCTTTGTCAAAAAATCCACGATACTTAAGTTTAGCTGTACAAAAATTAGTTTCAAATGCAAATACAATATTCATGACAAAACCGGAAAGTCTGAATATTGTTGGTCTAAGCTCATGGAAGCCACAAGAAATTAGTGATTTGGCTTATTCTATGGCATCTATTATTGTTTTACTTACAATTATTGCCAACAAGTTTCAATTTACACTAGGAAAAATAGTATATAACAAATTTATTAAGAATGCAAATAAATATCCAGTATCAATGGTTAAAGGTAGCAGTGCAAAATACACAGAATATCATACTGCAAAACAAACTCAATATTCAAAATCGGTACCAAAACTAATTGGTAGTATATCAATTTTTACAATAGGCGTGGTAATTGGCTTATTTTTAGCAAGAATAAAAAAACAATAATCAGCAAGCTAGCAGTAAAAAGTGCATTATCAAATACAAAAATGTCAAACTGTGTTATCTAGATATATGTTAAATGTTAAATGTATTATTGTAACGTTCTCATTTACTTAGGTTTGATATCTGGTTTCGCAATTTTGGTGTCACGGGGTAACAAATCTTTTTGCCACTGATCCTTTTCAAATGCATCAAGTGGTCCTCTACAATAAGAATAATACGTATCTGCATTAGGCGGGCTTTTACCTACTCTATGATATAAGTATCTAACTTCTACATCTTTAGTTAATGGAATAATCATGTCTCTATATATATCCGCTATTAACATAGGATCAACTTTATATCCTTCAGTAAGTCCTGTTATATCTTGACCATAAGTTGAAGCTTTAACAAAAGCTCTTCTTAATACCTTTCTTTCAACTTCTACATTAGTTAATAGATTAATAATTCCTATGGTATCACCATTGTTCACTAATCTAGTATAAGTATCGGGATTATTCAAAAATTTACTTTCTGCAACAAATTTTCCATAATGAATGCGCCTAGATAATGCTTGTATAGCTTGAATATCACACAATACTGCGCTTCCATATTGTTCATCATCGCCTTCAATACATAGGCGATCAATAATAGTATTTACATACCATTTGTAAACATCTTTATTTACATCACAATCATATTTCTTGCTTACCAATATAGGCGGAAATGATAATTCGGGTAATATTGGCGAGGGTATTAATGTTGGATAAAATGCATGCTCTTCAGGAGACGTGTAGCGTCTAACTTGAGCGTGTAATACTTCTGTTTCCAATAGCATATATTGAAAAAAAGATAATAATTCGTTTTTACTATACGAATTTTTAAAGTTTAAATTACTACTTGCGTTATATATTATTTTGTTTTTCCTGTATTGAGCTCGTTCTATAAGTGCAAATATAATGGTTTCTTCTTGTCGGACTAATGTAGATCGAATCGTATCTAATGAAAATATGTCTTTGGTTTTGAGGTCATTTACACCACTGAAGCATTTGATACTGACTAGAAGCGCCAGAGACAATAGTAACATGTACTTCATTATGTTATATATTGGGTAACCTAGTTATGGTTATATGTACGTGTTTTGTTTGGCATCAGTGAAGCATCATGACATCATGGTGCATGGTACCGGTTTCGGTTATAGTGCAGCTTTTATTATTTTAAAGGCAATCCGGCGAGATCTAGCCAAAGTAAGTGCAAATTAGGAGCCCTTCGTCGAAAAGGGGATCAACGTGTTACTCAGGGTAATCGTGCTGTGGCAGCGACAATTCGACCCGGGGCCGCCCAAATGCTTTAGAACCGGTCGAGTTGGAACCGGTTGGAGAACAAAAGAGTTATTATATTAGGAAGTAATCCCATATATTTCTACAAACTCAGTTTTTCTATACGCTAATTTTCTTTAGATACCACACTTGGGAGTTAGCGTTAACACTTTACATATCAAAGTTATTATACTTCAATTACGCTTAACT
>JACCDO011745612.1_pt1 | contig 12690 bp, 13 predicted proteins | sample 7446101 | NCBI WGS metagenome assembly JACCDO01 (sample SAMN15323440, study PRJNA562643) | freshwater metagenome | isolation source: river surface water | place: USA:Blue River Watershed | collected 2017-08-16
AAAAGCGTTCCCCACGAGGAAATGGCCCATAGTGGAATAGACAATGTTCAGCGTGCATTAAGAAAAACCGCAATGCTGGAATTGCTAAAATTAGAACGTCTCTTAAGCTACTTGGCTACAATTGCTTCTGTGGCTCCTTTTATCGGTTTGTTTGGAACCGTTTGGGGTATCATGAACAGCTTTCAAGGTTTGAGTCAGAGTGGTCCAGATTTAATTCAGAGAGTGGGACCTGGAATTTCTGAAGCCTTGTTTGCCACAGCCGTAGGACTGGCAGCCGCAATTCCTGCTGTTATTGCTTACAACCAATTTGTTGGAAAAATTAGAATCATCAAAGCTGATGTTGATAGTTTCTGTGCAGATTTTACAAACATACTAAAACGAAACTACCTGGGTTCTTGATATGGCATTTTCATCTAAGTCCTCTCAAAGTTCTTATTCTGAAGACGAGTTTTCTTCGAATAGTGATTTTCCACAGATTGCTGAAATCAATATCATTCCATTGGTAGACGTGATGCTTGTGTTGCTCATTATTTCTATGGTCACCACGCCTTTTCTAGAGCAAGGGGTCAACGTGGAGTTGCCCGTGGCAGGTGGAAAATCGCTACAGAAAAGCCAAAACGAAGCGCCCGTGATTTTGTATGTTTCTAAAGACCGTAATTTAAAACTTGGCGACAAACCGGTGCTACGAAGAGATTTGATGACTCGATTGGAGTCGATGTTCTCAAGTCGCACGGATAAAGAACTTTTTGTTCGAGCCGACAAAGAAGTACCCTATGGAGTCGTGGCCGAGATTATGGCCCAAGTTCAGTCTGCTGGAATTGAAAGAGTGGGGTTAGTGACTCAACCCGAGTAAAAAATTATGCGAGATCCCGCATTTACCGACGACTTAAGAGTAAAAATAGAAAATCACTCTGAAGTTGTGCCGGCTCTTCCAAAAAATCTACTCAAAAAAAGAGTTCCAAACGATTTAAACCCCGCGCTTAAAAAATCGTTTTTCATTCATGGCGCGCTCGTATTTTTGTTTTTAGTTCAGTGGGGTTATGAAAAATTCTGGGTTTCTGATGCCGAGCGAATTCAAAGACTCAAAGAACAGCAAAATCTGAAAACGGCTATTCGAGTTGATCTTGTGGATTTGCCAAGTCTAAAGTTGTCCGAACTGCAGGCCGTGGATTTGTCTAAAGATCCAGACCCGGTTCCTGTGCCTCAAGAAAAACAGGCCGAGCCCGAAAAAGAAATCAAACAAACTTCAGAAACAGCGATGATTGATCGAACTCAAAAAAATGAAGTTCAAAACAAAAACTCCGAAAAAAATAACAACTCAAAGCGCCTTAAAGAGCTACAAGACAGTTTGAGAGCCGAGCAAAAACGTAAAGAACTTGTAGCGGGCCTAAAAAAACAAACGCGACCCTTGCTTGGAGGAAACATTGTTAGCGAGGGCTATTCAATGACAGGAGATGTGGCAACCGACAAAGAGGTCTTTGGCGGCAAAGTACAAGCGCATGTGGTTAAAAACTTTAATGTGCCCTCCTGGATGAACTCCTCAAATTTTAAAGCACAAGTAGCAGTCAAAATAGCGCCCGATGGTCGGGTGTTAAGTTATGAACTTGTTCAATCAAGTCAAAACTCTGAATTCGATCAAGCGGCACTTAGGGCGATACAGCAATCAGATCCATTTCCGTCGCCACCCGAGTCGCTTAGACGAGTATTTCTGGAGGAGGGCATTTTATGCGGATTTCCTTAATGTTTTTATTCTCTCTGATTTTACAATCGGCTTTCGCGCAAGATTTAAATCCTGAAAAAAGAATTTATATCTCTATTGGTGATCCTGGAATTAGAAAAGTTCTCGTAGCGCTTGAGAACACCGACGGCGGAACTGTCGCCTCGAGAGATTTTTATTCAACCTTGTGGAGTCATCTTGAGTTCACAGATTATTTTGAATTTCTTCCTCAATCGCGAATGCCTGCGCTCAAGGGTGATATGGGTGCCTATAAGGCTTTGGGGGTCGAGTTTGTTGTGGTGACCCGAGTTCAAAATGAGCAGGGAAGCTACATTGCTTATTTGAATTTTTATGAAGTGAATAGAGGGATAAAGATATTTGAGAAAAGTTATCAGTATCTTTCGCCGTCGGGTAAACCCGGACGAGAGTTAGCAAAAATTGCTGGAAACGATATTCTACAGGTTTTAACTGGAGAGCCAGGAATTTTTCGAACACGAATTCTTATGAGTTGTGGAAATCGTAATAAAGAAATTTACGTTATGGATTTCGACGGTCAAAATGTGGAGCTTCTAACCCAAGATAGGTCTTTGGCTCTTTCTCCAAGTTGGAGTCCTGATGGAACTCAGGTGTTGTTTACTTCCTACAAACCGGCGGTTAAGGGTGGTTTTGTAAATCCAAATTTGTATCTTTATAACTTAGTCACCAGAAACAGGCGCACTTTGAGTGGCTCGCGTGGCCTAAACACAGGGGGAGTTTTTCACCCCAAAGAAAACAAACTCGCATACACTTACTCTAAAGATGGGCGACCCGAAATCTATGTGTTGGATTTAGACACTAACACAAGAATGCCAATCACAAAGACTGTGTTTTTTAGTGTTGAACCCTCTTGGTCTCCCGATGGTCAACGGATAACTTTTTCGAGTAGCAAAACGGGGCGTCCCCATATTTGGGTGGCCAATCGAGATGGTTCCAATGCCAAGCGTTTGACCTTTGCAGGTCAATACAACAGTTCGCCAAACTGGTCTCCAAGAGGCGATAAAATTGTTTTTTCGGGGCAAGAAAATCAGAAGAATAATTTTAATATATTTCTAGTTGATCCGAGTGGTTCAAATCTTGCTCGATTAACCGATGACGCGACTTCAAGTGAGAATCCGACTTTTAGTCCGGATGGTCGATTTATAGCTTTCTCGAGCAATAGAGACGGGCAGTATCGGATTTATATTATGACTGCTCTTGGCACTAAAATTAGAGTCATTTCTCCCAAAGGAATAGGTCCGTGTAAGCAACCGTCTTGGTCGCCTCGGCTATAGGCACAATAAGACTTTAGTTTTTAAGTGGACACTATGATTCAATAGAGAATAAAAAGTATTCTTATGATTGATGAAGATATTAAAAAACTCGAGGAACTTGCAAAAAAAATGGAGCAAGGAACCCTAAATCTCGAACAAAGCCTCCAGGTTTTTCAGGAAGGCATATCATTGATTAGAAAATGCACCACAACTCTTGAGAGTGCCGAACTTCGAGTTAAAGAAATCATCGAAACGCAAGGTGGTTTGCAAGCCATACCATTTCAAAAGTCCTAAGGGGATTCTCGGTGGATTCTTTGTTTTTTAGCGTTCAGAAATTTGTCAGAAAACAAGTCGATGATTTGTTCGCTGACTGGGTCAAGAATGAATCTCAGTGGAATAGTTCAGTGGCTGAAGCTGCTATTTACTCGTTGGTGGGAGCTGGAAAAGCTTTGCGGCCTGCTTGGGTGGTTTGGTCATATTTGCGAAGTCAAAAAACTCAGACTCATGCTCTGCAAATAAGCCAAATTCCAAGGCGAGTTTTGAACTGTGCGCTGGCTGTGGAAATGATTCATACCTATTCTTTAATTCACGACGATCTTCCTGCAATGGATAACGACGATTGGCGAAGAGGAAAACCCACCTCTCACAAAAAGTATGGCGAGGCTTTGGCCATTCTTGTGGGTGATTCTCTTTTAACAGGGGCCTTCGAGATTTTAAGTCGGGATAAGTTTTCAAATCCCTTAAATCAGCTGCTTTGTTTTGAGTCTCTTTCTAAGGCTTCGGGTGCAGCCGGTCTTATTGGGGGACAGGTAAGAGATATTTCGAATTCAGATAAGAGTTTTGCAGAGCTCGCTCAAACACATAAGCAAAAAACTGGAGCTTTGTTTGCGGCTTCGCTCTTGTTGGGAGCCCTTTGCACAGAAAATAAAATTTCGCAGAATTCCTTGAAGTCCATGGAATTGTTGGGCCTTGAATTCGGTTATTTTTTTCAGCTCTCGGACGATTTACTAGATGTCAAAGGGAACTCGCAACTGATGGGTAAAACGGCAAAGACCGAAACTATTTTGCTAAAAGCGCCCATGCTAAATGACGAGTCAAGTTTGGCTAGTGAACTCGACAAGGCGAGAATGCAAATTAATATTTTACTCGATCAGTCTTACCCAGATCAAAATCCTGATAGTCTAAAAATGGAGATGGCAGAAATTTTAGAATACTTAGTGAAAAGGGTAAACTAAGCCCCAAGGGCAACTAAAGAAGCTCCGGAGGCAACCAAAACAGCTCCGGCCCACTGCCATCTAGTGATTGCCTCACCCATTAAAAACGCTAAAAATTGTGCAAAAATAACCGACGTGTTTCTTAGTGTTAAAGCTGTGCCGGCCCCCGTTTGCGATAGACCTACTAAGAAAAACAAAAATGACAAATTACAAATAAAGCCACTTTTCAGAAGTGAGGGCCACTCAAGGCGTATCATGGCTTTAGCTCTATTAAAGTAATCCTTTGAGCGTAATGAAAAAATCAAAATCACCGAAAGCCATAGCGAAACCGCAAAAAGCGATGCTGGGCGCGAGCCTTCGGCCAAAGAATGCCCATAGGCAATATGATAGCAGCTAATACAGACGGCACACACGAACGACCATTTTTGTTGTTGTAAAAAATTCCTATTAAAAGTTTCTTTTAAAGAGGAATTTATTTTTTGCAGACTTGTAAGATAGAGTCCAAAAATCACCAACAGACTTCCCGCCAATGGTCTTAGGCCAAATTCTTCTCCTAGCAACAATACAGAAATAACCCACACCAAAACCATGGCGGTTCCACGCATAACCATGTAGGCCACTCCAAAACTCGATCGGGAAAATGTTTTACCAAGCGAAAAAAAATATCCAGCCTCAGCAAGCCCGGCTGCGAGGCTCCACATAACTCCTTTTACTGTGGAAAAGTGATTTCCTTCAAAAAATGGAATCGAAAACACCGCAAAAACCGAGGCGAAAAGCAAAGTGCCAGAAATTTTTAAATCAGGATCAGAGTGTTTCTTGGCCCAACTGTTCCAAAGTGCGTGTAAAAATGCAGATACTACGAGAATCCATAGGTGTGTCACAAAATATAAAAGTACCCCTAATAATTTCAGATGGAAACAATAAAAAATAAACACTATTATTGATTCGAGTTTATCCAATGAAAAAATATTTCAGTTACAAACACGCCCATTTGTTTTTAATTTTGGTTTTGGGGATTTCAGCCTGTAGTTCAAGAATGGACAAAGCCTCGACTCCCTCGGGTTCACAAGAAAGCCAAATCGAAACCGGGCGAACCGAGAAATCCACAGAATCTGATTCTGAATTTGCTAATCAACAGACTCAGGATCGAAAGAAAGTTTATGGTGTATGGATAGACGGGGCAGGTTTTGAATCGTTGATGGCTCTGGGGGTTTTGCAAGAATTAGAAAAAAACAACATAAGACCTGCTAAAGTTGTTGGAACGGGTTTTGGTTGTTGGATAGCCTTGTCTTGGGCGTTGGGGAATTCCGGGTCGCAGGCCGAGTGGCAAAGTTTCAAATGGAAAGACTGGAATTTAGCAGCTGCTAGAACCATTATTGATAAAATTGGCGGCGACTCGGTTGAAAGATTAAGGATAGACGTTAAAAAGCACTTTTTAAAAAAATCCTTTCAAGAATTTTCTGTTCCCGTGGATTGTCCTTTCACGCCAAAATCGAAGCCTTTCAAATTTCAAACTGCTAAGTTTGTCGACGTTGACTTGGCTCTGGCGATTCAACTTCAGGTCCCTTTTTCGGAGTTCAATTTTGATTTCAAAGAAAAGCGAGCTTGGAATTCTGGTGCGTGGATGGGGGTTCCTTTCCAGTCTGAGCTGACATCTTCGGCAAGAGAGATTGTTGATAAGCTTAAGCCTGATGAGGAGTGGGGTGGTTGGATTGTTTTAAAAACCCGAAGCTCGGAAGACATCGTTATCAAACACCCTTATTTAGATAAAGTTCTTGCCGATCGAACTCCAGAGTTAAAAAATTATAGCGATTCGATTTTTATCGACTTGCGACAAGGGTCGGCCCCTTATGTTTCGACACAGATATTTCCTATTTTGAAATCCGAAAGTCGTCGTGCCTGGTTACTAGAGGGGCGAAGGCAAGCCAGTGGTGTGTTGAAATCCATTCGAGACAGAGAAAACGCCTCAAAAGAAAGTTATTGAGAGTCAAATTGAATTTTGTTTAAAGAGAATCACATTGGCTTTACTTCTTAGGGGATCAGACGAATCTCAGTTGCAATATGCTTGCGAATTATTGTTAAGCGAACAGCCTGTGGCCCTACCTACCGAAACTGTTTACGGTCTAGCAGGTTTAGCACGAAGTCCAAAATCTTTGGCTCGTATTTTTGAACTCAAAGCACGACCTCAATTTGATCCATTGATAGTGCACACTTTGGAAGTCGGGCGAATTTCGGCTTTTGCAAAAATATCAGACCCTCATGTTTTTAAAGTTCTAGAAAAGTTTTGGCCCGGTCCACTGACAGTCCTTTTCGAACGGAAAAAAGAAATCATTCCCGATTTGTGTACTGCTGGGCTAGACGAAGTTGCAGTTAGGTCGCCAGTACATCCTGTCTTTAGAAATATCCTAAAGAAAATTGGCCAAGAGTTGGCAGCTCCAAGTGCAAATCGCTTTGGGCATGTGTCTCCAGTGGTGGCTAGAGATTGTATCAAAGAGTTGGGTCCTTTTGGTTTAGAGGCCGTTGTCGACGGAGGTCGCTCTGAGCATGGAATTGAAAGCACTATAGTTCGATTTAATTCGGATTCAAAAAAGCTAGAAGTTCTTAGATGGGGAGCCTGTGATGTCTCTAAAATTATCGAGACACTAGGGGCAGGCTGGCAGACTGTGGATTTAACTGTTTCAAATCAGGCAAAAAACTCTTCGCTCGCAAGTCCGGGGTTGGTGGAAAATCACTATGCCCCACGCAATAAAAAAGTTTATGCGTGCGAATCTCAATGGAATTTAAAAGAGTATTTGCAGAGTCAAAGAATGGGTTTGGCCGAGACTTACATTGTTTATAGTTTTTCTTCGATGCTAGAAAAATTCTCAGACGCATATAAAGTTAAAGTGATTTCTCGTAGCGGTAGCGCGGTCGAAGTGGCCTATGAATTGTTCTCTTTAGTTAGGGAAATTGACGAGACTGAGCCCGATAACGTTTGTAAAAATATTATTTTTGTTATGCCGCCCGAATCTTCGAGTGGACTCAACAACGCAATTCGCGACAGAGTCAAACGAGCTTCAATTAACAAAGGAATCTGGAACCATTCATGAAAAAACTAAACAGAGGTTTTTTGTTTGCACTCACTCTACACATCAATGCGGTGGCGATGCTGTTTCAGAATAAAAAAGTCCTGAGTTGGTACAAAAAAACAATTCTACTTTCGGTTTTTGTTTCTGTATTGCTATTAAGTCTGCTTTTTTTTTCGGAGTGTGGCTTGTGTGGGGTTTGTATTAACCCATATGGGTTAGGGGAGGGGTCGGAAAAGGACTTTTGAGTATTTTATGGGGACTGGTCTTGATATTCATTTCGGGATTGCTCGGAAGTCAAATAGCTGCTCTGATTGTTCAAATTATTCCGAATGAAAATTCTTTAATGAATGCGATTTATGAAAATCATCAAAGAAGAACTCTGGTGGTGCCCAAACAAATTCGAACAAGATGGTATTTTTCAAAAAAAGAGTATTCAGCGATTCTGTTGAATTTTGTAATTGCAGGGCTCGGGTGGCCTTTGATTTTAATTCCGGTTTTATTGCCTCTGGGAGTGATTGTTTTTTCTTATGGACTCGGCAAAGAAGCCTTCGCAGCATCAGAGAAAAGCTATTTTGATAAAAAGTTAGACACTTGGTCAGAACAAGGACACTACCCTGGATTTGGGTATTTTGTCGGCCTGGGTTTACCCTCAGTTCTGTTAGGACTCATACCTATTTTGGGATTTTTAGGATTTCCCATAGTTCGCATCACTTCGATGCTCGCTGCAAGTCCCGAGCGCGAATATTTAATGATGGATAACTTTAGAATTAAAAAGTTCTAAAGCGTTACAAGTTTATTCTTTTTCCTCGAAGGCTCTAAGTGCCATGCCGTGGCGAAGTCCCCATCCGGTAATCAGGAGCGGATCACTAAAATGTGTCATTTCTGCCAAAGCTAAAAATAGCAATAACCCTGCAGGCATAATGTCGGCTCTAGTGGGATCTATTTTGGGAATATTGAGCCTCTCTTTTAGAGATAGACTTGCAAAGTTAAAAACTTTTTCTCGAAGTGTTGTGAGTGAAGTTGTGTATCCTACAAAGTCGTCTTGTTGACTTCTGTTTCCGTCTAACAAGGCTCTCGCGGTACTGATAAGCGTGCCTCCGATAGCTAAATAACGAATAGAGTTGTAGGAAAAATTCGTATGCCCAATGGTGTTTATCATTTGCTTGAACTCTTCGAAATTGGGGAGCAATTGAATATCATTCTTGAGGCTACCTAGAATGGCCTCTGATTGTTTCTTAGATGTGCCATCGGCACTAAGTGAATATTTTTCAAAAACAGTCACGGCTCCAAAAGGTATAGAAATACCTCCAAAGTGTGAATTCATGTGATAACCAAACTGGGCCGAACCGCCTCCGACTTCGAGAAAACAGTAGAGGGTTTTCTTGGGGTCATCTTGAGGCCAAACTTTTTGGGCTGCGGCGCAAGCCCCTTTCGAGCTGAGGTGGGCTTCTTGGGCACCATCAAGAATTATTAAGTTTTTAGAAAAAATATTTCGTACAAGATCCACTAAAGGTTTTGGGTCTTGAACTTTTCTTGCAGACTCTGTAGCTGCAACAACAAAATCTGTGTTCTTAGGCATCTTTTGAGCCATTTCGCTAAGTGTGTCTTCTGTGAGCTTAAGTGCCTGAGGGTCGAAAACACCCGTTTGAACCACGTTTTTTGCCAGTCGAGTGACTTTGGAACCTTGGTCGACTATTTCGAGGCCCCGAAGTGTTGGGCCCGGCACCTTGCGTTGATCTTTAACACAAATGTACTTCACAGAGTTAGATCCGATATCGACGACGGCTAAGAATGGGCCTAGATTTGGGTTTATCATGATTGGAATATTACTCGCTGCTGGTCGTGGCACAAGAATGAAAAGTGAAACTCCCAAAGTCTTATTTGAAATCAATGGCCAACCCATGTGTATGGGCCCATTAAAAGCTTTAATGGAAACCTGCACAAAGGTTGTGGTTGTTATTGGTTATAGGGGCGCCGAGGTTAAAGACCGAATCGTTCAAGAGGCGCATAAACATTGGGACTCGCAAACAGTGAGCCAAAAAATAAGTTTTCAAACTCAAGAGCCTCCTCGTGGAACTGGTGATGCCGTTGCCACTGCTTTGCGAGGATTAGAGTCTCAAATGAATGACAATATTTTTCTTGTGGTCAATGGAGATTTGCCTTTGGTTCGAGCCAAGACTTTGCAGAAACTCATTTTGAAAGCAAAAAAAGAAAACTCAGATAGTTTATGTTTGTCTATGTTCACATCTCGTCCGCAAGGATTGGGTCGAATAATTCGAAGTGAAATGGGACATTTTTTAGGTATTCGCGAAGAAAAAGACGCCACTGCCGATGAAAAAAAAATTAACGAAGTTAATGGTGGAATTTATTTTTTCCGTGGCAGTTTTTTGTCTGCAAACATCAAAAACCTAAAAACAGACAATAAACAGAATGAGTTTTATTTAACGGATTTATTGGGCAAAGATAAAAACAAATCCGCTCGAACAGACTGTGTGAGTTTAAAATACCCCTGGGATTTGATGGGTGTAAACAACACTTGGGAATTGGCCTTTGCCAGAAAAATTGCCCAAACAAGGCTTCAGAAAAAAATGAGTGAAGAATTGGGTGTGGATTTCAAGAACCCCGACACAATTAGAGTGACCTCAACCACTACTTTCGAAGGGGAATGTTCGGTAGGGCCGGGAGTGGTTTTTGAAGGTGTTTGTAAAATTGGACCAAGAGTTGTGATTGAAGGGCAATGTTTAATTAGAGACTCTGTGATTCATTCTGACGCCCATATTCTGTGGGGTTCAGTTCTAGAAAATTCCGAGGTTGGCTCGAAATCCTCAGTGGGGCCACTGGCTCATTTGAGACCCGGATCAAAAACGGAATCCGACGTCAAAATTGGAAACTTTGTTGAACTCAAGAAAACAGTCATGAAAAAAGGTTCTAAAGCTGCTCATCTTTCGTATTTGGGTGATGCCGAAATTGGAGAAGAAGCCAATATTGGATGCGGCACAATCACTTGTAACTATGACGGTTTTGGAAAACACAAAACTGTTGTTGGAAAAGGGGCCTTTATTGGTAGCGATACCCAACTTGTTGCGCCTGTAGTGGTAGGTGAAAATGCCTATGTGGCTTCGGGTACAACTGTAACCGAAGATGTTCCTTCGGGTGCCTTGGCTATTGCAAGGCCTGATATGGTGATAAAGGCGGGATACGCAAAAAAATTAGCCTAGAAATATTCTTCAAAAAAGGCTAAATAGTTTTAAAAGAGAGAAAAGTTTATGTGTGGAATTGTAGGCTACGTTGGAAATTCTGATGCCAAAAAAGTATTGCTCGATGGCTTAGAGAGACTCGAATACCGGGGTTATGATTCGGCAGGGCTTGCTATTCGAGATAGCCAAACCAGTGGCGGTTTTTGGATTAAGCGAACAGTCGGCCCCGTTAAAGAACTTGTAAATGCTAGCGCCGATTTCAAAACAAATTCAGCTCAAGGAATTGCTCATACAAGGTGGGCAACACATGGCGTGCCAAGCGAGGCCAATGCTCACCCTCATGCGTTTGGTCAGATCGTATTGGTTCATAATGGAATTATCGAAAATCACGACGACCTCAGAACAGATTTAAAATCTAAAGGTTTTGTTTTTAAATCCCAAACCGACACCGAAGTATTTACGGCGCTTATTGAATATCTCCGAGAACAAAACACATTGAAAATTGCAAAAGGGGCTTCATTTGCGGATTTGTCAGATGAGCAAAAAAAACGGATTATTCTTGAAACCTTAAAAGAGGCTTCCTCAAGAGTTGATGGGCACTATGCCATAGTGTTGATGGTTCAAAGTTTGAATAATATCATCTTTGGAATTCAGTCGGGCGCCCCACTGGTGGGTGCAAAATTGAGCGACAAATGTATTATCGCAAGCGATATTCAGCCGTTGTTGCCCCATGGTCGAGAAGTAAGTTTTATCCCTTTAAATTCTATATTTTGTTTTACACAAAGTGCATTTGAACTTTATCAGAAATCAGATCTTGCTCCGATTTCTTTTAAAACCGAAATCATCGATTGGTCTCCTGAACAAGTCGCAAAAGATGGTTACGCGCACTACATGGAAAAAGAAATTTTTCAGCAGCCAATAGTTGTGGCAGACACACTTTCGGGTCGATTGCCTTTAGATTCTGAGAAACCTTTATTCGGATGGGATCAACCTCTGGAGCACGAGAAGTTTTGGAAAAATGTTCATAAAGTTTATCTCGTAGCTTGTGGAACAGCTTATCATGCGGCAATGGTTGCTAAATATTATTTTGAACGTTGGGCTCGCATTCCAGTGGAAGTGGATTTAGCCAGCGAGTTTAGATATCGAAAACCTATTTTTGAAAAAGGTTCAGTTTTAGGAGTGATTTCTCAGTCAGGTGAAACCGCAGATACCTTGAGTGCACTTAGGCTTGCGCACGAGTCAGGAGTTCCAACATTCAGTATTTGTAACGTGCCTGGATCCACAATTTTTAGAGAATCAAATTTTAGGTATCCCACCAAGGCGGGTCCTGAAATTGGCGTAGCTTCAACGAAAGCCTTTACAACCCAGCTCACAGTTTTGTGTTCGTTGGCACTTGATTTGGCTGCGAGAAAAGGATCAACAGAAGCTCATGCGCACCTTGCAAAACTTCCACTCGAGATGGAGCGCGTTTTGCAAAACGCAGATCGATTTAAAAAAATTGGTGCCAATCTTAAATCTAAAAAAACAATATTATTTGTGGGTCGAGGTCCCATGTACCCTATCGCTTTAGAGGGAGCTTTAAAGCTTAAGGAAATCACATATAGACACGCCGAAGGTTATGCTGCCGGCGAACTTAAGCATGGTCCCATTGCCCTTGTGGATAAAGACTTAGCAGCTATAGTTTTGGCACCTACAGATGAGTTAGTTTCTAAGACTCTTAGCAATTTAGAAGAAATCAAATCTCGCGGAGCTTATATTGTTGGAATTGGCGACGCTTCTAATTCTGCTTTTGCAAAAAACTGTGACGAGTATATCCCTATGCCTTCTTGTGATTGGGGAACAGCCCCAATGCTTTACGTTTTACCACTGCAGCTTATTAGCTATGGTTTAGCCGTAGAATTAGGCTGTAGCATCGATAAGCCAAGAAACCTGGCTAAATCAGTGACCGTAGAATAAATCAGCAACAGACTAGGCTGCGTTTAGGTTGTCTGGAACATAAGCCTGAATTTTGAATAGATCGGTGTAGATCAAAAGAATTTTTTCGACGTCTTCTGGAATCGAAATGAATTCTACTCCATAACCCATTTGGCCACCTTCATATCTATTCCAACGAATTATGCCGAGTCCTTTAAAGTGTGTATTGGGTACCATTCCCAGGGTGAGTTCGAATTCTACAACTTGTCCAATTTGCCCTGAAAAGTGATT
>JACCDO010208931.1_pt1 | contig 12688 bp, 11 predicted proteins | sample 7446101 | NCBI WGS metagenome assembly JACCDO01 (sample SAMN15323440, study PRJNA562643) | freshwater metagenome | isolation source: river surface water | place: USA:Blue River Watershed | collected 2017-08-16
GCACAACGGTGCGCGCCATTTGTGAAGCCGCCGGGGTTTCGCCGGGCCTTTTGCGCCATTATTTCGCGGGCATTGATGATCTGGTCGCCGCGACATACCGGCATACCGGTGACCGCGTTCAGGCCGCCTTGGATGCCGCTGTGGCCGCCGCCCCGGCCACCCCCCGCGCCCGCCTGCTCGCCTATTTAACAGCCAGCTTTGCGCCGCCCATTGCCGATGCCGACTTGCTGTCCACCTGGCTTGCCTTTTGGAGCCTGACACGCACCGACCCAAGGATCGCGCGCCTGCATGGAGAGATTTATGCGGGCAACCGGCAGGCGCTGGAACGCCTGCTGGATGCCTATGCCCCGGGGGCCGACCATCGGCTGACCGCCGTTGCCCTGACCGCCCTGGTCGATGGCCTGTGGCTGGAACTGAGCCTGGGCGATGCCCCCTTTTCCCCCGATGAGGCCACCGCACTGGCCGAACGCTGGCTGGAAAGCCTGATCGTCCGTTGAGGCCGCCCCCTTAGGGGCAAGGCACAGCGGCCAACGTATCGATAAAAAGTTCAGCCTTGCAAAGGCTGGCCTTTCCCGTCCGGGATGATAATCTGCGCCAAAGACAAATTTGGGAGATTATGCATGGCCACAGTCATGAAGACGGGCACCGTTGCCAATGACGATCATGTCCGCGGATCGGTGAGCGAGGAAGAATGGGCAATCCGGGTTGATCTGGCCGCGGCCTATCGGCTGGTTGCCCTTTATGGCTGGGACGACCTGATCTTTACCCATTTGTCCGCCCGCGTGCCCGGGCCGGAACATCATTTCCTGATTAACCCTTATGACATGATGTTTGAAGAAATTACGGCATCGAGCCTGGTGAAGATTGACGTTGAAGGTCAGCCGATTGTGCCCACCGCACATCCGGTGAACCCGGCCGGCTTTACCATCCATTCGGCGCTGCACATGGCGCGTGAGGATGCCCATGCCGTCATGCATCTGCACACCCCGGCCGGGCAGGCGGTCAGCGCGATGGCCGAAGGCCTGTTGCCACACACCCAGACCGCGATGATCGCGCTGCACGACATTGCCTATCACGAATATGAAGGCATCGCGACCGACCTGGAAGAGCGCGAACGGCTGGTCGAGGATATGGGCCGTAAGAATATGATGATCCTGCGCAATCATGGCACGCTGGCGGTGGGGGCTTCGGTCGCCGAGTGCTTTTTGCGGCTCTATTTCCTGGAACGCGCCTGCGATGCACAGGTGAAGATGCTGTCGGCCGGGCGGGATGGCCTGTACAATCCGCCCCAGGGTACGCCTGAAAAGGTGGAAGAACAATCGTCCGGGCCGGGCATGGCCCTGTTGGCGCGCGGCCTGGCCTGGCCAGCCCTGCTGCGCAAGCTCGACCGGATTGATCCCAGCTTCCGCAATTAACGCCATAGGGGCGCATGCCGGCCCGTGTGCGGCATGCGTCCGATTTTTCGGGGCGGCCATCGGCGCCGCCTGCACGCCTGCCAAAGGGACTTGAACTGACATGACTTTTCGCATCAACCGCCGCGCCCTGATCGCCACGGCCGGGTTCGGGATCGGCGGCCTGTTGCTGCCGGGCGGGCAGCTGGCCGCGCAAGCTTTGCTGGGGCTGACCGGCTTTACGCATAATGTCGCCTCGGGTGAACCCGGCCCGGAGTCCGTGCTGCTTTGGACCCGCTTTGTGAGCACGACAGGCAGCCCTTCCAAGGTCCGTGTCGAAGTGTCTGATAGCCGGGACTTTGCCCGGATCGTGACCGGCGGCCAGATGATCACGGGGCCCTGGCGCGACCACACGGTCAAGATCACGGTCGATGGCCTGCAACCCGGCCGTTTTTATTGGTATCGCTTCATTGGCCCGGATGGCAGCATATCCCCCATCGGCCGCACCAAGACCCTGCCAGTCGGCAAGACGGCCAAGTTCAACATGGCGATCTTTTCCTGTTCCAATGTCGGCTATGGGGAATTCAACGCCTATGGCCATGCGGCCGCCCGGGATGACATCGATCTTGTCCTCCATATGGGCGATTATATCTATGAATATGGCCGGGGCGGTTATGATCTGGGGCCACAATTTTCAGCCCGGATTTTCCCGGCGGGCGAATTGCTGACACTGGCCGATTATCGCCTGCGCTATGCCAGCTATCGCGCCGACCCGCAGTTGCAGGCGCTGCACGCCAATTTCCCCTGGATCCCCAATACCGATGACCATGAAGGCGCGAATGACGCCTGGGAAGGCGGCGCGCAAAACCACAGCCCGGATGAGGGCGATTGGTCGGCCCGCCGCAATGCCGCCATGCAGGTCTGGCGCGAATGGCAGCCGGTTGGGGAACAGCCGTGGAAGATTTATGAATTCGGCGATCTGGGCAGCTATATCCGCACCGATACGCGCATGGTCGCCCGGTCCAAGCCCTATTGGGCGGGTGATTTGATGCGGGCGCCCGACAGCGCCAAGGCCTTTGCCGAGTTTCGCGACGGCGCCTGGCGCGACCCGGCCTCCACCATGTTCGGGACCGAACAGGAAAGCTGGCTGTTCCAGCAATTTGCCCGGACCAAGGGACTGTGGACCGTGCTCGGCAGCGGCACGAATATGGGCTATAACTATACGCCGGAAGAGGCGCTCAACTGGTTTGCGCCCGACACGCCTGACTCCCGCAAAAACTATATGCGGCAGGGCATTGCCGCCGCCAAGGCAGGCCTGCCCTATAATTTCGACAATTGGGGCGGCTATCCCGTGGCGCGCAGCCGTGTCTTTAAGGCAGCGCAAAAGCATGACCTGAACCTTGTTGTCGTATCGGGCGACAGCCATAATGGCTGGGCCTTTGACCTGCCCGAAGACGGGCGCCCGGCCGGCGTCGAATTTGGCGGCCAAAGCGTCAGTTCCCCCGGGATTGAATCGGCCACCGCCGGGGTCGATCCGGCCCGCATTGCGCGCGACATTCTGGCCCGCAACACAGCCGAGCTGCGCTGGGTTGATACGTCCAACCGCGGCTATATGCACCTGTCGCTCACGCCCAAGGCCGCGACCAATGAATGGGTGTTCATGGACACAATCCGCGACCTGTCCACCAAGACCAAGCCCGGCCACAAGATGCGCGTCCGCCCCGGCCGCAAGATGCTGGAACAGGCATGATTGCGCGCGCACTTGCCGCCCTGTCGCTGCTGTTGATGGCAGGGACGGCCAGTGCCGCGACCCGCTATGTCCAGACCGGGCAATTGCTGGATGTCGAACGGGGCGTGCTGGTCCGCGGCCAGTGCGTGACCATCACCGATGGCCGGATTACCGCCGTCGCCCCGTGCGGCACACCGCCCAAGGGCGCCACGGTCATCGACTGGCGGGCCTATACTGTGCTGCCCGGACTGATTGATCTGCACACCCATATTGCCGATACCGGTCAGACGGCAGAGATTGATGAGCCGATCAAGACCGGCCCTGCCGAAACCGCCTTTATCGGCGCGCGCAATGCCTATGACACGCTGCGCGCTGGCTTTACGACGGTGCGCGATGTCGGCACCTTTCGTGTCTTTGGGGATGTGAAGTTGCGCGATGCCATCGCCAAGGGGCTGATCCCCGGGCCGCGCATGGCCGTGGCCGGCACCTATATCACCATTCCCGGCGGCGGCGGGGAGATTAACGGCCTGCCCCCCGGCAGCGTCCCGCCCGACATGCGCTTTGGCGTGGCCAAGACGCCGGACGAGGCGGCGGCACGCGCCGAGGCGCTGTTTGCAGGGGGCGCGGATTTCCTGAAGCTGATCGCAACCGGGGCGGTGCTCGCCATGGGCACGGAACCCGGCCAGCCCGAATTGACCGAAGCCCAGATGGCGGCCGCAATTGCCGTCGCCAAAGCGCATGGCAGCTATGCCACAGCGCACGCCCATGGCGCCGAGGGCATCAAGGCCGCCATCCGCGCCGGCGCCCGGTCCATTGAACATGCCAGCCTGATTGATGATGAGGCGCTGGCGCTGGCCAAGGCGCATCATGTGTGGCTGGTCATGGATGTCTATAATGGCGACTATATCGAAGAAATCGGCACCAAAGAGGGGTGGCCCGCCGAATATCTGCGCAAAAATCGCGAAACAACCGATGTCCAGCGGGCCATGTTCCGCAAGGCCGTCGCCATGGGGGTGCCGATGGCCTATGGCACCGACAGCGGCGTCTACCCGCATGGTCTGAATGGTCGGCAATTTGCCTATATGGTCCGGCACGGCATGACGCCGTTGCAGGCGATCCGCGCGGCCACAACCGAAGCGGCCAAGCTGATGATGCGTGAACAGGATGTCGGCGCCATTGCCACGGGTCGTTTTGGCGACATGATCGCCGTTCGCGGCAACCCCTTGGTTGATATCCGCACGCTGGAAAGCGTTGCGGCGGTGATCAAAGGCGGGGATCTGGTCCGTTAGGCCAGGCGCCGGCGTGCGCGCTCAGCGCAACAGGATGAAAAGCGCGACAAGGCAGATCATTGCGGCGAAGATGCGCCGGGCAAGCGCCATGTGCTGCATCAAACGGCGCGACAATGGGGCCGCCGCCATGGCACCCACAACGCCACCTGCGATCAAGGCAAGGAAGATTGGCCAATTGACCTGCCGGTCAAGCGCGTAAGACAGGCTGGTGGCGCTGCCAAACAGCGTGACAGACACAAGGGATGATGCCGCGGCGTTGGACAAGGTCATCCCCGTGGCCGCCATCAGCCCCGGCGCGATCAGAAACCCGCCGCCAATGCCGAAAAATCCCGCCGCCAGCCCGGCCACAAAGCCAATCGGGGTGAGTTTGATGACCATGGCCGGTTGCAACCGCACGCCGGGCAGACCTTCGGACCGTTTGGGCAGCGCCATGGACAGGGCAATGGCGATCATCGCCACGGCAAACCAGTGCAGCAAGGCGGTTCCATCCATCTGCTTGGCAAGATGCGCGCCGATAAAGGATCCCAGCAACCCCGACACCGCAAAAACGACGGCACATGGCCATTTGACGCGCCCGGCCTTGGCCTGAACGGCCAAGCCGGTGGCGGCGTTGACAGCGACCGCTGCCGCCGATGTGCCAAGGGCGGCATGCACATCTGCCATGCCGACAACATATAACAACCATGGTGTCGCCAGCACGGACCCGCCGCCGCCAAAGAGCGTCAGCAGCGCGCCGACCAGCGCGCCGCCCAATCCAGCCAGAAGCAGCCCGTCCATCGGCGTCAGGCCGTGTGGGGACGCCGGTTCCACGGCGCCAGCGCCAACAGGCGCGCCATGCCGCAAAAGCCCGTCGCCCCGGCAAAGCTGAGGCCAAGGCCAACAAAGGCCGGAATGGCCAGAAAGGCAGGCGCCACGAAAATGCCCAGCAATGTCCCCAAAAAGACAAGCGACCCCGCCGCAATCTGCACCTGCCGCATGATTTCCATGGGGGCGCGGACATCGGTTTCCACCGGCAGACCGGCCTTGACCCAATTGTCGAGCCCGCCTTCCAAAAGATAGGCCGGGCCCGTCACGCGCGCGGCCAGACGATCACAGGCGCCTGTGGTGCGCATGCCAGATCGGCAGGTGAAGATAACATCTGCATCTGGCCGCAAAGTCAGATGCGCCGCTTCCCACCCCGACAGCGGATAAGAGAGGGCTCCGCGAATATGGCTGCGGGCAAATTCATCCGGTTCGCGAATATCGATGAGCACTGCTTGGCCCGCCGCGAGCCGATCTGCCACGGTCTTGGGATCCAGCATTTTGACCTGGGATGTCATGTCAATGAACCTTCATATCAGGAGGACAGAAAAGATCCGCCAGTGTTTCAAGGACGCGCAGCGCCGCGGGATCCGCGACGCGATAGAAAATGGTCTGCCCCTCCCGCCGGGTGGCGACGATCCCATCTTCGCGTAACCGCGCAAGATGTTGCGAAAGCGCGGATTGCGACAGGCCAATCCGGTCCTGCAACGCACCCACGCTCAATTCACCACCGACAAGTTGGCACAGGATCATCAGCCGCCGTTCATTGGCAAGCAGGCGCAACAGGCCCGCCGCCCTGCCGGCGCTGTCCTTAAAGATCGAAAGATCGAAACTGGGGTCGAGCATGGCCTTAATATATCACTTGATTCTAATTTAGCAAGTCCTAATATATTGACATATCCCGTTGCCGATGGAGTCGCCCATGCGCCCGCACGTTCAAGGCTTTTTTGACGCCGATACCAATACGATCAGCTACATTGTCCATGATCCGGCCAGCCGCGCTGCCGCTATTATTGATCCCGTGGCCAATTTCCGCGCCCGCGATGCGCACCTGTCTTACGAGGCGGCCGACAGTTTGCTGCGGGCGATTGCAGACCAATCGCTGGACCTGCGTTATATTCTGGAAACCCACGCCCATGCAGACCATTTGTCGGCCGCGCATTATCTGCGAGAGGCCACGGGCGCACCGGTGGCGATCGGCACGCATATTGCGGATGTTCAAAAGATTTTTGCCCCGCTTTTCGCTGCGCAGGATGTGACCACCGATGGTGCCGCCTTTGATATTCTGCTGGCCGAAGGGGACAGCTTAACCCTGGGCGGCCTGACGATCCGGGCGTTGCATACGCCCGGCCACACCCCGGCCTGCCTGACCTATGTCATTGGTGATGCAGCCTTTGTTGGCGATACCCTGTTCATGCCAGATTATGGCACGGCGCGCGCCGACTTCCCCGGCGGCGATGCCGCGACCTTGTTCCGATCGATCCGCCGGATCCTGGATCTGCCGGGGGACACGCGGATCTTTGTGGGCCATGACTATCCACCGGCCAGCCGCAGCACCGCTGCCTGGGAAACCAGCGTGGCGGACCAGCGCCAATCGAACATCCATGTCCATGACGGCGTTGAGGAGGCCCAGTTTGTCGCCATGCGGGAGGCCCGCGACGCAACATTGGCGGCGCCCTTGCTCATCCTGCCTTCCCTGCAGGTCAATATCCGGGCCGGGCGCCTGCCCCCGGCGGCGGCGGATGAACCCGTTTTCCTGCGGCTTCCTGTCAACCGGATTTAACCGGCGATCGCGGCGATCATCAGGCCGGCCCTGCGCGATAAGCTGTTGCATTCGCCTGCCAAACGGGCATTTTGGGGCGCATGACACATGCCCCCAATTTGCCCAAGGTCTGCATTATCGGCGCGGGCTGTTCTGGTCTTACGACCGCCAAGCGCCTTCAGGATTATGGCATCCCGTTCGACATCTTCGAAGCGTCGGATGATATTGGCGGCAACTGGTATTATGGCAACCCGAACGGGATGTCCGCCTGTTATAAAAGCCTGCACATCGACACATCGAAATGGCGGCTTGCCTTTGAGGATTATCCAGTGCCCGCCGACTGGCCGGATTATCCGCATCATGCGCAATTGCTGCGTTACTTCCACGATTATGTCGACCATTTCGGGCTGCGGCCGCATATCCGTTTCAACACCCGCGTTGAAAAGGCGGTCCGCCGTCCTGAAGGCGGATGGACGGTGACGCTATCGACCGGGGCTGTGCAGGACTATGATGCCCTGGCCGTGTGCAATGGCCATCATTGGGCCGCCCGTATCCCGGACTATCCAGGCCAGTTTAACGGCCCGCAAATCCATTCGCACAGCTATCGCAGCCCGTTTGAGCCGATTGATTGTGTCGGCAAGCGGGTGCTGGTGGTGGGCATGGGCAACAGCGCGATGGACATTGCATCCGAACTGTCACAGCGCCCCATTGCTGAAAAACTATTCGTGTCCACGCGGCGCGGCGTTTGGGTTTTTCCCAAATATTACAAAGGCCAACCACTCGACAAAAACCCTGCCCCGGCCTGGATGCCCAAATGGCTGCGCCAGAAGCTTGGCGAAAAAATGATCAAGGGCCTGGTCGGACGGATGAGCGATTATGGCCTGCCCGAACCTGAGATCGGCCCCTTTGAAAGCCATGGCACAGTGTCGGGTGAATTTTTGCTGCGCGCGGGATCCGGCGATCTTCAGATGAAGCCGGGCATTGATCGGCTTGATGGCGATGGCGTCATGTTTACCGATGGCAGCCGCGAAGTGCTGGACGCGATCATCTGGGCGACGGGATATGACATTAAATTCCCGTTCTTTGACGATCCCGACCTGCAAGCCGATGCCGACAACCGCCCGCCGCCGCTGTTCAAACGGATCATGAAACCCGGCGTGCCAGACCTGTTCTACATGGGCCTGGCCCAGCCGCTGCCGACGCTGGTGAACTTCGCCGAACAGCAGTCAAAGCTGGTCGCGGCCTATCTTGCGGGCCAATATCGCCCCCCCAGCGACAGCGAGATGACCCGGATCATCACCGCTGACGAAGATTATTATACCGGCCAATATTATGCTGCACGGCGCCACACCATTCAGCTCGATTTCGACCATTATTGCCGAGCGTTAACCAAAGAACTGGCCCGCGGCGCCAAACGGGCGGCCGCGGCTGGCCATGCCCTGCCGCTTGCTGCACGGACTGCTGCCTGTTCATGAAACACGCTGCCCTGATGTTGACGCTGGCGGTGACGCTGGCCCCCAACCCGTCTTTTGGCGCCTCCTTCATCCGCCTGGGTGAAAATGCGAACAAGCGGGAAATTCTGGTCAATCCGGCGACGCTCAAGACCCTGCCCCCCATCCCAGAGGTGCGGGATTTTCCGGTTGTGCAAATCTCTGTCATCATGCGCGGGCCGCCGCCGCGCGGATCAACGGAGCGGGTTCGGTATAATTTTCATTGCCGCACCCGCAAAGCCGCTGCCGTAATCTATTATCGCGTGGCCAACGGGAAAAAATCCCATGACTGGCTTGGGGCCGATATCAGCATGAAATATCACCCGGTCGACCGCGGCGGGCTTGTTGAAATGGCGCTGAACTATGCCTGTGCGGGTGGCAAAATTGCGCCATCGGATACGCGCGCCACCGGATCTCGCAATGAAGAGGAAGATCGCGAGGAGCATGACGAATAATCCGGGAAGGATGAATTCGATTTCTTCGGATTGGCAAGCCCGCCCGCAACCTGCTAGCGCAGGGATATGCCATCGATAGCAGCCTCGGCATCGCGGGAAATTCTCACGCGCCTTCATGAAGTGATGGCGTCGCGGACGAGTGCACAGGTCAAGCTGAACCGCGTCGTGGCGATCATCGCAGAGGTTTTGCGCAGCGAAGTCTGCTCCATCTATCTGCGGCGCGAAGGCCTGCTTGAACTCTTTGCGACCAAGGGCCTGAAGCAAGAGGCCGTCCATGTGACGAAACTCGCCATGGGCGAAGGCCTTGTCGGCACGATTGCCGAACAGATCGCGACGCTCAATCTGGACGAGGCCACCAGCCACCCCGATTTCGCCTACAAGCCCGAAACCGGGGAAGAGTTGTTCCACAGCTTTGCCGGCGTACCCATCATCCGCAAGGAAGATGCCGTGGGCGTTTTGTGCGTGCAGCATGTGGAGCCGCGCAAATATGAAGAACTGGAAATCGAAGCGCTGCAAACCGTGGCGATGGTGCTGTCTGAATTGATCGCCAATGCCGGGCTGATCGACAATGCAGAGCGCCGGGGCAGCAAGGTGCAGGACACATCGGCCCAGCGCGTCGGCGGCCTGAAACTGGTGGATGGCATGGCATCGGGCTTTGCCGTGTTCCACCAGCCGCGCGTGACCATCGAACATACCGTGGCCGAAGATATCGAGGCGGAACGGCACCGTGTGTACGCAGCCTTTGATAAAATGCGCGAACAGATTGAGCGCATGGCCAGCGAAGCCGAATTCGGGGTTGAGGGCGAACATCGCGAAGTGCTCGAGATGTATAAGATGTTCGCCTATGACGAGGGCTGGCGTCGGCGCATCAACGAGGCGATTGACAGCGGCCTGACCGCCGAAGCCGCCATTGAACGGGTGCAGCAACGCACGCGGATGCGGATGCGCCAGATTGACGATCCGTTGCTGGCCGACCGGATGCACGATCTGGAAGACATGGCGAACCGCCTGTTGCGGATCGTGTCTGGCCAGCTCGGTTCGGCGGCACAGGCGGGGTTGCGGCAGGACACAATCCTGATTGCGCGCAATCTGGGTCCGGCGGAACTTCTGGAATATGACCGCCGGCGCCTCAAGGGCGTGGTGCTTGAAGAAGGGTCGCTGACCGCCCATGTCACCATTGTGGCGCGGGCGATGGGCGTGCCCGTGCTTGGCCGCGTCAAAGGCGTGCGCCGGATGATCAGCGAAGGTGACCTTGTCCTGCTCGATGTCGGTCAGGCGGCGGCATTTATCCGCCCCAGCCCGGCGATGGAGCAAGCCTTTGTCAACCGGCTGGAAGCATCGCAAAAACGGCGCGCAGCCTATGCGGCGATGAAATCCATGCCGCCGGTGTCCAAGGATGATGTGCGCGTCACCTTGATGGTCAATGCCGGCCTGCGGGATGATGTGGCCCAGCTTGATGTGACCGGCGCCGACGGCATCGGGTTGTTTCGCACCGAATTTCAGTTCCTTGTGTCAGCCACCATGCCCCAGCGGGAACGCCAGCAGCGCTTATATCGCGATGTCATGGATGCCGCCGGCGACCGGCCGGTCATTTTCCGCACCGTGGACATCGGGGGCGATAAGGCGCTCCCCTATCTGCGTTTTGACGGCAATGAAGAAGAAAATCCGGCGATGGGCTGGCGTGCGCTGCGCCTTGCGCTGGAACGCGATGGCCTGATGAAGGCCCAGGCGCGCGCCTTGCTGGAGGCAGCGGCAGGCCGGACGCTGCACGTGATGTTCCCGCTGGTTTCTGAACCTTGGGAATTTGATGAGGCAAAAGCCATATTTGAACGGCAGCGCGCCTGGATGGTCAAACAAGGCCGGCAAGTCCCGCACCGCATTCTCTATGGCACGATGCTGGAAGTGCCGGCCTTGGCCGAGACGCTCGACATCATTTTGCCGCGCATTGATTTCATGTCGATCGGTACCAATGATCTGACACAATTCCTGTTCGCGGCTGATCGCGCCAACCCAAAGCTTGCCGAACGCTATGACTGGCTGTCACCGGCGATTTTGCGGTTTATCCGCCGCATTGTCACCAGTTGCAAAGCAGCGGGTGTGCCGGTGACGATCTGTGGGGAAATGGGTGGCCGCACGCTTGAGGCCATGGCGCTGCTCGCCATTGGCATTGACCGGCTGTCCATCACCCCGGCTGCGGTCGCCCCGGTCAAGGCGATGGTCCGTTCGCTCGATATTGGCGCTGCACGGACCATGATGGACGATCTTTTGACGACGCCACAAAAGGATATGCGCGGATATCTGAGCGACTGGGCCCGCCAGTCCGGCGTCGACATATAATTTTCAGCCTGCCGCCTAGTCTTCTAAGATTAGGAGAATATTATGCTCTTTCGCATTTAAGCGGCGTAGCTTACGAACAGCAGCAAGGCTTGGGGAGCACATGATGGTAGAGGCGTCAGACACTGGTCAATTGCCGCTGATCGACCGTGTCGGTCAGAAGCTGCAATCGGCACGTCTCGCCGCGAACCTTGACCTCACCGACATTTCGGAACGCACGCGCATCCCCATGCGTCATCTGGACGCCATTGAACGCAGCGATTTCGGGGCCTTGCCCTCGTTTACTTATGCCGCTGGCTTTGTGCGTGCTTATGCCCGCACGGTCGGTTTGGATGAAGTCAGCCTGGCGCGTGACCTGCGGCTGGAACTGGGCCGCGAAACAGATGCCATGGCCGGTGGCATGGCCGATGAGATTGCGGATCCCGCCCGCATTCCGCCCCGCTGGCTGGCGCTTGCAGCGCTGTTGATCCTGATTCTGTTTGCCGGGGGCTATGCGCTGTGGCGATCCGCCTTGCTGCGCCCCGAGGCCCCGCTGACCGAACAAAGCGCCAAGCCGCCCCGGCCCGCCGCCCGTAAGGCGCCAGCACCCGTCGTTCCGCCAGTTATCCTCACCGCCAAGGCCGATGTCCGCCTGCGCGTTTTTGATCAGGGCGGCGCCGTTCTTTTTGACGGGGTGAAAAAGGCCGGCGAAAGCTTTCAGCTGCCCGCCAGCGCCCAGCAGCCCATGCTCCAGACCGATCGGCTGGATCAGATCAGCATCTCCCTGGGTGGGGTGCCGATCACCCTGGACAGCGACGCCCCACAAAAGGTAACCGACTTTTCCCTGAGTGTCGCCGCGCTGAAACCACGGATAACTGCGCCTCAGCCGCCACAGGCCAGCGAACCGACCAACACGGCCGCGACACGCCAGCCTTGATCCTGAACCCGCTCTGGTCCACATAACAGCGCACGTCTTTTGTCATAAGGTTCACCGAACATGCGCAACGCCCTTATCTCGCTTGCCCTGCTGTCAGCCGTGGCTTCGGCCCCGCTCATCGCGCAGGACAAGACGATTGATGTGCGCGTCAATAAGCTGGAAAAGGAAATGAAGGCCGTCCAGCGCAAGGTTTTTCCGGGCGGTGTGCCCGTGCAGCCTGAAATTGTGCCGCCTGCAGCGGTCGCCGCAACGGCCGCCCCCGCCGCCAACCCGATCACCGATCTGACCGCGCGTATAGATGCGCTGGAAGGGCAGCTGCGGATGCTGACCGGGCAGGTCGAAACCGACAGCAACCGGATCCGCAAGCTGGAAGATGCCCTGAGATCGTTGGAGATGCGGACAAGCCAACAGCCGCTGGATGGGACGGCGCCAACAACGGCCGCGCCTGCCGCCACCGCGCCCATCACCGCAGCCCCCATGACCCAGGCCCCGGCACCAAGGCCCGTCATGGTTGAAACACC
>JACCDO011607851.1_pt1 | contig 12688 bp, 11 predicted proteins | sample 7446101 | NCBI WGS metagenome assembly JACCDO01 (sample SAMN15323440, study PRJNA562643) | freshwater metagenome | isolation source: river surface water | place: USA:Blue River Watershed | collected 2017-08-16
ATGACGCAACATTACTAAAAATAATGAGAAAATTTGGCACGGAATTTATCTTGGGCAAAAATGAATTAAATTTACCACCTAACAAAGTTGTTATGAAACATATTTTATGCGCATTAATGGTGATTGCTTCACCCGTGCTTTGGGCACAATCTTCTACAGCCGATGCAGTAGTGTACGCTGAAAACGGAGAGAAATTTCATCTTTACCTGAATGGTGAATTGATGAATGAAGATCCTAAAACCAATCTCAAACTCAAAGGACTCACTTCTGAGTTTTATCAAGCACGCGTGGATTTTGTCGATGCCACCCTTCCTGACTTCACCAACAACAATTTTGCTGTGAAGTACGGCATTGAAGTAACTTACAGAATCAAGTTGGTTAAAAACGGCTATGCTTTGCGTTATTTCTCGGAAAGACCTCTCGAAGCAAAATACAAGATGGACAGCGAAACGGTCATTTACCATGAGGGTGGGGATATTGAACCAGAAGTAGAACCCGCAACTCAGGGAAATGTAAACATTAACATGAACGTCAATGATGAAGGTGTGAATACCAATGTTAATGGTGGAACTACTCAAAAAACAACTACTACCGTAACCACTACTACCAATGGAAAACCCAAACCAAAGTCAGAAACTGTTGGCATCAACATGAATGTAGATGGAATGAACATGGGCATCAACATGACCATCCCCACCAACGGAATGGACGTTGAAGAAAGCCATACCACCACGACAACAACCACCACTACAACAACATCTGGTGGCTACGAGCAAACGCAAACGCGTCCTGCGTCAAAGCCACAAGCTCAACCAGCAGTGCAAGGAAATTGCGGAATGGCCATGTCCGCTTCTAGCTTCAGTCAAGCCAAATCGAGTATCTCCTCCAAAAGTTTCTCGGACAGCAAAATGACCACCGCCAAACAAATCACACAAACCAATTGTTTGACTGCCCAACAAATCAAAGAGTTGACCATGCTTTTTGATTTTGAAACAGACCGCGTTACCTACGCATCTTTTGCCCACAAACGTTGCGTGGATCCACAAAACTATTTCATCGTTAATGATGCGTTTGAATTTGAGAGTTCCATTGAAGAATTGAATCAAAACATCACAAAGTAATTGTCTATGCGCCTCCTTCTTTTTCTGTTCATTGCAATGTCTCTTGCCTCTTGTAAAGGCCCTAAGTACTATACCAAATTGGGTACGAAACAAGAAGCTTCTGGCTTAAGCTCTGAAGCGGCCAATAGCTATTACACGGCGCTCGTTCGTAAGAGATCCTACATAGAGGCACAAGTAGGTATGAAAAGAACTGGGCAAAGTGTTTTGAACCAAAAATTAGCTGAATTCAACCGAAAAAAAATGATGGGAACTGCCAAAGAAGCAGTTTATTCTTACTTGGAAGCGGATGAATACAGAAAGAGAATTGCCAATGTGGGTATTAATCTTGAAGTGAGTCAATTGTATCTCGATGATTTTGATGCAGTAAAAGCACAATACGTTTCAGAGCTTTACGAAAAAGGCACGACCCACCTGGAAAATGAAGAATACAAGGAGGCGGAATTGACTTTCAAAGAACTCACAAGATTTGACCCCAATTTTAAAGATGCCAAAGACTTGGGAGATGTCGCCTATTTGGAACCACTCTACAAAGATGGTAAAGCCATGTTTGAAGCTGGAAGATACCGATCTGCCTATGAATCATTGAACAAAGTATTGGCAAAGAAAAGTTCATATAAAAACTCCTTAGATCTTAAAAATCAATCTTTAGAAAAAGGAACCATTACCATTGCTCTTATCCCATTCACCAACGGGACAAGAACGCAAAACGCCGAGGTGAATATGTCAGCCTATACCCTATCCGCCTTAACCAATATCAAAGATCCTTTCCTACGCCTAGTGGACAGAGAAAATATGATGACCATTTTACAAGAACAAAAATTACAACTCAGCGGAATTGTGGACGATGCCACGGCAGTTGAAGTTGGAAAAATTGTTGGTGCTCAGGTGATACTAACGGGAACGGTTCTGAAGTATGACGAAAAGCAAGGGAATATCAACAGAGAAACAAGAAAAGCATACCAAGCATACAGCGAAAGGCAAGTCAGTAATGGTCAAGAAATTTTTGTTACCAAATACAAAGCTGTTGATTACAACAGTTACTACGGGAAAAGTTATTGCGCCATGGATGCCCAATTGAAGATAATTTCTCTGAAAACAGGGGAATTACTTCGAACTAATATGATTTCCAAGAAAAATGAGGATGAGGTCTTTTATGCAAAGTCAGATTTGGACAAAAACTACTTGTATCCAGGTGAAGGTAACCGTGTTGAAACTGGCTCTGATAAAGTACAAGCATTTCGTGCATTATTCAACGCTCGTCGCGAAATGAAACCGCTCGACGAATTGCATTCTGAACTTTACAAATCTGTAACGAATGAAATGGCTGAGCAGGTCAAATCATTGATGTTAGAATTGGTTCGTTAATCGAAAAGAAAGTGAGAACATTAGGAATTTGGGTTATTGCCATTATTGTATTCGGTTTTGCTTGCGGCCTGCCTAAAGGAACATCGGTAACGCCCAACAAGAACACACCGCCTCCAGACTGGGTCACACAACACCCCATTAGCCCGTCCTACTATATTGGAGTGGCTGTAGCCAATAAAAAATCCAATCCTCTTGATTATGCCTCCATCGCTACCAAAAATGCGTTGAATAATATGGCCTCAACGGTGAGTGTCCGGATTACAGGGCAGTCCTTTTTAAATACAATGGAAACCAATAAGGTCTTTAGTGAAGACTTTTCATCATCAATCAACACCTCTACGGATATTGTCTTTGATGATTACGAAACAGCCGGAATATACGAGAACGAGAATGAGTATTGGGTTTATGTTAGAATAAGCAAGTTAGCCTACCAAGAACAACAAGCCCGTAAAAAAAACGAAGTACTCCAAGCTGCCTACGCCCTTTATGAGAGAAGCTTAGAACCTCAAAAAAGAAATCAAATCAATACATCTATTGACCTACTATTGCACGCTCTGTTTACTTTAAAGCCCTACTGGAATGAGCAAAACAATTTTATTACTCCAAATGGAGATAATCTTTTGTTGGACCAGCAAATCTACACGGACATCCAAAAAATTGTTCAATCGATAGAGACCAGTTGTGATGAGTCGGCCATCATACTGAATGCTCAAAATCACTATAACCAAACCCTACCTCTTAAAGTTGTTTCTACGCAGGGTAACCCCGCTGTAGGTGCACCATTCACTTTCTACTACCCTACGGAAAAATACACCCGTCCCAAAAAGGTTGTAACCAACAATCAAGGTATGGTAATGGTTGATGTTATCAATGTTCCTTTTGATTCCAAACTTCCAAAGCTTGAATTCACTTTTGATGTTGAATCGCTTATTCCAAATGATTTGGATCAAAAAATATGTAAGAATTTACTAAAGGGTAGTCCAACCAATCCATTGAGCATACCCATCCATATCATCAAACCCACTTTCTTTGTTGAGTCTAAGGAAATGATCTTTGGTGAGCCTTCTACTCAAAATGTTTTACTCAGCACGGTTCAAGGATTTTTAGCACAGCAAGGCCTAACAGTTACCACAAAAAATAAAGCCGATTACATAATTTCACTGGAAGCAGACACTCAAAATGGAGGGAACAGCAGTGAATTTGTGAGTGCGCTTTTGAATTTAAAGCTGGTATTGACCGATAACCAAGAGCAAATTGTTCGCTATCAAAACAATTCAAATACCATCAAAGGGGTTCAACTGAACCTCACAGGGGCTGGTTCAGAAGCCTACAAAAAAGGGAAATTTAAATTGGAAGATGAATGGTTAAAACAAATGTTACAATCTATTTTGTAACTTTGGCATTATTAATGAAAAGCAAAAAACAAACAAACCCTATAAAAACAAAGTTTATGAAAACAATGAAAATCACTTTTATGTCTTTGGCTGTTATTGCCGGGATGAGTTTTGCAGCTTGTAAGAAAAATAAGGATACGGCTAAAACAGATCAAGTTTTAACTCCAAAAGATCAAGGTGAAGTAAAAATTACCAACTACTGCTCTGTGCGTGAATGGCCATCTACAAATGAAGCTTTCAGAGCTTCCGCTACGGGCGCTAGTTCAGATATGGAAACAGCTAGAAAAAAAGCTCTAACCAATGCTCAAGCCCAATTGGCTTCTTCGATGAACACCACGATAAAAGCTGTAACAGATGCATATACCAGTTCAACAGAATTCAACAAAGATGAAGAGCGTACTGGCTCATTCAATTCGCTAACAAGAGCAGTCGTAAGTGAGAATTTGGCAGGTGCTGTTACTGTTTGTGAAGAGTTTACCAAGTCAGCTGATGGTTATAAATGCTACGTAGCGCTTGAATTGAAAGGAGAGACCTTTTTAAATGCTCACAAGTCAAAAATGTCTCAAAATGAAAAATTGAAAGCCGATTACAACTACGAGAAGTTCAAAGATACTTTCAATCAAGAAATGGAAAAATTAGCGAACGAACAAAAATAAGTTGTTCGCTCACCAGTTAAAAAAACCCGCATCAGCGGGTTTTTTTCTTTTAAGTAAATCTTGGATCAGTTTCCATCACATGTCCACAAGATTGGCAAGTTCGAAGTGATTCATTGGAGTAAAAATGCCTAAATCGCGGAAGAAAATCCTTTTCAATATTCTCTAGAACAAAGTAATCTTCATGTAACTTATTGTTACACTTTTCACAAAACCACATCAGTCCATCTTTCATATCTCTATCAGCTCTTTTTACTTCTATCACCAAACCCACTGTATTCTCACCTCGTCTCGGCTGATGCGGAACTCCAGCAGGAAGCAGAAACATTTCGCCTTCTTTAATCTCTATGTCTATGGCTTTTCCATCTTCCTGAACTCCAACAACGATATCCCCTTGTAATTGATAAAAGAGTTCTTCCGTTTCATTATAGTGATAGTCCTTTCTTGCATTGGGGCCACCTACCATCATCACTATATAATCTCCTGCCTCCTTGTACAGATTCTTGTTACCAACTGGAGGTTTGAGTAAATCCCTGTTCTCTTCTATCCATTGCTGAATATTAAATGGTCTTCTTATCATATACTAAAATTTGATTTGTTTCAATTGGTTTAAAAAACTAGCATCCTCCTCGATCTTACTCCCTACAACCACCCAACTGGCTCCAGCCTTCAGCGCATCTGCAACTTGCTGCACAGTTGAAATACCACCACCGACAAAAAGTGGCAGAGAAACCTCATTGGCTACCGCAGCTATCATGGTGGTTGAGACCGAATACTCTGCACCACTTCCTGCGTCCAAATACACCAAGGACATCCCCAATTGTTCACCGGCCAGAGCCGTAGCCGAAGCCAAAAATGGCTTATCTCTTGGAATGGGTGTAGTATTACTCACATATGAAACTGTGGTAGGCCTACCACCATCTACCAATAGATATGCTGTTGATAGAATTGGCAATTGGGAATCGCGCAACAAACGAGCATGCAGAACATGCTGTCCAATCAAAAATTCAGCATTTCTACCAGACAACAATGAAAGCAACAGAATACCATCCGCATCATCACAAATTTGCCCTCCTGAACCCGGGAAAATCCATACCGGAAGGCCACTCAATTTACAATGTTGAATGCACGCTTGTAAATTGTTCTTATGCAAAAAACTACCACCAACCAAAATTAATTTAACCCCACATTCCTTTGCCATAAAGGACAACCTCTCCCATGATTCCGGATCACCAATATCTGGATCTATGAGCATAGCAACGCCCTTGTCATTCAGCCATTCCGGAAAAATTTTCTGACTCATCATGAAGTAAAAATAACTGATAAAGTGCACCCACAACCTGAAAAAAATCAACATTTCAAAAAACAGGATTTACTAACACAGTGTCGTTAACACAAAAAACGAAATGCACTTGATATGCGCATAACTATGATATAGTTTCGGGAAATTAAAGTGCAATAACCTAATTTTTAGATAATGGATTTCGAAAGCCTCAATTTTGATTTACAACCAGAGTGCAACTCACTCATCAAAGTGATTGGTGTAGGTGGCGGTGGTTCTAATGCCGTCAATTACATGTTTAATCAAGGCATTAAAGGCGTTGATTTTATTATTTGCAATACAGATGCTCAGGCCATTGAGGTATCTCCTGTTCCCCATAAAATTCAATTGGGTGCCAATTTAACGGAAGGTCGTGGAGCTGGCTCATCACCCATTGTTGGAAGAGATGCGGCTTTGGAGAGCATAGAGGCTGTGCGCAATATTTTGCACAACGAAAAAAGCAAAACCAGCATGGTGTTCATCACTGCAGGTATGGGTGGTGGAACAGGCACGGGTGCGGCTCCCATTATTGCGCAAATGTGCAAGGACATGGGGATATTAACCGTAGGTATTATCACGGTTCCATTCACATTTGAAGGCAAAATGAGGCATCATCACGCTGAAGAAGGGGTGAAGGATATGAGAAACTCCGTGGATACTTTATTGATCATTCGCAATGACAAATTGCGTGAATTGTTCGGTAACTTAACCATGAACAAAGCCTTTGGACATGCAGATGAGGTTTTGTGCACCGCTGCCAAAGGAATAGCAGAAGTGATGACCCTTACAGGTCTTGTTAACGTTGACATGAATGACGTTAAAACAGTGATGAAGGATAGCGGTGTGGCCATCATGGGAAGTGGAAGAGCCAGCGGTGAGAATAGAGCCAAGCGCGCAGTAGAAACAGCGCTTGAATCTCCATTATTAAATGACAATGATATTTTTGGTGCAAAACACGTTTTATTGAATATCACCCACGGAGAAGAAGAATTGTTGATGGATGAAGTAACTGAAATTACCGACGCCATTCAAGACCGTGCAGGCATGAATGCCAATGTTATTTGGGGATATGGTCAAGACAACAGACTTGGAGCGGATATTTCAGTTACCGTGATTGCTACCGGTTGGGATGCCAAAGGAATTGACAATGTTATTCCTGGTATTGAAAAGGTAGAACAAGTGGTGGTTGATGTACATGTCGCCGCTGAAGAGGTGGCCATTCAAAAACCTATCGCTGTAGTTCAAGAAGTTACACAGCCACTTGAAAGCCCCGTGATGCGGATTGAATTGGAAGAAATTTCCAACAATCCAATCCAAATAGAACCTGTTGCTGTTGAAGACAACTTAGAACTGGAGATCAAGCAAACCGAAGTCTTATTTGAAATTGAAATTCCCGAAGAGCCCAAAACCATTGATTTGTTTGATGTTAGCACTCCTTTCGAAGCACCTCAAATGGTTCAAGAGGAATTAACTTTTGAACAAGAGGAAGTAAAAATGAAATTCAATGTCGAAGAGACAGTGAATCATGATGTATTCAATGTGGTGGGATTTGGTGAAAGTGAAGTGTCTGCTGAAAACAGAGCTGTAGCTCCTGAAGCATCAATGAATTTAAAAGAAAGAGCAACTGACTCTGTAGATCGTTCCTCTATCAACCAATTGCAAATTGAAAGATCAGATCGTATCAAACAAATCTGCATGAAATTGAAAAGTCCAGGTGGTCTGAATTCTTTAGAAGATGAGCCAGCCTACATGCGTAAAAAAGTAGTACTGGACAGTCCCCCTGCTAGCAACGAAAGTCAAGCCTCTCGATTCGGGATCTCAGAAACCACGGATCTTAATGGAGAAAAAAGATATGGTCTCAGCGACAACAATCCCTTTCTACATGACAATGTAGATTGAGCCCTGAATACGGCACAACAACAATAAAAAAGGACTGAAATTTCAGTCCTTTTTTATTTTGAAATTCTTCAAAACTTTATTTTTTCTCTTCTAACATTTTGTGAGCCAATTGCTGCCGTTTCCATTCGTAATACGCAAAACCATAAGTCCAAAAAACAGCCCAGCTACTATAAATTAAAATCACAATTACGGTGAGCCACCAACGTTCTGAGATAATCTGACCTTGTTCATTCTTGACCAAAAAAGGTTCATATTTCCAAACAAAATTCCATACCCCCAATAAAAACAAAGCTGCAGACACCAAAAAACTCAGCGCCACCGCACCAATGACAGCTGACTTGTTGGGGCGAGTTCCTTCAGAGGAGCTATGATTCCAATAACCCACTACTCTATTTTTCTCATCATGCACGATGGATACATCCTCTTGATAACGGGTATGGTACAATCCGTCATTCATGCCCACAAAAATGATATCATTCAATTTTATCCAACGTTGCGGGCCTTTCTTTTCCTCTCCATCAATCACACTTGTTCCTCCTTGTTGCAAAGGACCCCGGGTCAATGTCAAATGTGTTGATGGGAATAATGCTCTTAATTTCATACCTCAAAAATAAATCAAAAGCTTCATTGAAATGAGATATCCACCTTTCTATCGCGCTCATTCTTGCCAGAATATTGCGGTAGCGCTATCTCAATGTCTATCTGACTGATTAAAGTGCCATGTGCCATCAAAAATCCTTGAACGGCAAATGCCCTTTCCCAAGCCAAGCGCTCATTGCTCAGTGCATCACCAATAGCATCACATGAGCCAGTTAACTTCACTTTCTCATCGGGATGCAATATCAAATACATGCTCAATGCTATCAATTGACTCTGAAACTTCTCGTCCAAAAGCGAAATGTTTCTTTGAAACAAAACAGTTGGTGTCGGTGGACGATTCATTGAATGAGATTGCTTTGAAGCATAGGTCAAACCATTATTGTCAGCCAGTAAATTTGACTCATCACCAATGTTCAGCCAATGCAAATTTCCGAGTTGAAGCCCAAGATACTCCCAAGAAACCCAACCTTCGCCATCAGTCAACAATCGAGCAATTATCTCACCATGCCTATCCTCGATATGGAACGATTCGTAACGCAATGGATGACCTTCGGCGTCCATAAACTGCCACCGGTTGGCCGATCCTAATGATACTGCAACACAACCCCGAGGACTGGAAAAAGTATACGCTTGGACCTCATTCTTTTTCCAAATAAATGGATCAGAAAAAACAAAACAAAAAGTATCTTGCTCGATTGTCTTCTGTAATTCAAACAAACCGTTCGAAAAAACGGACTGCTGATTACGATTTGAAATCAGCCAACCCATTTCTCCAGACCACTGTACCCATTGAAAATCATCCGCATCGGAATTAATTGGTTGTTCCAATTGCCATCTTACTCCAAAAGACTCTTGAATCGGAGATAAAAAAATATCCCAGTCACCGCGTTCGGTCTTGGCAGAAAAACACAGCCCCTCAGGATTCAAAATTGGGTATCTTTCATCTGAACTGGAATTTACACCCATTGCTAAATTCTGGGGTTCTGACCATGATCCGTTCAACCATTTAATCCGATAAATATCACTACCTCCAAATCCACCTGATCTATCAGAACTGAAATACAGCCAGTTTTCTTTTGCATCAAAATATGGATCAGAATCATTTCCCAACGATTCCCTCATCAAAACTTGATTGTAGTCATGCAGTTGAAACACAATTTTACTCCATTGCTTTCCTTGAATAGTCTGGTATTGCGTGTAGCACTTTACAGTATCATTCTCATAACCGATACCCACTCCCTGCCAATCAGTAAGACCGTCCGAAAATTGATTATTTTCAAAATACATTGATTTCCACATGACGTTTGTCTTCCATGTGTCTTGGGGTGAATCTAATTTATAAGAGGCTACCAAACTTGGAATTCCCCCATTGATCATCAAAGATTGACCCTGATGTTGAACGGGCACAACCTTGCAGGACCATTGAGACCAACTCACAGTTGCAAAAAGAAAAAGCGTCACTAAAATGATAAAACGCATCGCTCAAATTTCCGAGAAACTGAAGAGATTAAATCATTAATAAAAAGGAGGTTTGAACAGGTAGTGGTTAATCTTGCTCGCGTTGCAAAGCATCATAAACCAACTCTGCTTCATCAAACCATTCTAGACCAAATTTGCGAATCAACGGCTCCCTTAAAAAACGAAATACGGGCACCTTCAATTTTGACCCACACTCACAAGCGGGCTCACAAATTCCCCACCGATGAAAATTAACTCCAGTATATTCTTTGAGCTCATTGGTTCTTATTGGATATAGATGACAACTGATGGGCTTTTTCCAGGTTGTTTTACCATCCAAAAAAGCCTTTTCATAACCACATTTCGCAATTCCATTATTGTCATAATAGACAAAGGCACAAGCGCCATGATCACCAAACAATGGCGTCGTTAATTCTTGATCATCATCAACCACCACAAATCCCTTTTCTTCCACCACTTGAATGTGCTCCTCAGGTAAATACGGTTTTACCAATGGCCAAAACTTTTCCAACTCATCTACTTCTTCAAGCGTCAATGGCGCCCCAGAACTTCCCTCTACACAACAAGCTCCCTTACACGCATTGAGGTCACAAACAAATTGCTCCTCAAAAATATCCTCGCTGACCAATGTCGAACCAATAATTATCATGAGACAAAACTACACCCAAACTTTTGTTCCTTCTGAACAATTGGAACAAATGTCAATGGACTTTCTGCTTTTCAACAACTGACTCCTGAATCTCAAATAATCTGAATTGTTCCAGATTTCCTTTAATGCGTGCGTTCTTAAACTTCCCATTTTGTAGGCTGCATCTTTATCAAAGCAGCAGGGCACAATACTTCCATCCCAGGTGATTACGCAAGACGACCACAACCGCCAACATTGGTTATCCAAACTATTCTTCACAACCCACTGACCTTGCCTATTTTTTTTATAGCGTCGATACTTCTCTTGCTTCGGCAACAAAGGATGATTATCAGACGGATGATACAACTGGGCCGTTTTCCATCTCACCTCATCTACCCCAACACATTTGGCCCATGTTTTTATGTCATCCACTTCACCTTCATTCGGTTTAACTACCAAGGTTTGAACAATAATATGCGGATGACGAACTTTCCTTTTATTCTTCTCTGCAACGAGTAATTCCACTGCCTTCTTCACCTCATCAACTTTTCCGTTCACTCGATACTGCTCGTACACCTCCTGTGTAAACCCATCAAGACTGATGATGATTCGATCCAAACCACTGTCAATAATATCGGACACCATCTTGGGATTCATGAAATGTGCATTGGTTGAAACAGCCGTATATATTTTATTTTGATTCGCAAGTCGTATCATCTCAATCAACTGTGGATGAATAAATGGTTCGCCTTGAAAATAAAAATTGACATGAAAAACATAATCACGCCATTCCGTTAACCATACTTTGTATTCATCCAATTTGATATTGCCTGTAGGTCTTGAAAACAACTTTAAACCTGATGGACACTCCGGGCATCCAAGATTGCAGGCTGTTGTAGGTTCAACACTGATGCTGATCGGAAGTCCGGGATGATTTGAATTTCTTCTGTAAAATCCGACATACACACGGATAGCATTCCAACACTTCTTTAAAGTGACTGCCCTTAAAAATCGTAAAGCATCATACAACATCAATCCTCAACACTGAAACGCAAAGACATGGTAATACTGGCTGACTTTTCCTTGGAGCTGGTATTGAATGAGCCTCCCCAAGAGTATTCATCTTCAGAAGAGTTGGGGGCTACAATTTGAAAAACACCCATATCGCCATTTTTTAAAACCCCAAGTGAACTTCCTGACTCATCAGCAATTTTTTGAGCACGCAACGTAGCATCTTTTGTGGCTTCTGCAATCATCTCAATTTTCAAAGCAGCCAATTGCGTGTAATAGTATTCTGGAGACATTGAATTCAACTCCAATCCTTGATTGATCAACTCCGTTACTTCTCTGGATAGCTTCTCCACTTTGTTGACTTCCTTAGATTCAATTTTCACCTCCTGAGAAAGGTTGTAACCATTAAAAAAGGAAGTTGTATTTCCCACATTATCTGTCTCCGTTCTGTACACTTTCTCAATTTCAACAGCAGAAAAAACCAAATCCTCTTTCTTCATTCCCTTTGATGTTAGATAATTACTCAACAATTGGGTATCCGCATTGAGCTGATCATAGGCCTCTTTCAATGTCGATGCAAATCTGGAATATTTCCCTCTCCAAACAATTAAATCTGAAGTAAAAGTCTTCTCTGCCTTTCCAGTAACGGCAATGGCATCCTCATGTCTATTGCGATTTTGAATAGCATTTCCCAATATATAAGCCGTGATGATCACACTCAATCCAATGAGCAATTGGGGCAGGTTTTTTTTAATGGCATCCATAATCTGTTGTTCGTCTTTCAAATATAGGGGATTCAACGATTATCTTTACCGCATGATGATGATTGAGAAATTAAAAGCATACGAAAACAAGCAACCCGAAATTGTTTTCAATTGGAAAGATAGCGAAACAGAAGCCGAAGGTTGGGTAGTCATTAACTCCCTAAGAGGTGGAGCCGCAGGAGGTGGTACACGCATGCGCAAGGGTTTGGATAAAAGAGAAGTGGAATCTTTGGCCAAAACCATGGAAATAAAATTTAGCGTGAGCGGTCCAGCCATAGGTGGAGCAAAAAGTGGAATCAATTTTGACCCTGCAGACCCCAGAAAACAAGGGGTATTGGAAAGATGGTACGCGGCCGTAAAGCCACTCTTAAAGACTTATTATGGAACAGGTGGTGATCTCAATGTAGATGAGATCCATGAAGTGATTCCCATTACCGAACAAAACGGCGTTTG
>JACCDO011864134.1_pt1 | contig 12688 bp, 9 predicted proteins | sample 7446101 | NCBI WGS metagenome assembly JACCDO01 (sample SAMN15323440, study PRJNA562643) | freshwater metagenome | isolation source: river surface water | place: USA:Blue River Watershed | collected 2017-08-16
ACGGCTATACCAAAACTACGACTTGAAGCTGTAGAATCGACTCCCATTTTAGCAGTTCCTAAAAATATTGCGTTTTCATAACCTGACTTAAGATTTTGCCATAGTTCAGGGCTTGACTCATATAATTCAGATGACGATGTGTCTATCCAATTTATGTTGTCAGTACCCAAGATGTAAGCTGTACTTTGAGTATTAGTGATTGTTCTCGGTACAGGAAGCTTAATTCTAAAATTTTTATTTGCATTTGTAGTGCCATATCCGACACTTACAGATAGCTGAGGAATAAGTTCTGAACTTGAGTCTAAATCTGTAGCCCTTGTCCAAGTGTTGGAGCTTCCTACACTTGAAACAATATAAACACCATTTTCAGTCGCTGTGCTTTGATCTTTGAGCAAAATTCTATCAAACTTTCTCAATGTTATTTCATCAACTTTTGATGGAGGATTAGTTAAGTTTATATTTCCAATCGAAGCTACTCTTGCATCAGTTAGTATTGTATTTTCTCTAATTTTAGTCCAGTAAATAGGTGTAACTCCAATTCCTGGTACTGAAATACTCTCGTCAAAGTTCAATGAATAATACCCAGAATTAGCAAAGCCAGATGTTACAAAAACTTTTTTATCGATAGAAATTTCGTTATCAGAATCTAAAAATTCATCTCTTGATAAATAATAATTTCTTACAATGTCATAAACATATATGCCATTTTGCTTTTGATCAGATTGGTTGGAAATTAATATTCTATCACCTTTCTGAGCACTTAAAATTATGAAATTATTTAACGACAATGGAATAGTACTTCCAAAAGAACAAGAGGCAAAATTAGAAATGTAATTTTGTCTAAACCATTCTACTGAGTCTGTCCCTACTGTAGTCGAGCTTGGATTATAGTACAATTCATAGTTTACGTTTCTATTAGCATCATTGACGTACAAGCTCGATATTTGAAATTGCGTAGTGCTTGTCCCATTGCCAACTCTTGTTAGATTTGGCATAATTTTTTTCTTAAATCTTGCTACAATCTTTTCGGAATTAGTAGTTTGTGCAAAGAAAAAGACTTTATCTTGCTCTTGAATTTCTCTGCCATTAATATAATCAGGTAAAGCATTCAAATTTGAAAAATTGGTATGTCCTAATCCTACAACATCAATCACATATTCTGAGCCAACATTTTTCCATATAAGAGGTGTATTTAAAGCTGATGCACCCAAATTATAAGACGAGCTATCTTCAGGAAGATTGAGTTCAAATGTTCTATTGCCAAAAGCTACTCTTCCCAATTCATATAATTCGGATGTTGAATTTAAGTCAGGAGCTCTTTCTAATGTGTATCTATTTCTGACTACTGTCGAGTAAATACCGTTCTTTGTTGGGTCAGTCTGATTTCTTATTAAGATAGTATCACCTGTGCCAACTACATACCCGTCAAATTGAGCAGTGTTTCCGCTTCCAGATGGTGAACTTAATGGACCAATGACTGGTACGTAAGTAATATCGTTAAAATCTGGAATTTGACCAGTGTTTCCTGTAGCACAAACAAAAGTATTTCTTGTTGATATGTCAATCCAAGAACGATTGCTTGTTGCACGACTTGTACTTGCTGGGTTATAGTAAAGGACAAAGGTTCCGCTTCCAGCAGAATTAGTTAGTAAAGCTTGTGTCGGGCTTAGGGTTTCACCAAAAGCTGCGTGATATGAAAGAGTTACTGTTTGATATTCGTTTCTCTTAAAAGAATAAACTTTTTGGTCTCTTTTGCCAGATTTATCCTGAAGTATTAGCCTATTGAGATCATCATAATACGATGATTGATATTCAGAGTCAATAATTCTGTCACTATAATCTGAGGTCGTTTTGTTTGTCAATATTAAGACGTTAGCATTTACAGTTAATCCAAGCCCAGCATACCAATCAGTTAATGTAGTGCCTGAGCCAGAATTGATAATTTTTTCTAAATAAAAATCACCTGTAAATAGCCCTATCTTATTTAAGGTTATTGGGTCTATTAGGTTTGTATCATTGAAACTGCTTGAGTTTCCCAAACCAGTTTTAAAATAATATCCATCAGATGACAATCTGTCTGTGAAGAAATAATTAGTGACTGAATCATTTGTAACAATATGTTGTGCTACAGAACTATAATTGTTTGCAGAATTATAATCAGCTAGCCAAGAACTTCTGTCTCTGTTGAATTTGATTTCAGTTGTTGTAGCAGTACCAATTTTATTAACTATTTGGAAATGTTGTGAATCAATTTGCCAAGTTGACGATCCCAAGGCTACACCTGAGGTAAATATAAATTTGTCTTTAGTTACTCTTGGAATATAATAATATCTATTAAGTAATTGTTTTGGCTCAGCGTCATATTGTGGCACAGTATTGTCAGAATATAGATAAACGTAAAGTGTGCCAGTCCATCCTGTGCCAACAACATCTAATCTACCTTGAGAAGCATTTAGCGTATAGTCAGTGGAATATGTTTTGTTTATAACAGTATTACCAGTTGAAACCAAGTAAACATCTGCTAAAGTGGATGGATAGTTTGATTCTGTCCAAGTAAAGACGGTACTTGTAGACTCTGGTCTTGCTAAATAGAAAATTGTGCCTCCTGTAGATGATTGAGCAACTAATCTCTTAGCGTAGTCTAAATGACCTACCACAGAATTGTACTTTATCTTCCTGAGATAATAGTTAAAATTTGAGTCTATATTTACTATTTGATATAATCCACTTGTAGATTTTCTTACACTGGAATTATAAATGTCTTCATTTTCAGCATAATAAAAGACCCTATCATTTAATTGATAATAATATAAATTAGAATCTCCAGATATTGTACTATATAGCTGACTTCCATTTCTCTTGACTAATAAAATGTCATTTGAAATTGTGTCTAAGGATAAATCTGCTAATAAAGTGTGTTGTATTGGAGCTAGTCTTGGAAATTTATCCAAATCTTGATTATCAGTATGCAGTCTAACTTCTGAACCTATTGTGAAGGTTTCAGTTCCTGTATGCAAATATTTCTCTAAATCAGTTGTCGCATAATCGGAACCATAAGTATTCGCTCTTATTCCAACTTCACTTTGCATATAAACAAATTTATCTTGGAATGTACTGCCAACGCCCATATATCCGTGCTCTACAGATACAATTGTTGGTCTTTCGTATGGCGATGCTAAAGATTTCTTGTCAGTTGTAGCTTCAAATTTTGTATTAAAATAGAAATCTTCGTGTTGGGTGAAATATACACTTCCAATTCCTGTAAATGTAGGTCTGTAAATCCCATTTAATGCAGATGTAGAACTTGAGCCTGATCCTACAAAAATTAGTACACTATCATTAGCTTGGAGTAATGTCGTCCCGCTTCCTGTGTTAGAACGAATAAGACTGGAAATTGCTGTCCCAGATGTAGTTGGAATAAGAGAAACATCAGCAACATTCAGGACAGCTTTGACAGAATATTTTTGGAAATCTTGTTTATACCAATCTATGTCTAAATCTTGCAGTAATGAACTTCCTTTTCCCTCAGAACCAAAGAAATTTTCGTAATTTTGGAATGATGGGAAAGATACTTCAGGAACAAATACCTGACCAGTTTCAGTTGAACCAATAGAAGTTATTTGATAGATACCCTGAATTTGTTTTTTCAAATTGGGCGAAACATTATGACTTCCTGCTGGTCCGTCACTTAATACTGCGTCAAATATATCAAATGTCCAATCTGATAAAGCGTCTTCATATTGAAACACTTGTTTTTGTGAATTTCCAATAGCAGATACTGAATAAATTCCATTTTTAGTTTCATCTGCTATACGAACTAAGACTGTTGTTCCAACTGCAACAGAAACATCAAAATCATTGGGATTGATATATTGCGAGCTGAATTTATCAACTGTTGTTTCAGCATTGCACAAAATATTATTTATATTTGTGATGTTGACCCAAGTAACTCCAATTGCACCTGGAGCAGTTTGAGTACCTTCAGCATAAAGCATATAGGTGGTACCAGCTCCTGTGGTGCCATTTGTCAATTTAGCAATAGAGCCTCTTAGTATCGAATAGTCATCAAGAAGTTTCAAGCCATATACAACATCGCAAACCAGACTTACTCTATAAATTCCATTTTGAGCTGGATAAGCAGTTTGGCCAGCAACTAAGACTCTTTGAGATATTGCAATTCCTGAGTTTGCAAAATCAACTTCATTTACAGTAGTCAAATCGTCTTGATTGACATTTACTAAATTATTTACTGGTTCATAAGTATATGGATAAAATCTTTCTTGGACAGTTATAGGGTCTACATTTAGTAAAAATAATGAATTGTAAGTTTCATTTTTTCCAAGATACCAAATGTTGCCACCCAAGCTGTTCACGTTATTAGCAACACTAACAACAGTTTGTGATATTTCATCAGCACTATTGAAGTTGGTGTCACGAACCCAAATTCCAGTGGAGCCTGAACCTACATTTGAAACTGAGTATATCCCACTAAAACCAGGATTGTAATGCTTGACAAGTATGCGTTCATTTGTGCTTAGGGTTGTGGCAATACCTGATGAATTAATAATTTGTCTCGGAGTACTTGTTAATGTTCCGACATTTGAACTTAAGTCATAGCTAAATCCAATTGCACTTCCTGAAGAAATTTCATAATACCATTGCACACCGTAATGCTTATAATTGTATGCTGCATTTGCCCATCTTAAATCAGACGTGGATGCAATGCCACCAGTTAAACCAGAGCCAGAATAGTATCTAAAATATCCACCACTATTTCCTACTGCACTGTTTATGAATTGAACACTCAACGCATTGTTTGATTTTATATAATCAAGTGCAGAATCCCAAAAATCATCAGCTGCCAATGTGCTTCCATAAGGATTGTAGTAACTATTAGCATTTGGTTGATACAAACTCGAAATGTAATAGATTCCATTTTCAGATTTTGTAGTTTGATCTTTGACCAATACTCTGTCGTCAACGCTAAGTGTGTGACTATCGAGAACTAATGATGAAGTGGATAATCCCACTGCTGATTGTTGTAAGTTTGATGTTGTAGCACAATCAACATCTGCTAATTGATAAAGAGTAGATCTGCTTACCCACTTAAATTCAGTAGAGCCAGCTGCTGCACTTTGAAATGGAGACAATCCAATCGAATATAAATAGTAAGACGAACTGCCTAAAGATACAACTCTTCCAGCTGTCAAGATATCTTCAGCTACAATTCCACCATAAGTACCTTGTCCAGAAGTAGAAGAAACTTTATAGAGACCATTTGTTTTTGGATCAGTTTGAGAACGAACTAAGATTTTTTTTGATGAACTCAGCTCAATACCATCAACATAACTTGGAGCAATTAGAAAACTTCCACTTGCTATTGTTGTGGTCCCTAAGTTTGAAGAAGTGGCTAAGTCTGCATTTGTTTGATTTACAATAAATGTGTCAAATACTGTGAATTTGAATTCAAAACCCAGATCTTCAATAATTTTTAAGTCAGAGGTATTTTTTATTGTTGGAAAATGAGACGTATTGTAAATATTAGCGTATTCATTATCTATCCATATTCTAATATTTTCAACGTCAGTATTAATCCACTTTAGTTTAAAAAGTTTCTTTGTCCAAGTATTCGATACGTTTGTACCAAATCCTGCACTTGAAATTTCTCTTGATACTTCTGTGTTATTGGATGAGTTTAATTCAGTCCATAAAAATGCGTGAGCCATTACTTATCCGGTTAATTTCTTCTTGCTTCTGGTTTGTTAAAAATATCACTTGCAACAGCGGCTAATTCTGATCTCTCAACCTTTGTAAGAGTGACTGAGGCAACTAATTCGTTTGTTTTACCGCCAGAAACTGCGTGAGCTAATCCATTTGATTTTGCATCAAGATATGGATTTTCAACTTGAGACAAGTCACCTAAAAGGATTACTTTACTGTCTTTTCCGCATCTTTCAACAACCATCCTTGCTTCACGAGGAGATATATTTTCTGCTTCGTCAAGAATTATGATGGATCTTGGAATTGAGCGTCCTTGAATGAATGCCATTGCTTCTACTTCAATAATTCCGTCTCTGACCATCTCTTCGAACATATTGTTTGCTGAAAGAGATTTACTTCCCAAAATTTGATCAATATTGTCTTTGATTGGACCTAACCAAGCAGAAATTTTATCGAACTTATCTCCAGGTAAAGCTCCAATATCTTTACCACCAACAGCAATAAGGGGCTTCATTACAACAATCTTGTCATAAATGCCCTCATTTATCATCTGTAGAGCTGCAGCAAGAGCTAAGAATGACTTACCAGTTCCAGCTGGTCCAGTTAGTGTTACGAGCGGAATTGTAAGGTCAGATAAAATCTCCAAAGCGCATCTTTGCTCTAAGTTTTTGCCTTGTACGCCCTGATATGCTTTAACAGCTTTATCATTTGATTTATCTTTTAAGATCTTAAGAACGTTTCTTTTATGAAATGTTGGGCATTTTGCTTCACCATATTTAAATATGACAAATTCATTTGGGTACAAGGAACCTAATTTTGTTTTAGTTTCTTGGGATAATAATTCTATTTCTAAAGTGTAATCTTTCCAAAGCAATTCCCAATCGTTTTTATTGTCAATTTCGCAATATCTTATGCCGTAAAATTTTTCATCTTCAAGTTGGTCAGCTCTGTAGTTTTCAGCTGCACAACCCCAAGTAATTGCACGAATTCTTAGTCCTGTATCTTTTGTAATGATAGCTACTTTTTTTCTTGGATTTGCTGCCTTTAGAGCTAAACAACACTCAATAATTGCATTATCTGAGTGTACTTTAACAATGTTTGGTCTTTCATTTTTCTGAAGAGGAGACTCGGTGTTGTAGACAAATAATCTACCGTTCAAGTCGTTTATTTTTACACCTTTAAGTAAGTCTTGAAGTGAATAGTGTTCAAGATTTCTAAATACTTCTCTCGCAGACCAGCCTACATTTTCTTTTCTGGTCTTGATATCATCTAAATCATCAATAACTGCTAAGGGAATATATATGTCATTATCACCAAATTTATATAAAGCAAGGGGATCGTGAAGTAGGACGCAAGTGTCGATGATGTATATGTGCTTTGCCAAATTATTGGTCTCCTCGCATCTAAGCTAAAAATATAACCACTCTTATTTTTTCCAATTTTAGACTCGTAAGCCCTGTTATAAAGGCAGTTCTGGCTTTTGGTCTGATAATCTCTTAATTGGCTTTTTATCTATAGAATCCAACCAAGAGTCTGCATTCTCGTTGTTTGCAACTTCAAAACTTCTGAAATTTACAATCTCTTGCAGTTTTTCTTTGTCAACTTGTTTTAATTCTTCACTGCTCATCCATTTTTTTTGTTTGGATGATTTAGTAGATTTGAGCTCTCCATTTGAAAACGCTGTTAAATCTGCCATCAATTTATTTTCAACGTAATCATTAGTAGAATTCAAATTAGTTGACTCTAGTAAATCTAAATCATTGTAATTTGCATTGAGAATAGTCCCATTAATTAGAGTTTTTCCATAGGGATCGAATGTTGAATCATTGCTTCTTGAAAAAACTAATGCGCTTTCTGGAATGCAAATGTAAATTTTAAATGGCAATGAATCTTGTATGTCATTTGAATCAGTAAGACGCAAAACTTCATTTTCATCATTTACTATGGAAATGACTAATTTATTTTTATTAGAATTCTTAATTACAAAGTCCCATTGATAGTTGTGTTCATTTGAAGTTGGAAAAAAAGCAGGCGTGAGACCTAATTCATCTTTTTTTTCACAAAGTTTTAAAAATAAACTAAAACCAATAGTATCTTCTGGAGTACCTTTTCTGTAATTTCCTACTTTTGTCCAATCAACTTTGAAACTTTGGTCTTCAGATACTGTAATGTCAAAATCTGTAAATTCACCTTGATCATAGATTTTCCTAAGTACGGTGTCTTCAAGAATTCTTCTTGCTCTGACTAAATCTAAAAATTGTTCGTCAGAGCCTCCAAAATCAGGATGAGCTTTTCTTGCGCCTTTTCTAAAAGCAGCTTCAAGAATTTTAGTTCTTGCAATAACATCATTTCTGTTATTACCAGACGGAAAACTATCTTTTTCTATGCCCAAGATTCCATAGTAATCTTTTTCAAAATCAATAATTTTTTTCGGATCAAACTCAGATGACATAAGGCTTTTATAAAGTAAATTGAGAATAAAAAACTTATGTGGTACAGGCAAGCTAAGAAATTCAATATATTTGGTTTACCCATCAGAGGTGACAAAAAGTTTAAGTATTTTGCTGATGAAGATGAAGAGGAGCAAATGGTTGAAGAAAAACCATTTGAAGAGCCTGAAATTGAAATTACTAAGCCTGAAGAAGAAGAAATCGTAAACCCAGTCGAAGTCGAAGTAGAGGATGAAACTCCTCAAGATGAATTCACTCCTGAAGATTTGCAGAAAAATATTGTGAAGATAGATTCTGACCCTACGGTTATGATGCAACTCCCGCCTTTACACGATAATTGTCATTGCCAAATTGAAACTATGCCTATTTTATCTGTTCCGGGAGTAAAAGATGGGAGAAGAGTTTGGAAAAGATCTGAAAACTGTTGTGAAAAATGTGAAGCAAGTGCAAATGAATTTAACAGAGCAGAAATTGTAAGATTAACTAATAAAGGAATTGATATAAATTCCATACCCAGTTAAGTCAACATCAATTTTTTTCTTCAAAAAACGCTCTGGCATAGATTTTATACTTTTAATTTTGTCAAGTAATCTTATTTTTATTTCATTTTTTATTTCAATTTTATTAAGTTCTTTGATTGCAATATTTTTAATACCTGAAAATCCCAATTCAGTATGCAATGTTATATAAAAAATTTTTTCTTCAAAGTTTTCAAATAATTCTTTGTGAATTTTAGATTCTTGGATAGTAAGTTCGTCAAAAGTTTCAAGTAAAATAAATTTTATCAAATTAAATTTTTTGATATTAATTAAAGAAATATCATTTAATTTTTTCATAAAAAATAAACTATCTTGTTCGCCAAATACTTGAAACAATTCTCCATCAGTACCAATAATATAAAGAGATTCTAATTTATCCCTATCTATAACGCAGATAATTGGTAATCCTGATCTGAAATTTTTAGTGCACAATTGATTCATATTTTCAGGGCTATCTACAGCTAAAAATTTTATGTCGCTATCTTTTTTCCTGATAAAAGTCAAATATGCAATTTTCATAATAATAAATTTTCAATAATTCCAGGATTTGAATATGTTTCAGAAAGACCCCAAATATTTATCCAATAATTCTTTATTTTATTTTTTCTGGATATAGTAAAACAAGTTTCATTTATCTGTTCGTCAATGTTTGCATACTCGATAATTTTGTGTAATTCATTAGATCTTTTTTTGAAAACATTTACTAATTCTTGCGAAAAACTATTTTTATTTTCTGATATGAAATTAAATAAATCATCTTGAAAAAACGGATCTGCTCTTATTTTGTCATACACAATAAGCACATCATATTCTTGAAGCAAACTGTCAACTAAGTTTATTAGTGAAATTTTTTTATTTTTCGGAAGAAGAAATAAATCTTGAGATTTTATCTGTAACTTCTTTATATTTTTTTCATTTAAAAATCTAATAGTTTTATTTGATTTTTTAATAAAATAATTAATTACATCTTCGTAATTTGAGTAAGAAGTAAATATCAACCCGCCAATTTCCGGGTTGTCAAATAAAAATGCCCTCACACTTATAAGTATTTCCAACTTGTCATTGTGAGAGCATTTGATGAGTTTATTGGAAATTTCTTGTAGACTTTCCAATTTTCATTATTTTTTGCCAAATAAGTGTTGTACCGCTTCTGTAATGAGCGGTTGCAAAGACATTCCTTTACTATATAATCTTACGTTGGCTATAGACCCATAACTTTCTTCTAAATAATTTACAAGTTTTTTCAACATCCTGTCGATTATAACAGGCTCAGGATTATAATTTTTTTGAAGTCTAAGCAAATTTCTAATTGCATTTTCTCCATCTAAAATTATAATCTTCATTTCATAAGGAGGACGTTGTTTGTCTACCTTTTGATCCTGTTCTAATCTTTTATCGTTCATTTTTGAATTATTAAATCTTGTACGTGAATTTCGTTATATGCAAATGCAACATTTTGACTTGGAACGTTAAATAAACAACTTACCATTTTCTCATCTTTGAAAATAGTGTAAAAGTCTTTGTTTACAATTAATACTCCGTCAATGGGTCCAATGAGAGCAGTTGGATTGTAAGTTTGAACTTTCCACTTTCCAACCCCTCTGTTTTGTGAATTATTGTCAACTACTGCCATATGTTTCCCTCCAATACATTAAATATTTATTACAAAAGTAAAACAAATCCTGCCTATAATGTATAATATTAGGAGGAGAATATATCTTGAAACAACTTAGTGGCCTTGTTTGTAATTTTTGTAGTAGACCAGCAACCAAAGATGTATTGGGCGAAATAGAAATATTTGCTAATAGACTGGTTAAGATGCACCTTTGCGATGCTTGCCATAAATCTTATCTGACTGGAAACAAATTTGGCCAATTGCAAATTCATCAAAATGTAATCTCATTAATATCAAGTTGCGAAAATGAAGCTTCTGTACTTGAATTAAAAATGAAACTTGCAGAAATAGCTCCTCTTTCTAAAAAGTTTTTATTTACAAGTGATTCAAAAAAATTCAAGCACGTAAATCCTAAAGATTTATATGAGAATTTGAATAAAAAAGTTGTTGGTCAAGAAATTGCTAAAAAACGTATCAGCCTTGCTGTGTTTGAGCATATGCGAAATATTCATAACGCTGTTGGAAATGATAAGCAAAATATTTTATTTTTAGGTCCTTCAGGCTCAGGCAAAACGCTTATTGTCAATACTATAAGTAAATATTTGGATGTCCCATTTGTTTCAGGAGACGCAACATCATTTTCTCCAACTGGTTTTCAAGGTTCAGATGCAGACAGTGTAATTTCTGAACTTTATATGAAAAGCTCAGGAGAAGTTGGCTTGGCTGAGAAGGGAGTTGTTTTTATTGATGAAATTGACAAACTTGCTTCGGCTCACAATACGGCTACAAGATTAGAGAGTTTTCATTATTCCACTCAAAGCACACTTCTCAAACTTATAGAAGGCAAAAAAGTAAAGATAAATCCCAGTCATATCGGAGAACAATCTGGCCCTCCTATAATGGTTGATACTTCTAAAATTTTATTCTGTTTTGGCGGAGCTTTTAATGGGCTTGAGCAAATTGTAGCTAAAAAGTTAGGTTTACAAGAAAGCAAAATTGGTTTTAGAAAAGAAGATGTTTCAGATTACGATAATCAAGTAAAGAATTACGAAATATATAATCAAGCATCTCACGAAATTTTATCTGAAAGTTTAATAGAATATGGTATGTCCACAGAATTTATTGGACGTATTCAATCTATTGTGCCATTGATACCGTTGAACAAGGAGCAAATGATGTATTGCTTGACTGATTTAGATGATAGTCCAGTCAAGAAAAATCAATTGTTATTTGCTGAATCCAATGTCATTTTAGATTTTGATGAAGATTTCTTGGATGAAGTTATTAATAAAGCAATCAAGACTGGAACTGGAACAAGAGCATTGAATTCTATTGTGAAAATGTCATTATCATCAGCAGCTTTCGATTATCTTGGGCTGAACAATGTAGAACAAGTGAAAATTAAGGTCACGAGAGATACAGTGATAGAGCCAAGTAAATATATCTTAGAAGGATGATGAGTTCAAATTTCTGAAATATATTTTTATGGACACTGAAAATGTAATCAAATTAGCGCAATCGTATTTGTTAGAACATAACAAAAATAATAAGTTTGTATTTGCAGCGAAAAAAACATTCTTTTTCAATGTGTCGTGGAATGAGCCGGGAAAAAGTTTAAAAGTAAAACAAATAGATGTCCCTGAAATTGAAAAGTATTCAACTGCGGATGTTGAAAGGTTGTTTACTCTCAAAAACTACCCAGAGCCTATAGTTGTTACAGAAGAGACTCCAAGAATTGAAGATGAGTCAGGATATGTTGACATAACAACTATTCCTGTTTACTCTGCATCTTCTTCATCAACAGCACCTATTACACCAGATGTTTCTTCTATAACTACTGAAAGTGAAAGTAAGAAAGATGCCAAGCCAAGTTCCATTGATAACGACGTGTCTGAAGATAAGCCGAAAAATAAATCAAATTGTTACCAAAAAGAAATAAATAAGAAGGCATCTTTAACTGAAAGATTGGATCCTATAAATTTTGATTTTGATCCTTTTAAGATGGATAAAGATTTTGGAAAAGTTTCTGAGAATTGTTCAGTATCAGATAGAGAAAAAATTTACGAACATAGAAAAGATTACTTTGAGTCTCAAACAAAAATGCTTTATTTTTTGAAAATTGAAAATAAAACTTTAGTCAGAACTGAAGACCAAGAAAGTATGAGAGATGAATTCCAAAAAAACTTAGCCGAAGTAAACAAACTTCTGGAATCTGGCAATCTTTCTCAGAAAAAATTTGTAGACAATGTTAAATAGTTAGAAAAAAGATATGAATCACGAGTGAGCGCAAGAGTACGTGGTTTTGGAAATATAGGATTAAACGCTATAAAAACTCTGTCTTTAGAAAAGCCATTATTACCAAT
>JACCDO012134621.1_pt1 | contig 12687 bp, 9 predicted proteins | sample 7446101 | NCBI WGS metagenome assembly JACCDO01 (sample SAMN15323440, study PRJNA562643) | freshwater metagenome | isolation source: river surface water | place: USA:Blue River Watershed | collected 2017-08-16
ATTTACTATACCGTTACTATCAGCCATACCGATAACTTTATCGGTTATATCGACCAATTGATTCGGGATTCCGTAATTAACTTGTATTTTGGACATTGTCTGCAGGGCTATTGTATGCTATTATAAAACTATGAATAAAAAAAAATATAAATTGAACTAGTCTGGTTATTTAGTAAGTTTGGCAACAAAGTTAAATATATCCTTGCCGCCAAATTGTGTTTGTCCGTTATTTATACGGCCTATCAATACACTAACCAATGTATCCACATATCCGGCATAAAACTGTTTGGCTTCCAGGGACAAAACACGTGAATCCCGTATATGATTGATTAAGTAGTCAGCATCATCCATCCCAATTTTTTCTAGAATTAGCCGGATTTTGTCCTTCATCACCACCGGTCCTTCATCTTGCCACTTAGCTAACCATGTGATTATTTTATTTTGGCGTTCGGTGGCAGGGGGGCGGGCTTCATGTGCCCGTAACAGAGCCTGATAGTCACACGTATTATTTGCGGTTTCGTATGTCTCGATTGCCTTTTCCACTTTGCTTGTTTCCGGTTTTAGCTTGGTGTCCGTGGCTAGACACTGTACCGTGTTATCCCTGAAGTGTACCACAAACTTATCACCAATATCTTCAACTCCATGCCGGACTTTTAGTGCCTCTGATTTGGTTAAATAGGGGTCCAAGTCAAATACTGACCGGGCACTTATTTCAACTGGGTCCACCTTCAGGCCACACAGCTTATTTAAGTGTTCACGTGTTAGTATATGGGTTTCATATTCCTGTTTATTCACAGCAGTGTAAGAACATGTTTTACAGTGTGTGCGTTGGTTCACAGGGCGACATAATTGCTCGGTTTCGTGCCGGGTATGAAGCGCAGATGTCCGGAATTGCTTTTTGCAGTATTTGCAGGTGTTTGCTACAGGTTCAGTCATTTAGTTATTCTTGCTTGGCTAGATATAAAATTGTTTTGTCTGTTTTAAATAATAATTCACTTATAACTACATATATCAAATAACCCTTAATATCCGAAATGTCCGTTGAACCTAAGTGTCTCGAAGACTGTACCTATGCCAATACACAAGAATTCACATTCAAACAAGACGTTAAACAGGCCAAAGTAGTAGATGCATATGATGGTGACACAATTAAAGTCTGTTTCGCTTTTGCCGGTAAGTTCTACAAGTTCCCAGTCCGGATGCTTGGATATAACTGTGCGGAGATGAAGCCTGCCAAGACTGACCCTGACTATGATACCATAAAGGCCAAAGCAATCGCTGCACGGGATTACTTGCGTTCCCTAATCCTAGGCAAGGTGGTGTTTATTCAATGTTTCGATTATGATAAGTACGGCCGTATTCTAGCCAATGTCTATCTAGACCATACACTAACCGAACAAGTCTGTGTTAACCAGATGATGGTCGCAAATGGACACGGTAAACCATATACTGGGGTCGGAGCTAAAGAATACTAGTTGGGTCTTGTTTGCGGGCAAAATTATAATAAAGCCAAAAAAAAGTTTTGAACTTTTTTGCAGTTGCAGTCTACCCATCTTCTTCCATATTTCAGGATAAAGGCATGCGTAAACTTGAGATTTTGCGGTTGAATAGCCTTCACACCATGTTTCCATAGCGTTAGGGTTCGTTTCGGCTTACAGGTAACTGATGGGTGCAACTACGCCCAACCTCTACCGATACTATTTGCCATATGTTAATTATAAATTCAATTTTGTTTAAAATAATACTTTTTGATAATTTACTGCATTCGTTAAATATCATATTTTTATGTAATATTCATAAGTAAAGTAAATTAATTAATAAATGTCTTCATTAGACGATAAAATTCGTGAATTATCTACTAATGATAAACGAAAACCTAGCAAACAACCCACACAGTTATTGGATTGGTTATGGTTAGGTGACCAGAATAATTCATTCAATGCATATAAATATGAATTTACGCATGTTATCAGTTGCGTAAATACTAGCGAGTTCGAATTAGTAAATAAATGTTGGAATATGCACAACTATCATCCAAAATCGTTACATATTAATGTTGAAGACACACCAATCACTGATATCACTGCATATTATATAAACATTCGAGATTGGTTATTTAAAGAAGCTATGCATAGCAATCCGTTCAAATGTTTAATTCATTGCCAAGCTGGAGTAAATAGAAGCGCTAGCTTGGCAGTTATGCTCTACTGTAATGAAACTAATAAGCGTCCAGCAGAAGCAGTAGATATCATATGGAATAAACGTCCAGGGATTTTAACAAATTCATCATTTCGCAAACAAATAGATATGTATTTTCAAACCGCATAAAAATTGTTTAATATTAAATTTATTTTTGGCTAAATCATAATCTGTATACATAAACCAAGATGCCACTTTCTCTTGACTCAGTAATTAACCAATTCTTGTCCAATCCAGAATATCAGCAACATACTGGTTCTGTACTGTTTGATACAAATACCATCTGTAATAACGTACTATCCATCCAATTTGAAACCACTAAAACAACCGGAAATATCAAATCCTGTCTTGTGACCTACACTAATGATTGTAGCGATGCCGGAGTTCGCACAGTAATAACCGCTAATATCATTCGAGTTCTCAATGCCCTAACAGGGAAATTCGCCAAGCCGGAACTTAATTTCGATTTTGGTAAACCCACAACTATCCTCCACTACCCAATCAACAAACCAACCGCTGCATGTGTTACACAACTTCTAGAACTCATGACACACTGTAACCAAACCGGAACTGAGATTGACTCGGGGTATCTAGCCGAGCAAATCCGGAAACTATACGGTCCTGAGTATTCAGAATATATATTCGATGGCTCCGGACAAGTAACTCCAATCATATCATTCTATAAAGCACATTCCGATTCCCTAATCCTTCTAGCCAAGCTACTTGTAAATTGTCTTATGGCTGGAGAACGCGCTAACAGGATTTATAACCCGCGACCTGCCTATATCAAAACTATAGACAATGGACGGGTAAACGGGAAAATCGCAGTTCAGGAAATCGCCGACCAAATTGGCCTTATTGTCAACCATCTGGAAACCGAATCCGCCAAATGGGAGGACTCTACTAACGAACTTAAACTCTGGGAACACGGGTGGATGGCATACGATATCCTACTTTGTGCGATTACCAACTTTAACCAATTCCACTTGGAACCTACGGTACCGCCAACTAGCAAACTTGCAGGGTCTAAAAAAATAAAGATTTACAGGGTACAATACAATGACCCGGCAAAAACCGCTAAATTCGACCCGCTTATGACCAAAACTGGGCATACCGCATTCCATGGGAGCAATATCGAGAACTGGTATAGTATCTTTAACAATGGTCTCTATGTTGCCACAGGGGCAGATATACTTAACGGTGCAGTACATGGTGTTGGGATTTACCTGAGTAGTACAGCCGAATATAGTATTGGATACTGTTCCAGACGAGCGAATCACAAGAAGTCAACTGCAGAAGATGGTGAAACTGATAGTAGTGAATCATTTGTTGCCAAAGCGACCGAAATGTGTATCATGGGCGTATTCACGGTAATGGACCCACTTGAGAAATTTCAAAAATCCGGTAATATCCATGTGGTGAATGACGCCGGACTACTATGCTTGCGATATTTGATTGTCAGTTCCGATAATAAGTTTGAAGGGTGTCACGGGGCGGAACTGGACCGGTTCTTTGTACTTGGTGGTGCTGCCGAATCAGCCCAGAAAGAGAAGCAGCTTAAACAAGCGCGCGGTTCTGGTAGGATTATGAAAGAACTCCGTGATATGACCCAAGCCGATACCGTAAATAACGACGATATCAAATACGAATTCCGTTATAGTGATGATAATATCATGATTTGGGAATTTGACATGCTGGCGAGTAACTTTATGGATGTTAGCAAACCGGCAGATTCCCCAAAACAACCCGACCTATACCGCGACTGTCTAGCCATGGGAGTTGACAGGATTAAGTTCGAAATCCGTTTGCCGGAGGATTACCCATTTAGCCCACCATTTGTCAGGATTGTCAGCCCGCGGTTCCAGCAGATGACCGGATATGTCACATATGGCGGCAGTATCTGTTTCGAGCTCTTGACCAAAGGAGGATGGGTTGCTGCCATGTCGGTTGTCAAAGTAATGATTGCTGTTATGATTAACATGATTGAAGGCAAAGCACGGCTAGACCGTCACTCACCATACAAAGAGTATGGATATAAGGAGGCTGTGGATGCATATGGCCGGATTCTACAAGCACATAAACATGATTGGGGACTTGATAAAAAGTAACCCAGGTGGTTTAACCTTAGTTTAAGCATCAGTTTAAAGTTTTTATTTCATATCCAAGTTAACACGTAATCTAACAATAACACACATATACTATCACAACATGGAATCCACACAAAACACATTACCAACCCAAAAATGGCTCATATACGGGCATCGAGGTTGGATTGGCCAACAAGTATGCCAGCTACTCGAGTCCCGACCCGGTCTAACCACAACCCATGTGACAGTAATCCGTGGCCAGGCTAGATGCGATGACTTAGCGGCAGTTCGGTCGGAACTCATCACCACAGCACCAGACCGTGTAATCCTCCTAATTGGCCGGACACATGGTACTACATCGGACGGTAAGCAATGGTCAACCATAGACTATCTCGAACAACCGGGTAAGTTGCGCGAGAATGTCCGGGATAACTTGTTTATTCCTCTAGCCATTGCCCTACTCTGTAACTCGCTGAATGGCGGAATTCATCTGACCTATTTGGGCACTGGCTGTATTTTCGAATTCGATTCCGAACATCCATTTGGCCAGGAAGTTAACGGATTCACTGAGTCTGCGGACCCTAATTTCTTCGGGAGCAGTTACAGTATAGTGAAGGGATTTACAGACCGGACAATGCGCTTACTGTCCGATGACCTGGGAATGCGGGTTCTTAATCTGCGAATCCGTATGCCTATTACTGGTGTGCCAAATCCGCGAAATTTCATCACCAAAATAACCAATTATGCCCGGATTTGCAGTGTTCCAAATAGCATGACAGTGTTGGATGAGCTCCTACCAGCGGCTATTCAAATGATTGCAGGGGATGTGCGTGGAACTGTGAATTTGACTAATCCAGGGCTTATTTCCCATGATGAGATGTTGGCAATGTATAGAGAGATTGTGGACCCAGATTTCAAATGGGTAAATATGTCTATTGAAGAGCAGGCAGCTGTGTTGGCTAGTGGACGTAGTAATAATTATTTGGATACTACACGGCTAGAGACGCTATGTAGGGATGGTTCGGTGACTGTGCCAGTGCGGCCAATTAAGGATGCTGTCCGTCTAGCCATGCATACATATATGGCATCAATGCCCCGTATTCGAGTCCTGGTAACTGGTGGTTGTGGGTTTATTGGAAGTAATTTCATTAACTATATAATCCCTAAAAATCCGCTCATAGACGTAACCAACTTGGATGCCCTATATTACTGTGCAAGTGAAACCAATGTTGCGGAATCTGTCCGTAATGACGCAAGACGCTATAAATTTGAACATGTGAATTTGAAGGATATAGACGCTGTCCGCCATGTGGTAGATACTGTCCAACCGCATTATATCATCCATTTCGCAGCACAGAGCCATGTAGATAATAGTTTCGCGAATAGTATCCAGTTCACAATGGATAACATAGTCGGAACACATAACTTGTTAGAATGTGTACGTACTAGCCCTGCAAGAGACCAGCTCCGAAAGTTCATCCATGTTAGTACTGATGAAGTGTATGGCGAAAGTATGCTTTCACAGGCAGAACTGCATAAAACCGAACATAGCGTACTTTGTCCGACGAATCCATATGCCGCGACCAAGGCCGGAGCCGAGCTATTAGCCGCAAGTTATCGTCACAGTTTTGGCCTACCTATTATAGTAACCCGTGGTAATAACGTGTACGGTCCAAATCAATACCCCGAAAAACTCGTTCCCCGGTTTATTAATCAGCTTAAGGCGGGTGAACCACTGACAATCGCAGGTTCGGGTCGGCAGTTGCGTAGTTTCCTGCATGTTTGGGACACTGCACGGGCATTTGAGTGTATTATGTTTAATGGTATGGTCGGTGAAATTTACAATATCGGGACACATGAGGAATTATCGGTGATGGATGTTGCTAGACGGTGTGTTGCGTTATGGTATGGATGCCCTCTAGCCGAGCTTGAAGCTGACCCTGTCCGGATGGAAAAGTATATTACTTATGTACCGGACCGGCCATTCAATGATATGCGTTACTTTATTAGTAATGATAAGCTCCGGGCGCTAGGCTGGGAAATCAAGTATACGTTTATGGATGGTCTAGCCGAGCTTATTCACCCTAAATCACCTTAATCATCACAAATTCGGTCAAGATTCTTCCGTTTTTTATATATTATTTTTTTATGTTGTAGTTATAAATTTTAATATACTAATTTAGGTATAGTTATATCGCGAATATCGTATGAAAACACGTGTAATAGCGCGGGATTTTTACGAATCGGCATATGAAGATTTTTTCATTCAATACTATTTGGCACTTGGATTTGATAGTATTGTATTAATTAAAGCAGATGAGTTTCCTGTCACTGAAAATAAATATCCGGCCGATAAAGTGCAATTTGTATATGTTAAAAATACAGGAGACAGCTTATTAATAGAGAATATTGCATATTATACCGACACAGCGTATGACTGGGTGTTAGGGGTAGATATGGATGAGTTCCTAGTATTTGACACATCAAAATTCCCGTCAATTAAAGAATACCTATGTGATATGGAAGTCCGCTATAACCCAGACCAGATTATGTATAGATGGGTATGTATAAACAAAATGTCTATGTGGCCATTGGATATGAATGATATTGACGTATTTAAATCTTATATTACAAAGCATAATTTGGAAATATTTAGAAGCGTGAAATGCTTGGCTAGACCCTCTAGAATATCAAATACCAAAGTAGACTGTCATTTCTTCTTTTCAAAGGATGATGGAGCTGCCAAATCATTTGTTAATATATTGGATGGAGCAAAAACCAACAAAATTGAATTTGCATATGATATTAAAAAGCAAATTACATTGGAAGACGGATTTATTTTACATGCTAACACGCGTACACTGGCAAATGCAATTACCAAAAACCTTGTAACTGCATTTCGGAAGAAGCAAATATCTGGGCTAGACAAATTTATAAAATTTATTAATACAATTGACGATAAGACGATATTTAAAACTGCACATCGAAAACAGCTTTATGATTTTATGGCCTGGAAATCTGTATTCCCATATCAGGTAACTGCATTTCATAATAAATACGTTAAATATGTTAACATGGCCAATGTGCACCGTATGTTGTCCGATATGGTTAATAACTTAAAAACACCTACAGGAGATTTATTAGTGAAAACCGTACCATTTATGTCAATAACACAGGAATATGAAATATTAGAAACTGTTTGTAAAGATAAAGGTATTAACTTTAATAAACTGAAAAAACTGTTAATGGCTCTTAATAACGTTCCCGATATTAAATATTGTAATGCTAAACAGCTTAGTCGTTATTTATAGCCAGATTATTAAATTAAGTATAATAATATAATAAATTGAAGATAATAGGGTGTATTATAACTAACATATAGATACATACATACAATGCCGCATGTTGCAATAGTATTTAATGGTATAATACGTAGCCTTAAATATACCATAGCCAATCTTGAATCACATGTATTCAAACCTATAACAGATGCAGGGTGGACATATGACATATATTGTCATAATTTCACACTAGATACTCCCTACAATAATATACGAAATGGAGAACTCCCAATTACTTTGGACCCAGACGAATATAAATTACTAAATCCTAAATATTATATTACACACGAACAAAACTCGGTTGCTAAAGAAATTGATGTTATTAAATATAGAACATGTGGAAATCCATGGATAGAGACGCCTGATTTTAAAAGTCTTGATTATTACATACTAGCACAATGGTCTAAAACTCAAATTACTAGATTACTAGAAAAGAATATAGTAGATGGTCTAGCTAAGTATGACTTAGTATTTTTCGTACGTTCGGATGTAATATTTGATAAACCGCTTAACCCTATGGCATATCTTAAAATTATAGATTCTGAAGCTAAATGTATCATCCCTGATTTTAATCATTATGGAGGTTATAATGATTGTATGTTCATAGCAAAACCGTCAATGGCTATAAAATATGGCACTTTTTTTGATAGATTATATGAAATATCTAAGTATAACTTATTATATTCGGAAAAAATTAAAAAACAGCTGCTAACCGAATATGGCGCTATTGTGCACATGGAACCAGCTATATTTTTTCGTAGAATTCGTTCAAATGGTGAAGTAGACTTCAGGGATGCTGTAGTAAAGTCACCGGTAGTTAATGCCAAAACTATAGCCGTAGGTAAAAAGAAGCCTATTGTTAAAAAGAAACCTATTGTTAAAAAGAAACCTGTTGTTAAAAAGAAACCAGTTAAACAACAAAATATAAAAACTTCGTCATTACCAGTAAATACTAACCCTGTTCCTAATAAAGTACGCGTAGTGTCAAGAGCCTTTTATGAGGATGCCTACTTGGATTTCTTCATTGAATATTATTTGGCATTGGGCTTTGATAGTATAGTTATATTGAAATCAGATAATATCCAAATTAGCATAGATAAATATCCACAAGATAGAGTACAGTTAATTTATGTTGAAAATCACGCAGATGATATATTAGTACGTGAAAGTAAATATTACACTGACACTGCATTTGATTGGATATTGAATATAGATATGGATGAATTTTTAGTTTATGATATTGTCAAATTTCCCAAAGTGCATGATTTTATTGGTGATATAGTATCTAAATTTAATCCTGACCAAATCCAGTTCTGGTGGACATGTGTTAATCATATGCGTTGTTGGCCTGCGGATACTGATGAGTTAACCATATTTAAAAAACATATCCAACCTGGTTCGTTGGAGTTCTTCAAATTTGTTAAAAGCATGGCTAGACCGTCTAAGGTATCTAAAACTAATATAAACGCACATAATTATTACTCAGCTGAAGATATATGTATTAATAAGAAGATATTAAAACCAAAGAATAGAGCTGAATTAAATAAAAACAAAAAGTCTGTATCTGATTTTATTAATTTTCTTGACGGGAATATAGTACCAATATATACACAATGTCAGACTTATCATAATGTAAAATTTAATTATGGATTTATTATACATGTTAATACACGCACAATATCTAACGCAATAACAAAAAATTTGACTACAAAATTTACAGAAAAGATAATGGATGATGTTATAGGTTTTGCTAAATTTATAGATAGCATAGACGATGAACCAATAACAAATTATAGTATTGAGCACCGTAAAATTCTATATGATTTTATGACAGATAAAGCAGATTTACCATTCATATTATTAGCATATCATAGGGGTAATGTACATTTAACCAATATATTAACAGCTTATGAACTTGCAAATTTACTTGTCGCTAACTTAAAAAAATATGATGGTACCGGGTTATTATGTGATAAAATACCATTTATGTCTATACAGAAAGAATGGTCAATATTGGAAGAATTATGCCTAGCCAGAAACATAAATTTCGCTAAATTAAAAAAATTATTAATAGGACTGAATAATGTTCCGGCTATTAATAATTGTACACCAGAACAGCTTAGATACTGGTTGAATTAATGCGTTATCTTTCTATTCATTTTTTGTATTAGATTAGTATAAATAATTTATTACAAACAACGACAATGAAAGTCAGAGTAGTAGCCCGTGCATTTTATGAAGATGCCTATTTAGATTTCTTTATTCAATACTATCTAGCCATGGGTTTTGATAGTATAGTCATACTTAAAGCAGATGGATGCCCTATCCCTAATATGGATAAGTACCCAGAAGGTAAAGTAGAATGTATTATGGTAGCTAACACCGGTAATAACATACTTAACATACACAAATCATACTACCTGGACCAGACCTATGATTGGATACTCAATATAGATGCTGATGAATTCCTAGTTATTGACATGGAAAAATTCCCCGATATTCACGCTTACCTTGAAGACATCTCCGTGCGGCTAGACCCCGACCAAATCATGTTTTGGTGGATTTGTGTTAATAAACTTACATGTTGGTCACCGGACCGGCAAGACCCAGTTACCATGTTGGACTATATTAATGGAGATTATTCGCTAGATTTCTACAAATATGTAAAATGCATGGCTAGACCATCTCGTGTTGACCGCAATTACGTATCGTGCCATTACTACAATGCACCTCAAGCTAAAAAACTGGTAGCACAGGGAAATAAGAAAAGGGGGCTAAAACACATACCGCCTAATTCACATATTCCGCAAACACCACCTGTAAAACCGTTTGTGAATATCCTAGACGGAGTGCCTGCTAAAATATGTATAGTATTACCCGTTGAACCATCTAAGCAAAACACATTCTGTGACGGCTTTATTCTACATCTAAATTCGCGGTCACTAACTAATGGCATCACTAAAAGTCTGGTTACTAAACTACATAAAACTAAACACTTTAAAAACTTGAATGTATTTTGCAGGCATATAAATACCATCCCTGATAGCCCAGATAAAATATCCGCCCGTCATCGTACCACGCTGGAAACACACATGGATGGTAAAATAAAGAATCCGAAACGAATATTAGCATATGGTAAATCGATGGTGTCAAGAGTCAATTTAGCATATGCCCGAACACTCTTGGATTCCATAGTTAAACATATGCCAATGATTACCACAACACCCATAATGTCTATACAAGCCGAATGGGATATCATTGATAAGCTGGCACAAGAGAAAAAAATAAACCCCGCTAAATTGCGAACACTCTTACTTGGTGTTAGCCGGTTAAATGCTATTGATGGAATTAAATAGCTGCTAAGCCTAAATCCCGCAAACCCCCTTTTTATATTTTTTACTGGCGATATAGCCCATAATCCGCTCAAATGTATGTGCAGGCGAATTAGTAGGGAATAGTTTGTTATCATAGTAATATGGCATAAGTAGTAATGCTTTTGTTAATGTGTGGTCCATCATGATTGCATCGCGGATTATGTGTGTTCGTGTTAGAAATACAGTACCGGCAACGTATCGATATTGTTCCCGGTATTTGGCATATACACATTCCGGGAAATAGGTTTCTAGCTTGGTATCGCAGAATTGGTTATTAGGGCAAACACATTCCCGGGCACCGAGCATCCCGATTGTTTTATCTATGTCTAGCCGTGTAAGTAGCCCACAAATCAAATCGATACCGCCTATAAATGGCTGGATTAGGCGTGTACGCCATTCACTATTTGTTTTTGTATGTAGCTTTAGTATATAGTCAATATCTAGACCTAATCCATCAGCACCACCGTCCATGCCATCCATATTAGTCAGCTTATGAAATTGCATAAAAAAAGTAGAAATATCCGTTCCCAAATCAGGTGTCGATGTGATTACATATGCAAATAACGCTACCGGAAGTTTAACTGCCAGTAACCGGGTTAGTAGTCCGCTATAATTATATATCTTACCGTCTAGCCCTGACGAGATATTAATTGCAATTACGACGGACACACGCCCGACCATGGCTAGAGCCATATCTAGTAACTCTTCAGCTACCTTACCTGCTGATTGACCCGAACCAACCTGAATTAATATTCCCAACCTGTATTTTTTGGTAGTATTACCGGTACCATCCCGTATTATATTACTATGTAGTACTTTACACTTGCTTAGAAAGTAGTCTACTGGCTGGCTATATATATTTTCTGTCACAAAGTCGGAAAGGGTGACCAGCTCCATATCAGCTATAGTGCCACATGTGAGTTGCTTAGTCACAGGATTCTGTTCAAATATAACTTCAGGATACCAGCGGGTAATTTGTGCTTTGGACATGATGAGCCCAGATTCAATACCAATTTCTTGATAAAGTTTATATGGCGAATCATATTTGCTGGGTATTAGTCCTTTAAAGTACTTGGCGTTTACTTGTTCCATTATTGTGGGTTCATATCGGAATTGGTTACTACCATGAATAGAGTCTGTATGCAGTTGTGTACGGGATAGGGCTAATATGTGTGCCGGCCTAGCCGAACACTTAGCCAAGAATTGTGCACCGTCTAGCCATTCACCATCCTCGACATCCAATCCTACATCATCAAGCAGCGTCGGTCTTGTAACAATCGGCGCGAATTTTGGCAAGTCATCGGCTTTAAGCTCAATAATTGGTTCGCTGGTTGCCGGTATTACCAGCGGATGATATGCCGGTTCCGGTTCAGTTGTTACTAGGGCAGATGGTGTATCCGGTTCTTGCACTGGATTGTTGTTTGTAATACTATCAATTAGCACCAGGTCTTCATCCAGAATCCATAAATCCTCTGTCTGCTGACCATTCGAGTCTTCACTCATAATGATATTTTCAGGCTGGAAATCATATGTTGCTGTTACTGGCTCATCCCCGAAATCAATATAAGGTTCAGGTGATGTGGTAGTTTCGCGGACTTGTTCAGGTAAAAGTCTAGGGCTAGGTAAGCTAATTTGTATCGGACAGGGTTCTGCTTGGCTAGAGGGTCCTGTGTTCTGTTTCATGCC
>JACCDO010542654.1_pt1 | contig 12686 bp, 11 predicted proteins | sample 7446101 | NCBI WGS metagenome assembly JACCDO01 (sample SAMN15323440, study PRJNA562643) | freshwater metagenome | isolation source: river surface water | place: USA:Blue River Watershed | collected 2017-08-16
AATTCTAAAGCTCCGGATATAAACTTTGTATATATTTAGAACTTTAGAATTCTAAAGCTCCGGATATAAATTTTAGAATTCTAAAGTTCTGGATATAAACAAAATTTATAAAAAAATATACGTTGCGAGAAAAAATATTTTTATTTTTATTTTTTAAGTTTCAAGAATATTTTTTTAAGTTTCAAAAATATACGTTGCGAGAAAAAATATTTTTATTTTTATTTTTTAAGTTTCAAGAATATTTGAAAAATTTCTGAAAAAAATAAATTTTAAAAATTACGAAAAGAAAGTTTCTGAAAATACAAAATTTCGTTTGAAAATTTTCACGGAAAAATATTTTCTAGGATTTTTCAGGCAAAACTCTGAGAAAATATTTTCACGGAAAAATATTTTCTCAACTCAAGTTTTCTACTATTTTTCAAAAGTTTTGAAGTTTTGAAAACATGAAAAAAAATGTACTTTCATACGAAAAAATGTGAAAATTTCATAAAAAGTACATAAAAATCTGTGAAAATTTCACATTTTGCTAAAAATACTGAAAATTTCACTAATTTTAACTAGTTTTCAGAAAATTTCAGTATTGAAAAGTGTGAAATTTTCTACAGACGGGACCAAAACCCCCTAAAAGGGGGTATTTTATATCTTTTAGGGGGTTTTTATAAATTCTAATGTGTTTTTCGGAACCGTGTGTTCTGAAAAATAAAAATGAGACGCTCAAGTCCTTTTAGTCTATTTCTGTGAAGGGATGTAGAAGCATTCAAGATGGAGTATTCTCAACATCAGGTCCGATACACCACAACACAGAGTTAAACACAAAGGATTAAAAAAATCTGTACAAAAAACATTAAACACGGGTAATTTTATAGACTTGTCTTGTCTTGGAGAAAAACTCCAAATGAGGTTACGGTCTGCTGTCGCGGCGAACAATATCTTTGAGAAAGCAGATATTGCATTTGTAGCTTAAAAGGATATCCCTAGCTTCTTCGGTAAAGCTATCGTGTCCCAACAGTTCTTTGATGACGGCAAATTCCGCCTCAAGACGTCTAATGACGTCTGAGAGCTGTTCGAGTGTAGCGGTTTCGGGGAAAACCCCGAACCGCTTGAGGTATGAATCCACACCAAATTTGAGCTGAGAGCGATAGTAGAGAGAAACAGGAGTAGCCATAGCTGTAGTCAAGGAGACAGATGTATATTATTACTAGTTTTTAACTGTAAAAATTCGATTTTAGAATATCAACTTTGTTGATATTCCGGATAAAAAAGACAGAGTCTTTTTATTTAGAATATTTAGAGCGAAGCTCCGAGTTGATATTCCGGATAAAAAAGACAGAGTCTTTTTATTTAGAATATAGAAAACCTACCAAGTTTTCTATACAAAAGGTAGGAAAGAGACACATACGTCTTCTTTTTTTGGAAAAGGCTCATAAAAATAACTAATAAAAAGAACTCAGCCCTCCCATGATGGTATTTCTTGACGGTATTTTTTTTTACCGGGGAGTCTAACCTCTCCCTGTGGTAATTTTAGGGTGTTGTTTCACCTTTGAAGTAATCCTCCGGTATTTTCAGGATCTCCTTTGACGGAATTTCAAAGAAAGAACCCTTCCACCCGCGGACGCGATTACAGTTGAAATCCATGAGCGGTCCGGGGCGTACGTCGGACAAAGGCATTGGGCGGACGATTTCCTCGGGATTACGGCTCGCAGAAATAGCGACCGAGTAAGTCCCCGCAATGCGAACTGTTTCCCCGGCCTTGAGATTCAAGAGGAATGCTTCCACGACGTCGACACAGCGGGAAAATGCCGTATGGACGTAGTGTGCGTCCCAAGACTTGGGAGGTACGGGGAAAATAATGATCCCAAAAACACGACGGAGGTGTTTCAGGAGGTCAAGGATGTTGGTGAGACGTTCCTCGTCGCGCGGTTCCTTGTGTTCCGCCTCAACGTTTTTGAGGAACGTCTTGTAGTCGTCCGAACTCATCTCGGCGAGAATGGGTCCATAGACCAGAGGTTCGACGATGACCTTTGTAAGAAAGGTCTTCGAAAGAGGTTCCTTTACAGGAGAGACAGAAGAAGCAGAAGCCATTTGATTGAGGATGTTAAACCTTGATGTATATTTTTATTAGTTTTTTATCACGAAATTTCGATTTTAGAATATCAACTTTGTTGATATTCCGGAATTCCGAGAAATCTCGGAATTTTAGATTAATCGAAGATTAATCCGGATAAAAAAGACAGAGTCTTTTTATTTTGAATTATTTAGAGCGAAGCTCCGAGTTGATATTCTAAAATCGAAATTTCTTGATAAAAAACTAATAAAAATTTAGACACATAATCCCTCTGAACCTAGTTCTTAGGCGGTGTTTTTTAGTTCAAATATGGACTTCCTTGCTACACCTTTTGCTTACGAGATTGCCTCTTCGGCGTTTGCCGTTATGGCATCGCTAGGTTGTGACCCCGCGAGCGCCCTTGCCATTACAATGGCGCAAATGGTGCAATATGCGCCAGAAAATAGTACCTCCACGCACCTGAAGACTCCCCTGACCGAATCGTTTCGTCAGGTGGTACAGGCTCGTCGGGCTACGATTTCACGCGATGCATCGCACAACAACACGACCCAAAGCGAGTTTAACGACTCACCTCAACTCCCGCTTTCGGAAAACGCAATTCGCAAGACGCAATCACTTTGCGTCAAGCCTTGCGTCGACCGGACCCACATCTACGAGCTTGTCACCCCTAAGGATCTCTGTGTTATTCACGAGCGTCTTGGGGCGCTGCTCAATCACCGGATTCGCTCCGACATCTTCAAGAAGTGGCTACACAACGTCAAGAAAGACGCTCGTGACCACGTCGCCCATGGTGACTACATCTTCGCCTCAGTTTCTATTTTCGAGCACATCGCCGAAAAAATCTGGGGCGACGACCGTCTATGCCACCTTCACGACCTCACTCGCAGTGGTGATGCGTCGCGTGAAACCGCCGCCCGCGTACGCCTTTTGGCTTGGCTCTACTTCAAGCGCGACCTTCTCTCTCCCAACTCTAGCGACAGTTTCCCAACAATGGGTGACTACGTCACTAGTGTCGAAGACTTGGTGTCTTTCGAGGAGCGCGAGGTTTTGTGCAGTGATGTTCTCGATATCGAGTTCCTTGATATCGCCGCCAGCCGCGACCCGTGCGCGAAGTTCCGCCACCTCGCTAACACCAGCGTCTCCCACGTCAAGTGCTTCACAACGCTGACCCACTCAATGGTCGTGACTATCACGTCACCTTCGACGTTCCCCAGTACGTCATAAATCTCTCTGGGTTCTCTAAAATATTATCTATAAGATTACACTATATGTGTGGTTTGAGGGAAACCTCAACCCTGAGCAAGGTTTAAAAGCACCTTTACGCCAATCCTCTACATTTAATACTTTTTGAGATAAAAAGTATTAAGTTTAACTTGTTTAAAGTTAATAAACATCTGTTTTTAATTCGACAAATTCCCATTCATAGTCTTCATTTGTGCTTCCTAAAAAAGTATGTGATACACAAAGATCAAAAAATTCACATATTTCTGCTTTCTCTTTAACATGATTAATTTTACACCAATGACTATATACATCATAAAGATCGGATACTTTTAACGTTTGAATCTCATAGTTAAGATGCGCAAAATGCTTAAGAGAAAATATATAGGCTTTATTATATCCAAAGTTAGAATTTTTCTGTATTACATTTCTAAGAAATCTTTTAATGAAAAGTAACTTATGTTTTTGTAGTTGATAAGTTTTGATATCTTCATTTAAAAATTTCTTAATTGTTACTAAATCCGTTTTATAATAATCTTCTGTATCATGTAATTTATAAATGTAAAGCTTTTCAAAGATCTCTAATTTATTTATATCTTCAAACTCTATTCCAAATTCAAATTTAAAGTAACTATTATCATATATTTTATCATTACTTTCTTGTAGTACTTCTGCTATGTTGCGAACTGTTGTGGAAACTTTGAAAATGTTTTCTGCTTTAGACTTATTGGAATCTTTGGATTCATTGGAATCTTTGTTTCCAATAAGTCTAAAGCAATACAAAAAGCCTCTCATGAATCAAAGATTTGAGATGGATTTGAAGATCTGAGCTATAAGCTTTAATCTTAATTTTTTAGAAGCTTATCTGTTTTTTAATATATACAAAATCTATTTTAATGCAAAATATTATATTTTATATAAATATACTTCATGAAGTTTAAATATTTTTATACATTATAGTTTGATTTTTGAAACATGACAAATTCATCCAAAATGTCATGAAAAATGCATGTATTTTACAAACTTTTTCAAACATAGTTTTGGGACTGAATAGCTTTTAAATTTTAGTTTTACTAATAAATTTATTAGTAAAGTCGATTTTTGATGTGAAATTTTCTGAAATTTTCTGAAATATTGCAATCCGCAAAGATTTTTTACTAACAAAAATAGTATTTATTTTTTAATCCAAAAAACATATTTTTTGTCATATTTGTGTTTCCCGCATTTTGGATGAATTCAAATATGACAAATTTTTTTAAAGGTATAAAATACTATTCTTTTTACAATCCAAATTTTATTTCCGGAAAAATAAAATATTTTATTTTTTTCTGAAATTTTAAAAAATCACAATTGTCATGCAAAATTCAAAAAATGAACAATCCAAAAAAAAATGATCATAGTTGCCACTTTTGTTTTACAAAAGATATTGCTTCTTTCAGAGAGAAAAGATATACAACATGTATAAAATGTGAGAATTTATCGTTAAAATATAGAAAATATTATAAAGAGTGTGAAGATATAACTAAAGAAAATATACTATTATGTAATACATGTAAATCAGATAATAAGATTTGTAATAGATGTGTTAAAATACAACAACATGTTCAAGATTTACATAGAAACAAGATTGATCCTTTTTATTTCTGTGTTCATTGTCATGTTATTGATAAGAAAAATTTTGAAGAACATAGAAAAAATATATGTAGAGCTTGCAAAAGTAAATTTGATTATTTAAAAATTAAAGAAGAGAAAGGTAAGCCTCATAAAATTTCAAAAGAGTTATTATATGGTACTCATTTAGAATTAACAGAAAAGATAGCAAAATTAGAAAATGACAACATTGAGTTAAAAACTAGAGTAAATGAACTAGAAAATATCTTAAAATTCATTGTTAAAAATAAATAATTATAAATTAATATAATTATTCCTTCGGTCTCAAAGATATTACTCTCTAAGACTTAACCGACGAACTTTTACCGGACTAACCATCTCTTCGTCAGGATAACCCATTGGATTAGCACAGAAGTCTATGTCATATACTTTCTTTTTATAAGCTTCGTGCATGTGACCGTGATACCAATGACATATTAAATCGCTATATTTAAGTACTAAATCACTAAGATCACTAAAGTACCCCGAATTTGTAAGACTATATTCTTCTCCTAAAAACTTCTTATGAACAATCTCTTTTAACGGTAAATGATGAGATATGACAATCACAGGTTTATCTGCTAACTCTGGATATTTAGACTTTTTATCGTTGGTTTTAAGTTTTGCTATCTTATTTAAGGTGTTATTTAACCATTTTACATTGGCTTTGTGAATAGATACTACTTCATCACGTGACAATATTGCCTGTAACTTATCGTTCATATTTTCATATGCAATCTCATCGACGTTTGTCCAAAGTGTAGTTCCAACAAAGATGTACCCTGAAGTTTCAAAGATATCGTTGTCTAGAAAGATGATACCGCATTCTACACAATAAGCTTCAATCGCGTCAGAAATATCTTGAATAGTCTCGGTCTTTTTCCGATCGTAATATTCGTGGTTACCAGCAACATAGAAAACATTATTCCATTTTTTTCCAAAGTATTTTAGCATAAATTTATATTCATCGTTAAGCTTTTTAGAGGTACCAGCGACCCCTAAATCTCCAGCAATAATCAGTATATCATCTTCTGCTACATTTGGATATAACTTATTTACTTTTTCACATAACACTTTAGGGTCATCATAAAACTCTACGTGTAAATCTGATAATATGTTTATTTTCATTTTTCTTTTAATAATATTAAGAAACTTTGTTTCCAAAATATTATTAAAAACGATTTTTAAGAAACAAAGTTTCTTAATATTATTAAAAGTATGCAGTCTCAGTACTGTATTCCTTTAACATTACATCCTATACCAAATGTAGTTCATAAAGAATTTACAATAGTTGAAATAGATAATCTTTTGGCTAATGTAAATCCGTCACGTCAATATACTTTTCCAGTATATGCTGATAAACAAGATGAATTTACGGCTATAAATGTCATTGAAACATATAAACTTCTTGATATGAAAAAGAAGTTAGAAAAATAATGATTTTATAAAATGATTCAAATGAATCATTTTATGTAGTTTCAATGATAACTTTTTTAGGAGACGACGATCTCTTTTTCTCCACTTTTTCACGAATAATCGGAGATCGCGGTCTTTCAGAAAGCTCCTTCTTGAAACGCAAAGACCAGCAAGAATAGTGTTCCATAATCTTTTAGAATTAATAAGTTTTTTAATACAAAATTTCGATTTTAGAATTAATTCCAAAATCGAATTCTGTTGCATAAAATAGATTATATTATTAGAAACAAACTATGACGCAAGTCTCTGAGGCTTGGGATAGCTATTATGCTGCAATTACAAGATTGCGACACATTTACCAGACTATTGTAAATGCTTGCGAAACTCGCATGGCATCTATTATTGATAATGAACACAACTACGAAGTTGCGTGTGATAATTATATTAATAGTCTCCCAGAAGAGATCGCAACAGTAATTAAAAATCCACCAATGAGCGCTAGTCGCTCAGATTCGGGAAGTAGATATGTGATGTACGATATGACTATTTTTAGATCTAATCCTGAATTGGATTCTATTTATCAAAATGCACTGGAAAAACTGAACTCTATGAATGAAGAAAAGGGTAATATTAATTTTCAGATCTACGATACTTATTATAATACTATTGTAGGACTACCTAATCTTTTCACATCTGTTGAAAAAGAAGTATCAAGACTTTTCTCTGAAGCGAAACATGCTACAAAATGTTATTTTGAGTCATGTGCCGAAAAAGAGATATCTGAACTAAGGATACCTACATATCTACAAGATATGTATATTAAAAGTATTAACAGTAGAATAATTAATAACACAAATACTTTTATCACAATAAAGTGCTCTGAAAGTCCAGATACAAATATCGGGAATATCGATGATATCCCTGATTTTGTATATTTTTAATTTTGATTAAAAATATATGATATATCTTATACAGGATAATGAATATTAAACAAGACGAAGCGAATCGATTATATTTATCTCTAAAGATTTAGGTGTCAGTAGTTTTAATCCTAACTTCCGAGCTTCGTGTGCAATAGCTTTCATTTTCTCATGGTTAGCTTCACAATACTGCAACTGACTTCGCAAATCACTTAAATCTGCTTTTATCGGAATATAATGTACATAAGGAATCATTAAATGGCTACACCAAACATCATACATACTGTCGATTAATAGTATTACACTATTTAATAATAAGTCAGTAGCAATACGATGAGCTGCTACATTACCTTCTGCTATTAAGATATACTTGTAATTGCTTTGTGTTGCCTTATCCATAAACTCCCCACGAGCTATATCATACTTTTTTAAATAAGCATCAAGGTCTAATATTCCTATTTTTCCTTTAGAGTTATAGATGAACTTTCTTTTCCCAGCAGTAATACCAACATCCAAAAATTCAGAAGCAAAGCTTCCAAATTCTGAATCTTCACCGGCTAAACTCTCGAGTTTAGCCAAATGTAGTCTCTGATTTTCATCATCATAACCACAACCGGTAGCACTTCCACGAAAGATTGCTTTCGGCACTTTCGTGCTAAAATCTTTATTTATAAACTCGTATTTATCTTTGTATCTATCAAATCTATCAATTATATAGTTTAGACTTTCATATTCGACTATTGGTATATCATAATAATCTTTACCACCAGTAGTGTTAAAGATTGGAATTAGTTTATCTGGGACTTTACATACAAATTCGAAAGAATTTGTTGAGACCTCACGGTCTCCGGAACCTTTGGTTCTAAATTCGAAAGAATTTGTTGATTTACATAATTTATTAAACTGTTTAATTCCTCCTACAAAATTAATCCACGGATGAGCTCCATCTTTCCTCACTAATAGGGTATCACGTAAGCTGTAAATATACATACCATCTGGGATAAGATTAGAACTTTTACCAGTCAGTCTCTCAAGTAAACTATGATACTGATGTTTCTCGTCGCTTTCAGGTTTAGATTGTAAAATACAGTTCATAAGTTCAAACTTTGTAGTCTTAAGTTGATAGATCTCTTTAGGTGAAAACTTAATTTTTTGGTCTAAGACTTCACGGAAATATTTTCCAATATTTCTATAATATTCACCTACTGTTTCCAGAGGTTCTTGAATAAACTTTACAAAATGTTTTAACTTACCAGCTTCAAAAACTGCTACATAAAACTTAATACCAAAAGGTGAAAGATGAGTAAGATAGTGTAGTGTATCAGCAGCAGCGCTATAAGATTGGGTGTAAATTGGAGAAAATACATTAGGTGAAACATACAGTTCTTGAGAAAACTTTTTTAGTTTAAGATTTTTTTCTTTATCACTTTCATAATATATTTTAGGGTAAAGTTTTAATACTTCATTTATATCATTATAAATTTTAGGTGTAGTCATTTTTTTAATTATGATGATAATCATAATTAAAAAAGAATATATATTGAAAATATATGTTAAAAAAGAATATATTGATTTTACAACCGCACGGGTTGGAAAATCTCCGAAGGTATAAACCTTTGCGACCAATGTGGTAGCTGGAGCTCCAACGCGTGGGCTGGATGTGCCTTATAAGGCACGGCGCGACTTGTAATCAGACAAGACTACGCGATAAGGGGCGGACGCGGCGGACGTCGCGATGTCGGTCGCTTAGGCAAGGAGCTTGAGGGCGGCAGCCGGTAGCATCCCGTCCGCCTTCATCTCCGTGAGCTCCTGCGCCGACTTCCCCACAAGAGGGGCAAGGTGAGCAAGGATACGCGCGAGACGAGTGGCGTCGAATGCAGGTTCGACTGTCGCGACAGCAGGTGCCGCGGACGAAAGCACGGGGAAGTGAGTCCCCTTTGCAGGTGTGGGTCCCCCAGCACCCCCGCCCACCTTCCCAGCATAGGAGTTGGGATCGGACGGCTTGGTGTTGATGGGACCATTGATGGGTTGGACTGGGGTCTTTACGACCTTTCCGTCGTCGTGAGTCGTGATGGTGGGTACCGGATTCACAACCTTGACGGCGAGGATGTAGGGGTTGGTGCCCTCGGTAATCTCGAACTTGCACCCCGAGTTTTCAGACTCGTGGCGATCGAGGTACTCACGGATTACCTCCTTCACCGACTTGGCTTTTGGGAGGTAATCCGTGAGGACGAGACCGTTGTGGTGCCCGTTGAGAGCGAGGGCGAAGAGGGTGAAGGCGACGTCGCGCTCGAGAGGCTTCCCGTTGATACGGTAGGTCTCGGCAAACGCGTCGACGTCGGAGGGCTTGGCAACGCCGTCCTTCTCATGAGCCTTATTGACAACCCACACAATCTTCCCAGCGGATGAGCTGAGGAGGACGTTGCGGACGGTCTCGGTGACGTTCCACACGCGGTTGCCGAGCTTGACCTTGAGGTGCTCGTGGAGCTTCTTGAAGTCCGCGACCGTGATTTCGAAGCGCGCCTCAAACTCGGAAGTAAGAGGCGTCTCAGAGACGACGATGGCGGAAGAAGCTCCACGGCGCTTAGGGGCAGGCTTGGTGAAGGCACCTGAGCCCTCCGAAATCTCAGACTTGAGAGTGACGGGGGCGGGTGCCTCGGACGCGAGGATGACCTCATCAACATCTCCCCAAGACGGGGAGTTGGAGACGCGGGCGGCAGATTCACCGAGCTCAATGAGAGCAGCGGAGACGGAAGGCGTGGCGGCGATGGCGGCGAGCACAGGGGAGGCGGACATAGCTGATGGCTAGGTGCGGAATATACTATTATGTTAATTTTTTTCTGAAAAAATCGATTTTGGAATTAAATTGACGATTTAATTCCGACCGGAATGAACCTAGAGGGTTCATTTCCAAGTTTAAAATACAAATTTGTATTTTAAACACGGAGACCATAGGTCTCCAAGCCTAGGAGCAAAGCTCTTTCGGAATGAACCTAGAGGGTTCATTTCCAAGTTTAAAATACAAATTTGTATTTTAAACACGGAGACCTATGGTCTCCAAGCCTCCGGTCGGAATGAACCTAGAGGGTTCATTTCCAACAAACTTCCTTAAATTTCTCGTTTGGCAAATTAAAATAACGACATTTCCAATCGCTTTGTTCAAAAAATGGTAAATCAATCCATTCATCTTTTCGACGTAAAAGTTCCTTTCCTGTTTTATTCCAATCAATACTTTCGATAACTGCTTCAACTTTTTCTTTAATAATCTCTATCTCGCTATAAGAATTTTTTCCAACACAATCATATTCATAATGAAAGATTTCAAAAACATTACCGTCTTCATCTACATAATCCATACTAAAATCAATACCGTATTTGGGTTGAATAGCTAATATTTTATAAAATAGATTATTCTTTTTTGCCCAAGACTTTAGTTGATTATGGGCTTCACCTGTGTATCCTTTACGTTCAAATAAATAACAATGGTTAAGTACTGCCCCTGATGTTACAGGGTCATCAGAATCTTCACAAGATTTTTGTATATACCAAGGTTTCTTGATAGAATAACGATGTGTTCTATGTGAAAAGAATTTATCTTCATTGTATAAAGAGTATAATTTTTCCAATTCTGTTAAATCGTAACCATTTTGGTCAAATAATGATACTAATTCTGAAGATTTTTTAAGACATATATTTTCTAAATCCGTGTGGATTTTCGTATCAATTTTATTAGACCAATACATATTTGGATTAAATTTTGAATTACAATTTATCAAATATGAACTACTCATTTTTCTTTAAATTATTTATAAATAATTTAAAATTTTAAATTATTTATAATTTTCTAAATCTTTGTAAAATTTCCGAATTAAAAATTCTTAAAAAAATAATTTTTTTTATTTTTCAAAGTTAATTAAAAAAATGGACTCTAATCAGATTTCCTACATCGTGGCGCTCCTTTTCGCTATTGCGGTTCTCGTAATCCTTATTGTTATCCTTGCTAAGTACAAGGGTGGCGACAGTGCAACTCAGGATGAGTGGCAGAACACCAACACTAAGGTCAATTGGCTCTACTGGATCAACATCGTTGAGGTCGGTCTCATTGTTGTGTTCGGTCTCCTTGGTCTCTTCGCGATGCGTCGTTGGTGTGTGATGGGAGGAAACTGCTCCAAGGCTTAAATCTTAAAAAAATGAAAATACATTAGAATATATATTTTTTAAAAATATATATTTCAAGTCCCGTCGGGATAATTGAATATTAACTTTGTTAATATTCTAAAATTGATTTTTTACCTTTAAAAAGTATAGAATTATTGTATTTTGACCAAGCCTTTTCAGCTATGTCTTCCATTGTCACGCCATCTCGCCCCACAAAGCCTGTGGAGCCGTTTGCCCCGTCTCGCGAGCCTCTTGCTCGCCACAACGCGTGCGTTTTTGCCGACGCCGTACCTCACGCTCTGGATTTGGAGTATCACATCTCCATTCCGAGTGATGGGGTTTCTGTCCTCCTCACCCACCTCCCTCCCCGCGACCCCGCGACCATCAGCCCTTTTGCGGTCCTGCGTCAATACACCTCCGCCACTGTCGCGCGGGGGCACGACCTCGGGCGTCTCGGGATCACCCTTGGGATGATCTGTGCTCACCTTGACGAGCACAAGGTCCCTCACTATTGGTGAAAAGAGGACCCGCCAAAAGCAAAAAACACGCTTTGCTTTTGTATATATTTTAACTATTATCTTTTACCGACCTTCGTTAAATGCTTTATAACGGTCATTTTCGATTTTATCATTATAAATACGATATTCAATAATCGGTGAAATTTCGTTTATGAAATTTTCACGTTCATTTCCCTCTAATTTTATTCCTATTGCTCTTGGACATTTATCAATCCAGTTTAAGGCACCGGCAACTCCAGAACCGTGTCCAAGAGCTTCGGCTTGTTTTGTGAGCACAAGATTGTAAATATCTGTAGCAGGAAATCCGCGGTAGGAAAAACTCATAATTTCTAGAAATTTTAACAAATCCTTGAAAATTTCATTTAAAATTCAATTTTAAATTTTCTTCCGAAAACTTTGAAATTTCTTGAAAACGCAGAAATTTTCTGAAACTGTAGAAATTTTCTGAAAGCTAATTTCTAGAAAATTTCTACAGACGGGACCAAAACCCCCTTTTTAAGACCATTTTATCCTAAAAAATGGGGTTTTTATCATTTTTTAGATTATCAACGTTGGTTGATACAGATTTAATCGAAGATTAAATCTAAAATCGAATTTTTTACCCTAAAATATAAGAATTTTATAGAATTTTATTCAGTTATGCAACGCATCCACGTGATTAACCTCGGGTCTGTCGAGCGCCATTCAGATGGGAGTGTCACCTACAACACCTGCTTCTTCCAATGTCTTAAGGAGAAG
>JACCDO010675576.1_pt1 | contig 12686 bp, 14 predicted proteins | sample 7446101 | NCBI WGS metagenome assembly JACCDO01 (sample SAMN15323440, study PRJNA562643) | freshwater metagenome | isolation source: river surface water | place: USA:Blue River Watershed | collected 2017-08-16
TATTGATAAATTATTTATTAAATGTTTATAACTATTTATTACTAAATTAACTATAAATAATGGGAATTGACGGATTTCATAATTGGATTGAAAAAGAATATCCTGAGGCATATGTTAATATAAATTCGGATACTAAAACATATCATCATGCATATATAGATTTAAATTATCTATTACATTTGTGTCATTATAATTCTAATGATGAAACACATCTAATAAACAAGATGTCATTATTAATATTAGATATATGTTCTAAAATACAACCAGCAATTAGTTTAAATCTATTTTGCGATGGTACTGCACCATTTGCAAAAATGGTTTTACAGAGAGAGCGTCGGTGTAAGAATATTAAGATTTCAGATGATATTTTTAAAACAAGTTTAAATTTTACACCAGGAACAAAATTTATTAAAACTATTCCACAAAGATTAGATAAAATAATACAGATTATAAAGAGTCAATTTGCAATTGATGTAAATATTGATAGTATTGAGGCTGGAGAAGCAGAAATTAAAATTAAAGATAAATTGTTACAATATTATTCAAAAAATAAAAAACATAATCATATTTTAGTCACAAATGATGCAGATGTAGTATTAATTTTATGTTCAGATGAATCATATAAAAATTCTTATATTCTTTTAAAAGATAATGTTCTTTCTATGAAACAACTTTTAAAATATCATTTTCAAAAATATAATCATAATTCCGAAAATAATCTAGATTTTGTATTTTTAAGTCTTTTATTAGGTAACGATTATATACCAAAGGTTAATCAAATTAGCCCAGCAAAAATATGGGAATCATATAATTTAAACATTGATAAACACAAATATCTAATTAAATTAAATGATAAGAATTTTGATTTAAATAAAGAATTTCTATTAGATATATTGACAGATTGTATAGCAAAGATAGGAAGAAATAAAACAATAAAAAATAATATACCTTTTAATAAGAATGCATATGATAACTATTTTAATGGAATATTGTGGACAATTGAAATGTACAATTTAGGAAAATGTATAGATTATGATTACATCTGCAACACAACTAAACCAATTGATATATTAAATCTTGCATTATATATTTCTGATTTAAATATGAATAAATTTTTAAAAGATAAATCAGATCCAATACCATCAGAATTATGCGGGATATTACTATTACCAGAAGGAGCAAAAGAATTAATTGATGATAAATATACTGATTTTATGAATGATTCAGAAGTAAAAGTAATATACAATCAAGATTTTAAAATATCAATTAATTATCTTAAAAAAATAGTAAAAAAATTTAAAAATTATGCATAATGTTGTAACATATTTTGAAGATTATTAATATATTGTTCATCTTTATTTAAAATCATAGCATAAATGATATATGCTTTATAAAGCATATTAGTTAATTTACATATATTTACAACATTTAATTTTTTATAATAATCCCAATTAAAATTATGTGTACCATTATTATTATTTATAAAATCACATTTGTATACCAATCTATTACAATAAGTAGTAGAACATTTTCCAGTATTAATTATAAGTTCTTCTGGTAATTTAAAATTACTTATTTCATGAGAACATGGAAGAACAAAAACTTGTTGTGTAAATAATTTTAATTCACTTAGAATATTTGATATAGTTTCTCTTGTTCTTAATAATACAGAACAAAAATATAAAGTATCTTTTGTAATTTGTTGATGGTTTTCTAATAAAAATTTTCCAGCATTTCTAGCTTGTTGATGACCAACTAATGTAAGTTGAGGATCTTTTAATATTTCTTTATTTTTCATAGCTTTTAATCTTTTAGCTACTGTATTATTTAAATTATGAAAACCTTGTGCGTGTCTTATAAGATAAATATTTAATCCAGGAGGGACAAGTAATTTACTTGATTTTAAATTTAAATCATTAAAATCATTTACATCATAATATAATTTTAAATCTTTATTTTCATTTTTATCAATTTCTCCACGATATACCATTTTAACATTTGTTATTTTTGGATTAATTTCATCAGCATAAATTAATAATATAGCACAATTCATAAATTTTTTATCTTTATTAAAATGGGTAAAATAATCACCGATAAAAAGTCTCATTCTTTTACTATGTGATGTAATTACAATATTTTTAACAATCATTATATTTAGATAAGAAAATATATATTTTTCTTATTAAAATACACCTTATATTATTTAAGTATTAGTATTTAATAAGTAAATATAATGAGTTCTGAAAAAATATCTTTTAATACATTTAATATAAACATTTTAAATGATATTGAAAAAAGTGCAGGAGAATTATATGATGAAATACATAAAGTTAGTAATGTATTATCTGGATTACTTAATATAGATTGTACAAATTATAATCTTATAACAATAGAATATATTAATCAAGTAAAAAAAAAATTTATTGAAAATTTTGATATATTTATATCGAATTTAGAAACAATAAATTTTGCAGATTTAGAAGAATATTCAGTAGATCAATTTATACAAATACTATCATCAAATGATCTAGAAATATTTAAATTGAAACATTTATTAACAATAGAATTAAATGAACATTTAATTAATACAGAAAAAGAACTATATGAATATTCATATAATAAATTTATAAATACATATACAATGAATAAAATTACATTTTATCAAGATATTTATAATAATCCAATTATTAAAGATTTTTTAAACAAAATAAATAATTTTGAAAAAATAGATAAAAAAATAGATAATAATATTTCTTATGAAGAATATGATAACAATACAATAAATTTTGATGAAAATGAATTAGAAAAATTAATGAAAAATATATGTGATATGAATAATTTAGAATATAGTAATTTAACTGAAATGAAATATACTTTATGGAATGATAGAGTTCAATTATATGAAATTAAAAATAAAAAAACTTATGATTTTCTATACATATATTTTGATTTATATAAAAGAAAAGACAAAACAGAAAAAGAAAATATAATATATTTTGATACTAAATTAAGAAAAATATGTATATGTTATAATTTTAATGATTTTCTTAATGATAAAGAATATAATGAAGTTAAAAATATTATATATAATATAATAAAAACAACATTACATTGAAGAATCTTTATTCATAACAGGAATATATGGAATAAAATATGGAAATTTCATATTTTGCATAGAATTATTATTACATTGTGTAATAGGTTGTTCTGGTTTACTAAATAGAGTTATTAATAAACATAAACATGTACAGAAACCGCATAAAATTACACTATTGCCCATAAAGAACATTTTTTTTCCCGAATTTTCTGTTACAACAGATGGATCATCTTTATCGTAATAAACATCTATTTTATCTCCGACTCTTTTCTTATTTTTTGTAATAATATTCGATGTATATTTAGTTTTATTAATAAAATATGTAACAGTTAATTCATAGTTACCATCATTTACATAACGCGTTTCAATAACTTCAGCTATTATTTTACTTTTACTCTTTGAATCCTTTTTATTTAAATCTAAAATTTTATATCCCGATAAACAAATAATAATTACAACAATAAAACATAAAAATATTGCATAATATGATTTAGATTTTTTTTTAGTAGTTTTCATATAAAATATAAAAATAAAAAATAATTTAATATATATAATAAAAAATAATTTTATTACTATATAATATAATAAAATGTTAAAATTACATTATGATTGTAATCAACCAATTTTTTATTTAGGTTCTGCCTTAACATCATTATCTGCTATAACAGTATACCTTGCTAAACTTCAAAAATCACGAAAAATATCATCATTAAATATGATTCTCATGTTAGCTCTTTATGCAATTGTTATATATGCTATTTCACGTTTAATTAACTGGTGCTGCAACAAGAGATACTACAACGTTGCCTGGATAATTGCTCTTCTCCCAATTATTGGTGTACTTGGTACTGCTTTTGAATAAAATATAAATTATTTAAGTCTGATTATGTTAATTTAATTAACTAAGTAATTAAATTAAAATTTACAATGACTCAGATTTACTTTTATTTTTTGGTACCGTAAAGTGATTAATTTAAGCTTCACTTAAATTAAATACTTTTCGCTAGCGTGAGTGCCTAAAACTTAAGACACCTGGAGGGTCTTAACTTTTGCACTACATGGTACTTCTTTTGACTTTTTCTTTTTAATTTTTGTTTCTATTTCTTGTTGTTCTTCTTCAAATAATTGCGGTCTTACAATTTCATTAGAAAATAAATCAAACATATATGATCCATACCAAATTGGAACAGCTACAATAATTTTTTTAAATCTATGTCCATATTTAAAAATACATGAATTAAATATTTTAACGATATCTTCTTGTGGAACATCATCTTCGGTATTTCCAAATGGTGTTAACACTAATACATTATGAGATCCTGCAATTGCAGTTTGAAAAATAGTTTCTATAGTACACATAATTTTAATAAAATCAATTGAATGCATTCTATTTTCATCTAATAGTTTTGGTTTATTAATTGGTGCAACGCTTATTAATCCAAATCTGTATAAATTTTGCAAATCAGTAATGGGTTGTAAATTCATATCACGAATAACGGTTACAAATCTATTATAAACACACTCATTTTGTTTTAATGGAAATGGATTATTATTTTTTGTTATTGTGTTATAATTTGTTCTAATATTATATGTATCATCACGTATACCTTCTGATTGTGGATAATTAGATCCAATAAAATCATCGCCAACTGTACACATACTTACAGGATTAATCCAACCATCTTTAAATCCAGCATTAAATCCTAATTGACAATATTCTTTAATAGCATCTATCGCATGCATATTAACAACATCTACTTCACAAATATTATTTACTTCACCAATGTTAAAATTCTGAGTAAAATGATTCTTAATACAATTACCTGTAGCACATTGTGCGTACATACCAAATTTACTTTGAGCAATATTTTGATTAATTAACATTTGTTTTGTTTTACTAATTTTTACCTTATTTGACATTATATATAAATAAGTAATATTAATTTAAATTGTTTTTTTCGCACTTTATAATAAAATTAGATTTCCATAATAAACATCTCATCATTTAAAATATTAATATTATTTATTTTTTTATTTTTTAATAAATTATTATCTTTAAAATCATCTTTTAAATTTTGTGTAATATATGTATTTTTTTCAAAAAAATTATAAATATCAATAAAAGAACAATTATCAAATTCTAACATATTTTTAATAATTTTAATTACATACATATTATTATTATTATCATTAAATAATTCATATAATATTGTATCTAAATTTAGTAAAATTTTTTTTTCTTTATCATATTTATTAATATTTGAATTTTCTGGAGGACTATATAATGGACTACCGTATAATATATTTTTTTGTATTGTTGGTGGACTTAGAAAAGGTGATAATTTTAAAAGATTATTTTTATCATCATAATAAATATTATTTATATTTATTTGTTCAAATTCAATATTTTTATCAAATAAAAACTTCATACCTCGTATTATTTGTTTAGTTTTTATAATATCATTAATATTTGTATTAATTAATTTTATTTTGTAATAAGGTTTAATAATATATATATTTGAAAACTCAATTATTACATCTAAAATACTAATAATATTTGGATGATCTATTTTAATTATTTTATTTTTAATTCTTTTAGCTAAAAATATAATGTCCATATCATATACTTCAACTATTATTTTTTCTTTAGTTTTTAAAATTTTCCCTTCATATACATTTATTGATTTATAACTCATTATAGGCTTATGAAAATAAATTTCATAATCGTTTATATTTTTTATATTAATCTCGATAAGTTCGGAATTCGATGGATTATCAAAAAGGTCCATATATAATATACATATATAAAATAGTTAACTTTAAAAAAAATGAATTTTAATAAATTAGTTAAATAATTAAGTTAAATTAATTAAATAATGTTTGTTTGTGATAATTGTAATCTAAAATATGCAACTATAAATAATAAAAAATGTATTTTCTGTAATATTGTTACAGATACAAAGAAATCAGATATTTATAATATCATAATATGTAGATCAGATTTAAGTCAAAATGAAATTATAAATAAAACGTATGAATTTTTTATGAAAAATGATAAGATACCAGAACCATCTGATATAGATTTAAATGTAAAATTAATAAAAATAAATCCATATCTATTTGTAAAAAATATTATATCAAATAAATACAAGATATTTTTTACAAACTGTATTGATAGAAATCTTATTAAAACAAAACGTTTTCCACAAAAATATAATATTGAGAAATTAAATATTAATAAATTTTCTAATGGAATTGAATTAGAAAAAATAGATACAAAAACATATAACGAATTAGCTCTTAAATTAGAAATATAATGAGTTCTGATAAATCAAGTGATTTAAGCAGTGACAGTGATTTTGAAGATGTTGAATCATGTTTAATAGATAAAGTTGCAACATATCAAATTCAATTTGTTAGTAATGATATGTATAAATTTTCTTTAGTTGGATATTTTAAAAAAGATTCTGATCCAATAAATATAGAATTAAAAAAATTTGAGAATGATGATTATTATTGTTCTATATTTAGTAATTTTAATAAAATAAATGAAAAAGTATTACCAGAGGGAATATATTTATATGATTTAATAACTATGAATGTTCTTAAAAAAGATGGTATTTCTTATAAAGTGATCTTATCTGTAGAAATGATGAATCCTGTATTAAATAAAGAAAATAAGGGTAATCTTATGATATGGTTTGAAACAAATCATAATGGATTTAAAAGAGTTCCACTTAAAACAGCATTAACTCATCCTGGTAACGAACGTATACCATATTATATTATTAATGAACTTAAAAATGATAAGATAAATGAAATATTAAGTCGTTAATTATTATTTATATTTTTTTTTATTTTTACCTTTTTTAGACATAATCATTATAAAAATAATAACACCTATTGTAATACAACAACAACACAAAGAAATTATACCCCCTATTAATAACATATTATTTGATTTTGAAGAATTTTGAGATTCTGATGAATCCTGAGAAGATTTAGTTTCTTCAGGAGATTCTTCAGAAGGTTCTTTAGAAGGTTCTTTGGATTTTTCCTCGGGTAGAGTTTCTTTAGATTCTGAAGCTGGTGGTGAAGATGGTGATGTATCTAATAAAGATAAATTATTTTTTTGTTGGGATGATAGTTGTGTTGTTGGTGGTGATATTATGTTTGTTGATCCTGAAGATTTATAATTAGATGTATTATTATTTGTGTTAGTATTACCATCATTTTTATTAATATAATCATTCACTTTATAATCATTTCTATAATCATGTTCACCATTATTATCACTACTATCATCACCGCCACCATCATCATCGTGATCATTATCGCTACGAAGTGCAACATTTACTGATTTTGAACCATATGCACTGGACATACTTGGAGTAGATGTAGTAGATCTTGAAGGACTTGATCTAGAACCTCTAGAACCTCTACCTTTACCTTCTATTTTATATGTATTATATGTAATTAAAAGAAATATTAATAATAATACTATTAGAATGATTTTATTTTCATTCATATTAATTGATATATATATATTAAAAATTGATATATTTTATTTTTAATAGAAATAAAGAATATATAAGAATTATATTATGGAGATTATTATATTTACAGATGGTTCACATTTAAAACCCTCAGATAAATGTGGGTATGGTATACATTTTCCAAATAAAGAATTTGAAGATGTATCTAGACCATTTACAAAATTACCAAAAACAAATCAAAGAGCAGAATTATATGCTATTTATAAAGCTATAAAAATAGTAAATAAAGCTGATCCAAATTATAATATAACAATAAATACAGATTCAGAATATTCAATAAAAAGTTTAACAGTGTGGATTAAAAACTGGAAAAAAAATAATTGGATTAATTCACAAAATCGTCAAGTATTAAATCAAGATTTAATAAAAGATATTGATAATCTTATTAATAGTCATTTAGGAAAAATAAAATTTAATCATGTTAGAGCACATACAGGAAACACAGATTATAATTCAATACATAATGAAATAACTGATGAATTAGCTAAAAAGGGATCGATGAAATCTTAAATTTTATTTATTAATGATAAATACTTTTTTCTTATATTTTAAATATTTTGTTTTATAATAAAATTTATTATATTTAATTACCAAAAATAGCATTATTTACAGTTGTTTTAACACAAAATAATTTATGTGATATAATACCTATAATAAATATTACAAGTAATGTTTTAAGAAATTTCCATTTAAAAAGTTTTGCGATTAAAAATGCACCGATTACTGTAAATAATACATCAACAACTGCAATATTAGCTATTCTATAAGAATGAACACCTTCACCTGGTTTACCAAACATATCTTTATATTGACAAAGACTCATAATATATATTAGTGTTATATAAAATAATAATAATTTGTCGAGATTTTACAATAATCTGATGGTTTATAACCAAAAATATTTTCTTTATTCTCAATATCCATACCTATACATAATTCATTTAAACAAATATAATGATAAACACTATTACCATTTATATCTACTAAATCCATATCTGCTTTTATACTTCTTAAAAAATATAAATTATTTTCTTGTAAATATTTTGCACAAACAATTAATGGTGTTTCATATAATTTATTTTGGTAATTTATAATATCTGGTTTAATTATAATAACTTGTTTAATCATATTAATAACATCATCTTTCATACATAAATAGTGTAATACATTATTTTTTAAATTGTCAGTTGATTCAAATATAGTTTCATTATTATTTTCTATAATTAATCTAATTAGAGTATTTACAATTTTAAAGTTATTATCTTTTGCATGTTTTAACAATGGATTTTGATTTAGTTTATTCTTTTTAAATAAAATTGTATCATCTAATTTAATTAATAAAGTTATCATATCTTCAAATTTATTTTTTTCTTTAATATTATGTAATATATTGTTATTATCACTGTCAACAATACTTATAATTGATGAATCTACTTTATAGAGAAAATAAAATGATTTTATTAAGCAATTTTCTACTATTTCATTTATATAATTTACTGCAATATCCATATTAAAATCATCACCAATTAAATTAAAATAATCAAGATTTTGTGTCCAAAGAATTATTTTATATTTTGTTCTTTCACTAAAAAAATTATTTTTTATACCGGTAATTATAATATGTTTGGGATCTCTTTCAACTAATAAATTAAATATATTTGTATCTATTTTAATTGATTTTTCATCTTTGTATTTTAAAAAATTATAAAATTCATCAGGCATATCTTTTTTGATATAATATGATAAAATAAGATTATTAATATCATTAAGTCCTTTTAAAGATGTTGTTAATTCACCTATAATATTTTTATATTGTTTAGATTCTTTTAATATTTCAAATAATTCAGGATCATTTTCATCTAGATTTAATAGATGTGCATAAAATGTTGCACTTCTAAGATAATTTTTATCATTTAAATCAAGAATGATTAATCTAAGTTGTGCTTTAATAATATCATTTTGTTCTTTCATAAACAAATCTATCGCATATTCACTTGGGTTTATTCCATTTAAAAGAATATCATATTTTTGTATTTTTGCTTTTTTGTATTCTTCAAAATTCTTTTTATTAATTAATTCAAAAATATTTATATTATCGCGAGAATTATTATGTGAATATATATCAAATAAATCTAATTTTGTTTTAAATACTGGATCAGTTAAATTTGAATTTATACTATCGATAAATCTAATATAATCAGCTATAAACATTGGAGATATATATATTTTATCTTTATAAATACCTATTCTTTTTAGATTGTAATTTGAAAGAATAATCTCTGATGGATTACGAAATGTTTTTTTCATTATGTAAATACAATGATTATTTACATTTTTAAAATACATATCTGATGTTTCAGAATATGAACTATTTATTAGAGTTTTAGGATCTAAATTATTAATACAATTAATAAAAACTTCTTTTTTAATTTCATCATAGTTTGGATTATCAATAAAAATAGATCTAATATATGGACCAGTTAAAACAATATTATTAATATTATCATTTATCATTTTATCAAATTTAAAATCTGATAAATTAAGATCGTTATGTATTTTAATATTAAATTTATTATTTTTTTCTAATTCAATTAATAATAATAATTCATTTTGAAATATTTCAGATGTACCATTTTTTTCATATAAATCAATTATTGTTTCTTCTAACTCTTTTAAAACTGTATATTCATTTTCTATTTTTCCGGTTTCGACTAAATGTGCAATATCGGGTATTATTAAATTGTTCATAATAAATAAAAGTTATAAATTTTTATATGTATTATAACGTAAAAAACATTTGTATTAATTTTTATTAAAAAATATTATGATTAATGTGCATTTAAAACATTCATATTAATTTCAATAAATTGATCAATAATTCTATTATTTATAATATATTGATTGTTTGTGTAATTTAAAATATAATTATATTGATTAATTAGTTTTGAATTATCAATATTAATATATGAATTAATTTCATTCATTATATCTTTGTCAATAATATTTTCTAGTACTTTACCATTTAATAGAATTTTAACAGGAGATGTTACTTGAGGACATTTCATATAAATCATATCAATTTTGCCAAAAAATGATAATATAGATATTGTTACTTCACTATTTTCAAAAACACATTTAATATTCACCATTTCATCTGCTACTTTATTAGAAATTGATTGTTTTGCTGTAAGCCACCAATCATCGCGAATTTTTTCATTAAATTGTTCAATAGAAAGTCCTATACGATCTGCTTGATTTTGATTAATCTCATCTTCCATTGAATTTACAAATTTAACATATGAATTCAAATCACGAATTTTTCCTTCAACATCGCTAAGAGACATCTGATGCTGCATAAGTGTTGCATGACGTGTAACATATCGGTTTGAACAAGATTGAAAAATAACAAAACCCATTGAAATCGCAGTATCTGCAATACAATTAACTATAATATTATTATCTTGAAGAGATTGTATAACATTAATTAATTTCATTCCAGCATCAACGCTTCCTCCATTTGTATTCAAATAAATATATCTTGTATCAGCATTTTTTGAAATTAAATCAGTAATAAGATTAGATATAGATGTTGATGTTACAGGTCCTCTGAGAGATACAAAATTATCATTTGTTAATGTTACAGTTTGGATATCTGTATTAATAGAATGTGATATTTGAAAAAATACACATAATGTAAATAGTGTAAAAAATTTATATGTCATTATTAATTTAATAATGATATATAACTAAATTAACTTATTAAATAAAATAATTATCAATTTTTTAATGTTTATTGTCTATATCTATATATCCAGATTTAAAATTAATATCATTAAAATTATCATACTTCATATTATCTTCTACAGTAGCAATTGAATATAATGTTTCTTCATTTTTAATTATAATATTATTTGTTGCAAAACCATATTCTGGTTTATTTGTCATGTAATATGTTTGATTTAAATCATCATAGTGATGTGTTGAACTTGCCATTTCATAATCGCTAACAGGTATTTGTACTGGTACTTGATAATCAGCTACTGGAAATTCATATTCACTTGTATTCATAGTATTTGCATCATAATATTGTGGTTTTTTAATATTAACTGCGGTGTAATGAAACATATTATTTACTTTAAGTGGTTCGAGATAATCTCTATTATTTATATCATATACAGAATAATCATTATGCTGATTATATAATCCGTTTATTATATTTTTATTAGATGTATTAATTAATTTATCTATTTTATTAGTCTTTTTATTTTTTTTATATTTTATTATAGCTATTAAAACTATTAATGAACCAATAATAATTGTAGAAATAACAATAGCCATTAATACGGTATTAGAACTATCAGCGGATGACATTGATGCATTATTTGTTGAATTATTTGTAATTTCTTCACTTGTATTTGTATTATTATTTATTATAGTTGTTGATTGTGTTGTTATTATTAAACATTCATTAATAGGTATACATTTATTATTAATATCTCTTACAAAATCTTTTTTACAGTAATAACCCGATGATTTACAAAATGATGCACATATTGGATAATGATCTAGACAATTACCATCACAAATTCCACATTCAAGATAAACTTCACCAGGTTGTATAGTTATATTACTTATACTTGTTGTTTGAGTTGTTGTTGCTTGTGTTGTAGAAGTACTTGCTGCTGTTGTTGTTGCTTGTGTTGTTGCTTGTGTTGTTGCTTGTGTTGTTGCTTGTGTTGTTGCTTGTGTTGTTGCTTGTGTTGTTGTTGCTTGTGTTGTTGTTGCTTGTGTTGTTGTTGCTTGTGTTGTTGTTGCTTGTGTTGTTGTTATAGGTACTTCACAAATATATTTAAATGTTGATGAACATGTCATATCATCTATATTTTGACTTGATGATAAAAGACGTGCACAGTTTGGTGTTCTTACACCATTAGGTGTTCCAGGTAACCAATTTTTATATCCTGTTTCTCCTGTAGGCCATACCCAATTAATATTATTATCAGCTTTGAGTCCAACCCATATATCAGATGTCA
>JACCDO011933091.1_pt1 | contig 12685 bp, 14 predicted proteins | sample 7446101 | NCBI WGS metagenome assembly JACCDO01 (sample SAMN15323440, study PRJNA562643) | freshwater metagenome | isolation source: river surface water | place: USA:Blue River Watershed | collected 2017-08-16
CAGTCGCTAACTTGGGATTGGTTCCATGAGCAAGCTTTAAGTTGGTCTTTGAGCTGTTGATTTGTAACAACAATAAACTTCCAGGGCTGTAGGCCATAAGATGAAGGTGAAAGACGAAGGCTTTCCTCGAGAATTTTCCAGTCTTGGGAGGAGATCTTTTTCTCAGCATCGAATTTTTTTGTAGCGTATCGATAATGGGCTAGGTCGTTGAGATATTCACTGTGTTCAAATTTCATATATGCTCACCGCGTTAAATGCTTTTTTGTTTTTTGCATTCTGTTTTGGTGCCTGAGGGCGGAGTCGAACCGCCGACCTGCGGGTTATGAATCCGCCGCTCTCACCAACTGAGCTACCCAGGCCTTTTTTGGAGTTCTTATTGAAGCTCCAAATACGAATCTCAAGGGTTATCAAACTCCTTGTTTTTGGGCAATCCCATAAATCGTGCTATTTTTAAACTTCGGGTAGGAGGCCTAAAAATAATGTCAGTTAAAAATCTATTTTTTCATTTTTCTTTGTGTGTGCCATCATTGTGTTTTGCTCAAACTCAATTAGTTCAGGGTAGGGTCGAGGGTTTTCCTAAGCTCAATTCTGACGATGTTATTCACGGGGCCATTGTATTGCCGGCTCTTTCACCAAGAGAGCTCTTAGGACTTCAAATTGAGAATTTACTTGGACCAAACGAAAATATGAGCGCGGGCCCCGAGACTCTTAAGGTTCCAGGAAATTTATTTATACCAAATCAAAGAGAAACCTACGGGATTTTCCCGATAAGTCTTTCGAAACCTAAATTTTCGGCGCCCATGAACAGTTCTGAGGCTCGAGAGCTCTATGCCATTCAATTTCGGGCTCCGTTCACTAAATTAGTAGACCTAGCTAGAAAAAAAGCTCCCTATACCGATATTGTTTCTCTCGTTTCTGCCGAAAGCTGCGGACTGACAAAAAATGTTTTGTGGTCTGAGGCGAATTCTAAAGATGTTTCAATTTCGTTAAGCTCTAAAGTGTCTCAGGCACAAAATTTTACCTGGAATAGAGCGCCGGTTCAGTCGAAAAGTGAATTTGATATTGTTTTGAATTTTCAAAAGACCCCCAATAATAACTGGGTGCCAGTTTCATTTATGGGCAAGGTGGGAGCTCAGGGGCAACTTAACTTTACAACCGGCCTGAGTTTAGACCGACTTTCTTTGTTTACAAGAATCACTCACGATTCAAAAAATTCTCCCATCATGACACAAGTACGTTTTTATAGGGGCAATGATGCTAGTCAGACGCTGGCTCCGCAGGGACTTCCAACATTGCCCGTTGAATGGCTATGGAATCCATCGACGTCTAAATTCTCGTGGAAAAACGAAGGCGCTAAAAAAGGATGGGTAAATTTGATTCGAAAAAATAATACTCAGTACATACAGTCGTGGATGACTTTTCAGGAACCTCTCAGTCAGCTTTTTGCGCGCTTGTCGGACTGGGCCCAAGGTTTACGCTTAAATTGGAGCGGTTTAACGACTTTGGGTTGGTTTCCAATAGATCAAGGAGAGGTGACTCTACAGCCTGGAATACAAAAAAATGAATCTCTAGTTTTTGTGCAAGTTGAAACATCTGAGAATGTGCTCAAACCCGACGAAGATATTTCAGTGGAACCTCAGTTATTTTCGTTGGCCGAAGGGCTTGTCATTAAAACCTTTGACGCTCTAAAGTAAAAATCCATGAGGAATGTCAAAGAGACTATTCTTAAACTGAGTTCATTGGTGGCGGTGATTTGTTTGTCGGCTTGTGTGTCGAGTGCTCCGCCACCTAGACCTTTGGACTTGCCATTTACACAAGTCTATCAGTCAACATTTGACACTGTTTGGAGTGCTTCGGCGCAGGTGCTCGATATTTATAGCATCACTCGTATCGATAGAGACGCTGGACTTCTAGAAACTGATTGGTCCGAGTTTAGGCATAACAGGGCGCTTTACGATCTGCCCTCCCAGGACGATTTACTAGAAAATGTGCGATACCGAGTTATTATTAAACTTTCAAAAGGTATAGTGGCACAAACGGGTGAAGCTGCCGTCAGAGTGCAAGTTCTCAAAGAAATGAGTGAGAACAAAAACTTCATAAAAGATTGGGAGCGAATTCCCTCGGACTCTGTAGAAGAACGAATTTTGCTCTACAGAATTGGACAGCGAATAAAAATTGCTGAAGCTTTAAAAAGAAAGTCCTCTGGGTCGACAGAATCTTTAAAGTAGTTTTTGTAGTCGTTTGTTTTTGTCAGTTTTGGTGTTTTTAATAATTCCCAAACTCAGTGGGCGTTTAGATTCTTTTAAGGCCGTTAAAATAGTTTCCTTAATAAAAAGGCCTTCACCATCTATCGAATTCTGGGCGTCTAGGTAAGAGGCCTCAAGTGCCTTTTTCCATTCTTTGTTGGCATGAAATTCCGAGGGATTTGATTTAATAATTCTTCGAATGGTTTCGGCTGCTCCGTCACGAACCAGCAAAGCGGGATCAGTTTTGAGTGATCGCAGAATCAGGTTTCTTGCTTGTTGTTTTTGTAAGTAAGAAATTTGCAAAGAATCTTTAGATCGTTTTCGAAACAAGTCACCAAGGGCACTTATGGTGGCAAGTCTGTGTTGCCACTCGTGGGCTTTTTTAATGTCGAGAGTTGATTGTCGAACTCGGTTGGGATGTAGAATTTGCTCCGAAAACTTTATTAAAGTTTTGGGTTTGTTTTGCGAAAGAACCAATAACTTTTTGAGCATCCATTCGGTTTTTTTCTCGGACCTAGCTTGGGGAATTGCGGGTTTTCGAGTTTTTATTGGAGCAGCCCACGAACTAACACCTACAAAAAGTAAACCTAGAAAGCTCAAACGAATTATTTTCACGAGGTTTTTTCGCTCTCTAAGAGTTTTTGAAACTCTTCCATAAGTTGATCGTCGCTTGCTGCAGACTCTGCCAAAGTTTCTAAATCTGATTTGGCCTCTGCGGGATTTGCTATTTTTGGCTCTTTGGTAACTTTCTCAGAATCAAAACCGGGAGCTGGAGCTTCTTGAGTTGGCGGAGTCGCTGATGCCTGAGTGCTTACAACGGCTGGTGCAGGCGAAGCCGATGCGCTTTGAGCGGCGGCTAATTCGGCAAGTAGAGCGTCGGCTGCGTCGCCGGATCCTTGGGGTGCTGTAGCATCTTGATCTTTAAAAAAGGCTTCAATTTCAGACGCGCTAGCAGGAGGAGCTGTATTCGCTAGTGTGGCCGCCGGTGCTGCGGCTTGAGGTGGCGCGGATTGTGGTGCAACTTCTTGAGCCTGCTGGGCGGGTTCGCCATTTTCTAATGTTGCAAACAAATTAGAAATATCTTCATCGGTCATCTCAGGAGACTTAGGGGCAGTGTCCTGCGTCGGAGTTGGAGTCGAGAATCCCTGTGCAGATGCTGCAGGAGTGACTGCGGTATTTGCTCCAGAAGTTTGTAGAGCATTTACCTGTGATGTGAGTGCTGTAATTTGATTTTTTAGGTCGTCGTTCTCGGTTTTGTATTTTTTAACTAGGGCGAAATCTTCTTCAAATATTTTGTATTCACTGATGACTGTCTCTAAATGAGTCACCTGAGAAGTCAGTGTGGACTTTTCTTTCTCGAGCTCTTGTTTTAATTTTTGAACATCTTCGTTGCCAGCTCCGGCACCCGCAATGGTAACATTGTTAGGGTCTGCAGCAGGAGCCGCCGACGTGCTTGCAGCTTTTGCAGCTGTAAGTTCGGTTTCAAGAGATGCGATTTTTTTATTAAATTCTTCGATTTGTAACTTATGCGCCGATTCGAGGTCTTGAATTTTTTGGACAGCATTGGGATCGGTCGAACTAGATTCGCCTGCGCTTTGAGTTGAGGCTGCAGGTGTTGTTACAGTCACAACAGAAGGGCCCGAGCTGCTGAATGAATTAGCTAAGCCTGGCGCCACTCTGTTTCGAAGTTCTGTGAGTCGAGTAATTTCGGCCTGAATTTGTAATGCAATTTCTTTTGATTCAATTGCGGGATCACCGTCGAAGGGACGTTTTTTAAAATAGTACCTTAAGAAAATGTAACCGCCCAACATCGAAGCAAGGCCTAGAAGCACAACTTGCCCTGCAATGAGGTAACTTATGTGAGGTAAAAGTTTTTGCGCCAGTGAAGCAAACATAGTCTTATTTTAAAGGTAAAAATTTGAGCTTGGTATTTTCAAAAGGTGATTTTCAGCCAATAAAATGCCAGTCATAAATAGTCCCAGCAGGAATCGAACCTACAATTACTCTTTAGGAAAGAGTCGTTATATCCATTTAACTATGGGACCTCTCAACTATGGGCTCAAAAAATCGGCGCCAAAGATCTGACGATCGGAGGCTAAGCTAAATAAAAATGAAGAAGGATTCAACCTTTATGAATAGATTTCAGGGCTTCATCGAGTTGATTGTCGCTAAAAGGCTTAGAGATAAATCCATGTACAAGATGAATTTTTTTATCTGTCTCGGTCAGATGTTTGGCTGGGTCTAAGTCTCCCGAAAGCAAAAACCTACGGCTACTTTGGGTCTGGCTCAATTCGGTAGATTTTCTAAAAAAGTCGATACCAGTCATGCCCGGCATATTCATGTCCGAGAAAATGACATCAAACTTTTGGCTGCTTAGTAATTTTAATGCCTCCATGCCGTTAGCCGCTTCAGCCACATCGCAGCCTTTGAGACTCAGCATGTCTTTTAAAATTTCTCGAATATCGGGTTCATCATCAACTAACAAAACTTGAATTGGTGCCATAACGAAAGTTGATTATCTCTTAAAAAAGACAAAAACGGTAAGGGTTAGAATAATTTTAATCCTAACGGCGTTAACTCACTGCATATTTGAAAGGGATAGTGTAAGGTCTTGAAAGAAGTCTTTATGAATGAATTATTTTTTATTTGGGGGCCACCCCATTCGGGACAGCTCAGGTGGATGGCAAAAGATTATGAGGCGAGTGTTGAATACGGAATTCACTCGGTCATTTTACCTTTAAAAGATTTGGGCGAAGAAGACGCACTAAAAAACCAACTCAATCTTGTAGAAGCGCAACTCAAAACGCCGTCTAAAGAGGGAGTGACAGGCCATCACGTTTTTTGTGAATTGCCATGGTCAGTTTTAGATGAAGATCTGGATTTAGAAGAATGGATAGAAAACGTTTATAAAAAATATGCGGTTCATTCTAATAAAGAGTGGAATGCCACCTTTGTTTGCATTTGTCCTTATGAAGCTCACAAATTACCTATTCAGTATAAAGAAGGTCTAGAAAATTTTGCGCGAGGATCTCACTCGGTCGTTGTTGTTGTAAAGCGTGAGGCCGAACAAGCTGATCCTGCCTGGTTGCAAAATAACCAGGTTGATTTTGGACGACATATCGAAATCTTGGAAGACTATATTTGGCCACTCAAGGGCGAACTTCCCATGGGAGAGCAGGGCGCAATGGATTTATCTAAAAGAGATAAATTGTTTGAGAATTTTGAGATCCCATTGGCTCCCGACCGAACCCAAGTCAGAAATTTACTAATTGAAATGAGCAAGGGAACATTTGGAAAATTTTGGGGAGCTGAAGCCTCTTGGCGAAATCCAGAGGGGCAATTTGAGGCACTAAGTTTGGTGGAAAATCGCATTTATTCTTGGACTAGCGATCACCCAAGCTTGATAGAAATGTCTTCTCTCAATGGCGCTCGTTTAACAGCCTCAGGTTTTGATGTGAACTGGGACCTACTCAAAAAATCAATCACTTCAATCCAAAGATTTTGTTAATTTTGTTTCTTCTGTAAGTGAATAAATTTTCAAGCTGCTTTTTAACAAAGGTTTCGTTGGCTAAATCCGAAAAAACTCCGCCAAGGGGAATGTACTCAACGTGATCTTTTATCCATGTTCCAGGTTCTTTAGCTTTTATAGAAGGATTTCCATCTGCAACCTGAAACTCTGATATTCCTGATTCGAATCTGTGTTCATGGCGCCACAGCGAAAATGGGCCCGAAACCATTTCATCTATAAAAAGTCTTTTAGGGCCTTCGCTAATAACTTCTGAAATTTTAACCCGCCATTTTATAGGGAGCGGAATTGATTTAAGAGAAAAAGAAATGTCGAACTGTGCACCCTTTTCGGTTCGGGCTTCGGGGCTTAGGTTTACGCCAAATAATGGCGGAGAAATTTCGGCGAGATTATGTGGATTCGTACCCCATTTCCAGACTTCGTCTATGGGTCTTGGAATCCACATTTCTGTGACTAGTCTATGTTTTTTCATTTAGTCTAAAACTAAACAGCCTTTTCGTTGGGTTCTCCAACTTGACGACCTTTTTTGCCAGCTCCACCTTGGTGATCGCCTGCAGTTGGTCGAGCTAAAGCCACTTTTTGTTGAAGCTTGATAAGTCCATCCATAAGAGCTTCGGGACGGGGAGGGCATCCGGGCACATACACATCTACAGGTACGACTCTGTCGACACCTTTTAGAACGCTGTAGCCTTCTTTCCAGTAAGGACCACCTTTGGTTGCGCAAGAACCCATGGCGATGACCCACTTAGGATCAGGCATTTGATCGTAAAGTCGTTTAACCCGAGTGGCCATTTTTAAAGTCACGGTTCCCGCAACAATCATAAAGTCGGCTTGTCTTGGTGTGGCTCTGAAAACTCCGCAACCAAATCTTTCGAGGTCATATTTTGAAGCCCCTGTTGCCATCATTTCAATAGCGCAACAAGCAAGACCAAAGGTCATGGGCCATAATGAATTTTTACGACCCCAATTCACGAGATTATCTAGCTGGGTCATTAAAATGTTATCAGTAGCTGGGTTCCCTTTAAAAATTCCGTCGGCGGCCATGAAAATAAAATACCTCCAATGTCTTTCCTATACTAAGACCAACTGTCTTTCATGGCTAGTTTGGTTTTATTTTTTATGCGGGAGAGTTGAGGGTCTTCAAATTGGCTTGCCGCATTATTTTTTATTAAAAGTTTCGACTTCTTTTCCTGAGAGAGCCATTTTTAAGGCCTCATTAACCTGAAGTTCGGCAAGATCTTTGCCGACAGCATCTAAATCTTCGAGACATTTTCGAATGGCCGCAGGGTTTGCGCCAGAGACCGCATTTTTCAGGTCAATAAGCCTGGCTTTGACTTCGTTTAAATCAGAGGGGTCTAGCTTGTGCCCCACATTTTTCAGAGTTTTTTCGGTGGCTCGAATAACAGTTTCGGCTTCGACTCTGATATCAACAAGTTGTCTTTGGTGCATATCCTGAAGAGCGTTTTGTTCGGCAGACTCTAGTAACTGAAAAAGCTCGTCGTCGCTAATTCCAAAGCTAGGGCGCACTTCAATTTCGTGACTTTTTTGCGATCTTAAATCGCGGGCTTTAACATTAAGTATTCCGTTGGCATCGACTCTAAAGATAACCTCAATTCGGTGATATCCCGGAGGCGCTGGAGTGAGACCCTTGAGTTTAAAACGTGCCAGCGATCGGCAATCTTTTACAAGTTCACGTTCGCCCTGGAGAACATGAAGATCAAAAGCTGTTTGATTTTCGGCGTGATTTGTAAATACTTCTCGTGCTTCTGTGGGTAGGGTTGAGTTTCTTAGAAGTAGTTTTGTAACCGCACCACCATAGGTTTCAATCCCTAAACTTAGTGGAATAACATCGAGTAATAGTTTTGCTTCTGCCTGACTTCCGGCTAATGCCTCGGCTTGTAGGGTGGCTCCAAGAGCCACGGCCTCGTCTGGGTTGAGTGAGGTGTTCGGCGCTTTTTTAAAAAAGTTCCCGACTTCTTCTCTAATGACTGGCATTCTTGTAGATCCGCCAACCAAAAGGACATCGTCTAGATCGCTAACAGAAATGTTCGCATCTTTAATCGCTTCAGAGCAACATTGAAAAACTCTATCAAGTAAAGGGCGCCAAATGGATTTGGCATGCGCTGCACTTATTGAGAAGGGCTTTTTTAATCCCAGTTGCCAGTCAGCAGACTCGGATTGAGATAATTCTTTTTTAACTCTTTCTGCTTCACGCATGAGTGCTGTTCGAGAAAGAGACTTAAGTTCAGGATGGTGATTGAGGACCGATTCCAAAATAGCTTGATCGAAATCATCGCCGCCTAGGTGAGTGTCTCCTCGTGTTGATAGAACTTCGTATATATTCGATTCAATTCGCAAAACCGAAATGTCAAAAGTTCCACCTCCTAAATCAAATACAACAACTTTCCCCGGACGTTCGTGTGACCAACCATAGGCCAGAGCTGCTGCCGTGGGCTCGTTAAAAACTCTAAGAACTTCAAGCCCAGCAAGACGACCAGCCGCCATAGTCGCAGCTCTTTGAGCATCGTCAAAATAGGCTGGCACCGTAATCACGGCTGGACCAACGGGTTTGCCCCAGGAATTCTGTGCGCTGAGCTTAAGGTGTTTAAGAATTTCTCCAGAAATTTCTATGGGCGAGAACTTGCGACTTTCAGTGGGTAATCCCACCAGAACTTGCGCGCCAATCGAATCTGAAACTATAGGAAAAGACATTTGGTGGTGCGACGATTCGAAATCTTTAAACGACCTGCCCATAAGTCTTTTAATGCTAGTGACTTTTATCTCGTTTTCGGTGTCTTTTTGATAGGCCTCATTTCCAACGGCTGTGATTTTTCCGGCCTCTAGATTTATTCGTACAACAGATTTAATGAGAGCATTATTTTGACTGTCGCGAAGTAGCTCTACTTGCTTAGATTCTTTGGAGTAAGTTCCGATCAGGCTGTGCGTGGTTCCAAGATCAATACCAACTGGAATACCGTGGGATTGTTCTTTTTTTTGAGCGCTTTGGCTTTGTGAATCAGTTCCTAAGTCTATTTGGATTGGCATTTTATTCCTTTAAGTTCCGAAACAATATTTGAAAGGTATTTTTTTTGGCTTTGCAAGTTTTTTAGAACTTCTATGTCGTTTTGATTCCATGGAAGTGAGTCACTCGTGCCAGTTCCTCGAAAAGGAAACTTTCTGATGGATTCGCCAATTATTTTTTCGATTCCATTTATTTTTTCTAGCACCTGATTTTGAAAGGCCTCAATGCGGTCGATTTCTGGATTCTCGATGACTTCAAAATATTCGATAGCAAGGTCTGGAGGCATTTTTGCATTTGGACTCGAGGTCGGAGTGTCTTTTGCAAGGTGGTTGAACTCAGAAATAACTCTTTCAATTCTTCGGTCCTGATTTTTGAGATCCTGATAGTCAGCATTTATCTGAGAATAAATCGACTCCATTTGCTCTACGTGGGCTCGATCACTTTTGAGTTCGGGTGCAATGCGGTCAGGATGAAATTTTAAACTCAGTTGTAAATAAACCGAATGCAGCGACCTTGAGTCTTGGTCGCTCAACCACAAAAACGGAATCAAGTTAAGTGTCGAAAAAGGCCTCCCCGCAGAAGAAGGAGACATCATGCCGAGAAACTGCTTCCACATCCACAAGATGACTTGGCATTGGGATTCGTAAATACAAATCCTTGCCCCGTGAGGCCATCTGTAAATTCGAGCATGGTTCCTTTAAGAAATAGAGCGCTTTTGGAGTCAATCAAGATTCGTATATTGGCCACCTCAACAATTTTATCTTTGTCTTTGGCGGCATCTTCGAAACTGAGTTTGTAGCTCAAGCCCGAGCAACCTCCGCCAACAACGCTCACTCTCAAAAAAGAATTCTCTTTATTCTCTTTCTGCTGGATCATTTTGACTTGAGCCGCAGCTTTGTCGGAAATTGTAAATAAAGATGGAGTTGATTCGGTCATGACCAATCCTCTATTTTTCGTTTAGTTTTTTCTTGTAGTCTGTAACTGCAGCTTTAATAGCGTCTTCAGCCAAGACTGAGCAGTGAATTTTTACGGGCGGTAGCGATAACTCTTCAACGATTTGAGTGTTTTTGATGTCCATCGCCTCATCAAGCGTTTTGCCTTTTAACCACTCGGTGGCTAGTGAGCTTGATGCAATAGCAGATCCGCACCCAAAGGTTTTAAATTTTGCATCTTCAATAACGCCGTCTGCGCGAACTTTAATTTGCAGTTTCATAACGTCGCCACACTCGGGTGCTCCAACAATTCCAGTTCCTACATCGAGGTCGGTTTTATCAAAAGACCCAACATTTCTGGGGTTTTCATAGTGATCGATAACTTTTTTAGTGTATGCCATATTCTTTTGCTCCTTTAGTTCCTAATCAGTGAGCGGTCCACTGTACAGATTTAAGATCGATTCCTTCTTTGACCATTTCGTATAGAGGTGACATGTCTCGAAGTCTTTTAACTTCTTTGACTGTTCTTGAAATTGCAAAATCAATTTCTTCTTTGGTTGTAAATCGGCCAATGCCAAATCGAATCGAAGTGTGGGCTAAATCTTCTGTTACACCGAGTGCTTTTAAAACATAACTGGGTTCAAGGCTTGCGCTGGTGCAGGCAGACCCCGAAGAAACAGCAATGTCTTTGATGCCCATCATCAGGGCTTCGCCCTCAACGAAAGCAAAGGAAATGTTGAGATTTCCGGGAAGCCTTTGGGTTGGGTGTCCGTTTAGAAAAAGCTGATCTAATTCTTTTTTGAGACCTTCGTGCAGGTAATCTCGGAGTTCTTTTGTTCGTTGAGATTCCTTTTCCATTTCGTTCATTGCGATTTCACAGGCTTCGCCGAAACCCACAATTCCAGGAACGTTTAGAGTCCCGGATCTCATTCCTCGTTCGTGGCCGCCGCCATGAACCAAGGGAGAGAGTCGAACTCTGGGGTTTTTTCGTCTTACATATAGAGCCCCAATGCCTTTGGGCCCGTAAATTTTGTGGGCAGACATCGATAAAATATCAATGTGCATTTTTTCTACATCAATAGGCACTCGACCCACTGTTTGTACGGCGTCCGTGTGAAACAGAACCCCTGCTTCGTGTGCAATCTTTCCTATTTCTTCCACAGGTTGAATTGTGCCTATTTCGTTATTTCCGTGCATCAGGGTGATTAGAATAGTGGTGGGTCGGATAGCTTTTTTGAGCTCATCTAAATTGATGAGTCCAAATTGATCGACGCTAAGCCAGGTGACTTCGAATTGTCCTGATTCTTCAAGGTGTTTGAGTGGATCAATTACGGCTTTGTGTTCGGTTAGGCAGCTAATAATATGGTTGCCTTTGTCTTTATACATTTCGGCAACACCAAGTATTGCCAAATTATCTGACTCTGTTGCGCCGCTTGTGAAAATAATTTCTTTATCACTTGCGCCAATAAGAGCTGCAATTTGCTTTCGTGCTTTCTCAACGCCTTCTTCGGCTTGCCATCCAAAAGCGTGATTTCGCGACGATGCATTCCCGAAATTTTCTGTGAAATAGGGAATCATTTTTTGCAACACTCTAGGATCAAGTGGAGTGGTGGCATGATTATCGAGATAAATAGGGGTTTTGATAGTCATGGTTTTTCCTTAGCCTTTTCTGGTTTCAACTGGGGTGGCCGCAGAAACTATGCGGTGGTGAACTTGAGGGTTCAAATTAAACTGAGTGACTTCTCTGGGGCCTTCTTTGCACTTGGCGCATTCTTCGAGGGAGCCAGATTTTTGACACCCAAAACAGGACTCAAGGTGAGTCATAGTGTTTTGGAGTTCATCGATCGAAACAGCGAGTTCTTTTTGCTTTTCGATGAGGCGTTCTTTTTGAGCCCTCAACGAATCAAAGATTTTTCGCGCAATTTCTTGTCCAGATGGAGTCATTCGACCATTTGGGTCAAGAACGGGCGAAAAGGCTGCAACGATTTCTTTTAAAGCAAATCCAGCATCTTGAAGGCCTTTAATGGTTTGCAGCCGCCTTAGGTGGGTGTCATCGTAGTATCGATATCGGTTAGAACCTCGGGAGTGGGGAATAATAAGCCCGAGTTCTTCGTAATATCTCAAAGTACGATTTGAAACTGATCCTAATTTTGCTATTTGTCCTATGCTGTACATGTGTATAAACTTACGGGACATTGACGTAAATGTCAACGTTGTAGGGATGGGTGTCAATAAAATGATATCTATTTGTAATCATTAATAAAACATGGGAATCTGCCGAATCCTTTATAAAGGCTTAATATGAACCACATAATTCGAGATCCGGTACATAAAACAATCGTCGCCTCTAGTGAGGAACGTAAAGTTATCGATCATCCTTTGTTTCAGCGTTTGCGCAGAATTAAGCAAACCGCTTTCTTAAATTTGGTTTTTCCAGGAGCAACACACGACAGATTCAGTCATAGCCTGGGGGCCATGCATTTGGCCGGCCTCGTGTTTGATCAGATTGCAGATGAGTTTACGAGCACCTTTGGACCCAGATCATTTCAGCCAAATCAAAAAGACTATTTTAGACGTTTAGTTAGATTAGGGGCTTTGCTTCACGATGTAGGGCATGGGCCTTTTTCTCATTCCCTCGAAGGCGTGACTCGCGCCGGTCGCCCCATACATCCTACTCGAAATGATTTGTTTCAACGAGGCGACATCCCGGGGCATTGGTTAGATACCAAAGGACCTGCAGTAAAAGATGCCTGGTTGGCAAAAGTTAGTCAGCACGAAGAATTCTCGATTGCCATTATTGCTAGAATGGCTGATTCCGATGGCCGCATTGGCGGTTTGCACGCCCAAGATGTGGCCTCTTTAGTTGTGGATTGGGTGCTGCCAACTGAAGAATTCAATTCCATGAATAAGTTAGGACCTAGCGGAAAATGGAGTCTAAAAAACTCTCTTAAAGCTCTCG
>JACCDO012182140.1_pt1 | contig 12685 bp, 15 predicted proteins | sample 7446101 | NCBI WGS metagenome assembly JACCDO01 (sample SAMN15323440, study PRJNA562643) | freshwater metagenome | isolation source: river surface water | place: USA:Blue River Watershed | collected 2017-08-16
AAACTTATATGATATTAGCCATCATTTTTTTATATATAAAATATATAAAAAACCAACAAAGAAATTGCCTACAGAATATTATTAAGAGCTCTTTGTCCTGAGAACAAAGTCATCAATAATATTCTTGAGCGCGTGATTAGGAATCGTCATTTTTGACTCCAATCTATCACCCGTTTTAGGGCTCTTATCACTTCGCCTTAACCATTTTTCAATGTTAGTGCGGTCATATGTATGACCATCAGCACAAATGATAGGGTCTATCATCAGAGACATACCAATAGGACATAAAAATTCGTTAGGAATTTCGATATCCATTTCAGACACCTCTATATACATTTGCTGAAGACTAACTCCGGCGTTTCGAGATGGAATCTGGATATTAGCTTTAGCAGCTCTTGCAGCCATTTCCTTTTGGGTCTCTTGTTCAGCAAATTCTTCATTTAATCGGCGAATTATCCAATAAATGCTTTCGAGGACAAAAATGCCTCTTCGTTCATCTTGATATAATTCGGTTTTTAGGTCGAAAGTATGACAGTCAATTACACTGCAAAGATGACGTTTTGCTCTCATCAATTTGTTTTGAGTCCACTTTAGACATTGTATGGTATATGAATGACATTGTGGGCATCTTCGCAAAGGACACGTATAATTAACTTTTAATTTATCCATATGGATATCATATGTAATTGACCAAGTTCCATCCATGTTACAAGTTAAAAAATTTGTATTCTTGGAATTAGGAAGTTGGTTTTCATTTAATACTTGACGAACTTTGTCACTAAATATTCTAAATCTCTCACTTTCCACATCTTGATCTTCATCATCGAAGCAGCGTTGAGCACGCAATGGGTGTCTAATAATAATAGCCATAATGGTCGTTTCCTAGACTTTTTCAATTATGTTATATAAAATTTGGTGTTTTTAACAAAATTTTTTCAAGTTTTTTTTTTTACGTATATATTTTAGCAAAAAAGTGAATACATTTCTCTAAATAAATTTTATTTTATTTTATAATATAATTAAACACAATACTTTTTGATATCATAAACAATGAGCTCACAATCTGAGGATTTATATCAACAGGCTTTAAAATTATCGAAAAATTATAGTTCTTCATCATATGATATTTTATATGATTCTGAAGAGTGCAAAGTATACAATTTTAAATCGTATATATCAAAGTTAATACTTAATCATGGTTATGAAGTACAATTTAAAAATATTTTAGAGAATCTTTTAGCATATAATAATTTTGGTGACTTAGATTTAATGAAAAATATTATGTATCAACTCTTTATGAAAAATGATATGGATACTTTTTTTTATATTTTGCAAACATATGAAAAGAGTTTTAATACATTAAAACTTTTTTACAATAATAAATTTGTATGTGAATTATTTAAGGCCATAATTATGTTTTTATCATGCTGTAAATATTCACCTGATCAAAATAAAATGTATATGAATACAAATTATGAAGAAAGATTTGATTTAATGACCCTGATTTTTTCACATGATTTGTATTTTAATCTATTTGCAAATTTATATCATCCAACAATTGAATTAATGAGAAAAAAATTAAATAGTGAAAATTTTGAGAAAAGTAAAGATTTTTTGAATGATTTCTATTCATTTTTAAAGAAAAAACACAAGAAAATCAAGATAAATAATTGGATTTTACATGATGATATTAGTATTATGATTATGGATTATTATATTTAATATTTTTTTTATAATTAATTGAGGCCTGGTGCGCTCATGACTCATCGGGAGTCTTGAGCACCTCCTCGCACTGAACTGCTGGAGGCTGGCTCTGGTTTCCCGTCGTACGGGGCTCCATCACCATGCACAGCATGGACAGCGCGTTTTCAGGCGTTACGCTTGTCGTCGTCGTAGCCAGCGCAGGGGCAACTGCCCGAGGCCGTAGATGGCTGCCGTCGACAGCGCAGCACAGCACCTCAGAGGGAGGCTTCTCTTCCTGAGGCTCCTCTTCCAGAGGACGATTCTTCAGACGAAGCTGGAGATTCCTCAGACGAAGCCGGAACGACACGATACTGACGGCCATTTTCATGTTGCTGTCACACTCCCCACATAGGTAGGTGGGACGCTTGAGGGTGTACTCATCGCCCTTCTGGACGACTTCCCACTCCCCGTTACACGTCTTCAGTCCAGTGTTCTTTGAGCTGGGACGGTTTCCTTGCTCGATCACCTCCTGGACCTTCTGATCGAAGTCCACGAGGTTCAGCTTGGTCTCTTCCGTGTCGCATGAACCAGGAACCTCTCCGTTGTAGATACTTCCCGGAACACGCATGATGAATCCTTCGTTTTCCATCTTGTTTGCTTTCCAAACAAAATATGTAGAAAAAAAATTTATTAAGTTTTACCTATCAATTTTTTTATAAATTAAAAATAAATTTAAAAAACAAAAAATAAATATTTTTAAGAATAAAAGAATGAATTGTTTATTATCGAATGATTATGTTAATAGTTTTTACCAAAAATATGATAATCGAAAGATAGAAGAATGCAAATATATATCAGATTCAGTGACTAATCTTTTCAATAAAACAATAAAATCTGAAAATGTCGATTTAAGTAAAAAAAATGTACAAATATTAGATGATAAAAAATTGGATGTTTTAAGATTTAAACCTTTTGATTCATGTAAAGAACATGATGAATTAAGAAGATCATTTAAAAAATTAGGTATCGAATATAAATTTCATAATATGTATTCAATATCAAAAAGTACTATTCAATATGATGTTATCAATAAACAAATAGATGTTTATCAAAAGATTCATTTAATTGAATAAATTTATCTGCAACTTGTGACAGGATAATTATAATCTAACCATCCTGCAACTGGTACTTCAAATACAGGAGATATACCATAACCAAATTTAATAGAGATAACTTTGTAACCTAATAATTTAAGTAAAACCATGGCTTGAGATGAAGTGTGTCCAACATAACAAATTAAAAAGATGGTTTTATCTTTAGGAAGTTTTTTTATATTTTTATCTTTTAATAAATCTAACCAAAAGATATTTTTAGCACCTTTCACATGAAATTTTTTATATTCTTCTTTTTTTCGCAAATCGATTAAAAAAATACTTTTCATTTTATCAGGTTTCAAATAGTATTTATGATAAAAATTGTAAGGAGTTATATAATTCCAATCATTTTTAGTACTTTGAACATAATTACAAAGATGAGGTAAAATATCTTTTTTATCTTTTTCAAGAATTTTCTTTTTCATTTATCTATAATAAAAAAATAAAAAAACAAAATTATCGATTATAAATATTATGATAATTAACAACATTATAATCAATAAAATCGGATATAATAATTTTAAATTCATCTAAATCCATATTTATTCTTAGAGCTTCATTTTTTACTTCATCTAAAAGAAGGAAATATTCTTTAGAATATTCATAACTACAAATAACTTTATCCATCATGAAATCGATAAATTGAGTATCTTGAATATCTAAATTTTGAATGGTAATTAATGTATGTGTAAAATAAAGATAAAATTCTTTAAAAATATCAAAATATTTATTATAATATTCTTTTTCAAGAGAATTTAAAGATTTATTTTCTTGTTTAAATCGATAATCTTTAATATATTGATGTAAAATAAACGCAATAAAACTCATAGATTGTAAAAGCAAATAAAATGTTTTATTACCATCTCCATTATCATTATGTAAATAATCTAATAATAAATTGAATGTTTTGGAAATACTTTCATATAAATTTTTGTGATTATAAATTTTATCATAATAAAGATATGAAAAATCATTAATACCAAAATAATCATAACAATTAATATCAAATAAATTATCTAAATATTGTTGAACAAATGATTTGTTATTATTCAAAACGGCATTTTTAAATTGAGTATTTATAAAACAATTTAAATGTTTATTAAAACTTATATTTTCAGATTTAGAAGTCATTTTATTTTATAAATAATAAATATAAAAATTATTTTATATTCAAAAATAATTAAAAATAATTAAAATTCATTGACTAAAGTGACATTCATATGATTTTTGCAAACAGGACATTTTTGTTCTTCAATTTTTTGATAAGATTCAACTAAACAAGACACACAAAAGGTTGAAGAACAATTTTCACATAGAGTCATGGTAAAATTAGTTTTTTCTTTAGAACAATTATAGCAAATACAACACATATTATCATCTAATAAATTTTTGATAATATGCATTTTATATGTTTTTTCTTCTTTTTCATTTTTAATAATATCTTCATTAAAGTTGACAAAATTATCTTTATGAAAAATGATGATTTCAGATTCAAATTTTTGAACTATATTACCACTATTATTATATAGATTGTCATGAAGAGTAAAATATCTTTTATTATTTTCATTGCGTTTTAGAAAAACAATAATATCATGTTTTTGGTGACATAATTGAATTAAAACTCCAATTTGTTTAAGAGTTTTATCGGACATGTCATAAATTTTGTAGTCTTTAACACATATTTGTTCAAGAAGTTGATAAATAGGAGATTCCATTTTTACGTTTTAATTAATGTGATTGATATTTTAATAAATCTATATTTTTGTGAATAAATATTTATTCATTTTTTATTTATAATTAAGTTTATGGCCTTTATTCCTGTGTAGGAAGCCTGCTGGCACGCTCCGCCTTCAGCCGCTCAATGTGCTCGTTGATAGCACCTCTGAGGGTAATGTTAGGGAGCAGCGCAGACGAGGGTAGGGGACTACCAGTCATGGGGCTCTTGAAGACACCCCGAGATTTTCCGAACCATTCCTCGATAGCAGACCTCTCATAGGAGTATCCATCCGTGCAAATGACGGGATCCTCCATCGGGTCCCTTGTGATGGGGCAACAAAAGTCGATGGGGAATCCATCAACGTTGATGCCCTCGAGATCACGTCGCTCACGAGGAGGCTCCTGGTGTACAGGAGCGGCCGCTGCTGCAGCATCTGCATGGACATGGACAGGTGCAGGTGCAGGCACAGGTGCAGGAGCCACGATAGGCGCCTGAACAGGTGTAGCAACAGACCTATCCGCAGCCATAAGGTGAGCAGGATTAGGAGGGCGCCGAATGCGTCCATCCCGGACCGCTGCAATCACCATTTTGCCTGCCTTATTCAGTAAGCCATAGCAGTTGGAACAGCAGGGGTTCGGAAGCCATAATTGGACATCACCCCACTTGTGAGGACGACGGTCAAACTGGATAGCCCAGCGACCTAGGTTGTTTCGTCCACAAGTATAAAAGCCCGTGAGGAAGTCGCTAGGGAGAATTCCTCTAGAGATTTCCTGTTCACACCTCCTAACAAAGGTATCAAACCTAAAGGTAGCAGCTTTGCCACATAGTGGCATACGTTCTCGTGTGCTCATTGTCGTTATGTAACTCCTGAGCAAGTTCATTTATTAATAATAATAATATTTATTTAGATAATAACCATCAATTTTTTTATAAATAATAATTAAAAAATAATTTAATTATTTAAGAAGCATCTTCCATATAATCAACACTATCACTAATTTTTAAACGCGCAAACATCATACAAGGTGTTGCCATAGAGCGATACAATTGAATCAAAAACATATGAAGATTAGAAATAGTGATAATCATATTGTTCATTTTAGTAAAGACAAGAAAAGTATCCATTTTTGTCTTTTTATTTTTATCCATACATGTTAAAAGATGTTCAAGACGGACATCAGACAAACCTTCAAAGTCGTGTTCAGTAAAAGTAAGAACACGAACAATATATTCGGCAAGCTTGATATCGCTCATTTTTTCAAAAAAATCGGAAGTAAAATAATGTTCATAATCATAATTTTCGAGATACATAATTTTCATAAATTCAGTATATTCGAGAATAATTTGATGAACAATATGAACCACAAATAGATTTAGTTCTTCAATGTTGGTGATATTAATTTCTTCATTAATTTTGTGGCACAAAATGAAGGGTAAACAAGTTAGAGTTGGAAAATTAGAGTCACTATAAATCTCAAATGACTCAATAATTTGCATCAAAACTTGAATTTCCTTGTAAAGAATATGAGAAAATACCAAAAAAGGTACATTATCATATGCTTTTTGAGTACATTTTTGACTTTTAGAAGCCAATTTGTTCATAAAATCGATAGAGTCTCTAACACTATCATTGATATGTTGCTTTAGAGAAGCAAAGTCTTCATCAGGGATTTTTACGTCCATAGTTTGTCGTTGTATTCAAACACTGAATATAGTTCAAAAAATGGTATAAAATAAATATTTTTATGATATTTTAATCAAATTTTTTTAGGAATAAAAAATGAAAAAATAAAAATCTTAATTAAACATTTTTCGGCTTAAAAAAAGATTGATAATATAGTACGATAAAGATAATAAATAATAAATAATAACGTACAGATGGATATTATAGAATTAATCAATCAAAAGAGAAAGAATTTTATGAATGAATTTAAATATTTAAATTTGGGAAAAGATATGATGAATAATCTATTTGATAATTTTATTTTTGTTCCGAATCATCATCATAATTTAGGTGTAACGAAAGTAACATTTAAGGATATAAATGATTTTCTTAAAAAGACAAAAGAAGTAAAAAATAATTTAAATTATGTAAAAAAAATAATCAATAAAAAAAATAAAAAAGTGAAACACGGTGATTTAGTGACTATATATTATTATTTTAAAGAAAAAAATTCGACTAATAATAATGATGAAGAAGAAATGTTAACATCATCATCGTATGTAGTAAATACTACTGATAATAATATAGATTTAATGAATCTTGATCATATAGGTCCCAAAACTACCCTACCAATGGTGTTTAAAGGATTAGATAATTTTTTACCAGGATATAATAATTTATTAACGAGTGATAATTTTGAATATGATAGTGAAATAAGATTTTTAGGAAAATATTACCCAGTTAATATAAATAAAATCAAAAAATATGATCAATTTGATTTAAAAATTGATGGAATGATGAGTTCCAATTTGGGTATAAAATATAATAAAGTGAGTTATCAGGGATTTAAAATTTTGATTTTGCACCCGATTTCGATAGAATACATGGAAAAAAAATATATTGAAAATGAAAATTCAAAATTTGATGAATCTCAAAAGAATTTATTTAAAAATTATTATTATACAACAATGTTTGAAAATAAAAAAAAAAGTTTATATTATATGTTAAGTACAATTGAAGAAGTTGTCAAAAATTTCGACGATACTGATAATGGTAATATTGTTCAAAATGATAATAGAACAAAGGAAGAAGTAAAAAATGATTTTCAAAAATTCATGATGGAAAAAGATATGAATAATGAAATTAAATTATTTACGAAGTTTACAGAAGAATTTGATATTGTATTATTTCCAATTTATCCTACATTCGAATATTTGGAAGTGAATGAATTAGTTGCACCCCAGATAGGTTTATTAAAAAAATATAATAATATCAGAAATTCATTAGAAGATAGTGAAAAAAAATGGATGATTAATGAAAAAATTGTTTTAGAAGATGATGATGAGGCAGTAAGGAGCTTTTGGGGTCTAAAAGACAGTTTGCCAATCTAGAAAACTTACTTACGTAAGTACCTGAAGGGGTGACCTTAGAGGATTAGTATAAAAAAATGAATAATATTAATTTTATAATTTTTTTTTTAAATATTAATTTATATTAAATAAATTAATTAACAAAATGGAGACGATAAAACATAGCAAAGAGATTGAAATACATATTAAATATTTAAATTTATTTAAAAAAGTGATAGAATCAGCTATTGAATTAGAAAAAAAAAATAACCAAACATTTGGATATATTGTATCAAATTCGACTAATTGTGATTGTTATTTTGGTAGTGATACTAAATTTATGAATTTAATGAGTGAACATAGTATTGTATTAAAATCAAATTTACAATATCATCAAATTTATTTTCCAATGTTTATTTTATCAAGAATAATTAATCATGATATTTTAGATATAGATCCATGTGTATTAATTGAAAATTATACAGAATATTTAGAAGACAATCAACTACTTGAAGAAGGAGTAGATTATGATGATGATTTTGAATGTTTAAATAGAATGCTACAAGAGGAAGGTGATTTTTGGATAAATAACAGCGGATGTAGTAAAAATAGAAAAGAATATACAAACCATATTCCTGAAAATATAATTTTTTACTTTAATGAATCTTTTATTGAAAGATATTTTTATGAAGACGAACGTTTTGTAAAAAAAACGAGATATATAAATAAAAATACAGGAGAATTAATTCGTTTAGTAGTTGAAGAATTAGAAAAAAGCAAAGCGCCGAATGGTGAAAAGAAGTATTTTGCTCTCAAAAAAGAAAATACTAAATTTTATTTTGGTAAAAAAAAAATCATTGAATATACTTTACAAGATATTTTAGAATATTTAAATGAACAAATTAATGTTTATTATTCTTTGGATAGTCTTGTAGAATTAAATAAAGAATTAGATTCAGAAGTTAAAAGTCCAAAAATGGTTCAAAAACTATTAGATAATGGTTTATCAATAGATGAAGCATTAGAATCGATTGGATATTAAATATCGTAAAAAAATAAAAAATGAATTTTAAATAAATAAATATATTTAAAATATTTTATAATATAAATAAATAAAACATGGAATTAAAATATAATAAAAAAACGGAAATTCATTATAGATGTGTTCTTTTATTCAAAAAAATTATAGAAAAAGCTATAGAATTGGAAATAAGCGAAGCGCTAGAAAATGATGAAATTTATGGATACAATATAATATATACATCAGAATTTAATTTTTTTTTTAAATACAACTCAAAATTTATGACACTAATGCTAAATGAAAATATTATATTAAAATCAAAATTAAAATATCATCATATATTTTTTCCAATGTATATTTTAGGAAATATAATTAATAATGGTATGATAAATTTTACTGGTACAATAGCAATTAATTATTATTCATATTTAAAAAATACAGAAATGACTGAAGAAGATTGGGAAGATTTTGAAAAAAATCATATATTTTATTTAGAAAAAATGATTGATGAACCAGATGAATTTTGGTTTAATCATAGTGGAAGTAGTGATGATAATTTAAAATTTACAAGTCATGGTCCAAAAAAGATGATTTTTGATTTTTGTGAGACACAAATTGAACAATATAAATTTAACAATAATAAATATGTACAGACAAAAAAATTTATCGATATTGATGAATCAGAAATTATTAGAACAAAGGAATATGGATCAAAAAATATTGTAAATCTAGAAAATGAGGAAAGATACTTTCTTCAATTAAAAGAATCGAGTAAATTTAATTTTGAAAAAAAAGATTTAATAGAATATACTTTACAAGATATATTAGAATATTTAAATAATCAAATTAGTATATATCATTCTTTAGATAGCATTAACAAATTAAATAAAGAATTAAATTTGGAAATAAAAAGTCCGAAAATGGTTCAAAAACTATTGGATAATGGTTTATCAATAGATGAAGCATTAGAATCGATTGGATATTAAATATCGTAAAAAATAAAAAAATGAATTTTAAATAAATAAATATATTTAAAATATTTTATAATAAAAAGAATAAAAAATAAAATGGAGACTCTAAAACATAGTTTAAATATCGAAAAACATTATCGATATTTGAGTATATTCAAAAAAGTTATTGAAAAAGCCATTGAATTAGAATTAAATGAAGCAAATGAAAACAAACAAACATATGGATATTTAGTTTCAGGATCAACAGATTATGATCATTTTTTTCAGAGTAATTCAACATTTGTAAAATTGATGTTTGATAAAAAAATAATTTTAAAATCAAAGTTGCAAAAACATCAAATATTTTTTCCAATGTTTATATTAGCTACAATAATAAATGATGATCTAATTGATATTGATAAAGATGTTTTGATGTATCCTTTTTTAAATAATTTAGATTTTGAAAATGATGATGATGATGATATAAAAATTTTAAATAAAATGATTGAATCACCAGGAGAATTTTGGATAATAAATAGTGGAATTAATGAAGAAAACGAAAATTTTAATTTTAATATAATATTTGATTTTGGAGAATCGAATATTGAACAATATATTTATGAAAAAAATAAATATTGGATAACACGAAAATATGAAAACAAGATTGGTGAAAAATTTACAAAAATTGAGGTATTAAATGAAGAAAAAAATTTTGAAGTTAAAGAATTATTTTTTTATCAAATGAAAGAAGTGAGTAAATTTGAATTTCAAAAAATAAAAGTAAAAGAATATATTTTTCAAGATATTTTAGACTATATAAATAATCAAATTAATGTTTATCATTCTTTAGATAAAATTATTGAATTAAATAAAGAATTAAATTCGGAAATTAAAAGTCCGAAAATGGTTCAAAAACTATTGGATAATGATTTATCAATTGATGAAGCATTAGAATCGATTGGTTATTAAATAAAAAAAATAAATTTAAAATAAAATTGATTAATTATAAATAAGTAAACCCGAATAAATGGATAATAAAATAGAGATACATATATTAATATTAAAAATATTCAAAAAAGTAATTGAATATTGTGTTGAATTGGAAAAAAATAAAACACCTGAAAATGATTATGGATATTTATTAATAAAAGCCGCTAGTCATGATTATTATTTTGGTTTTTCAAATAAAAAATTTGTGGATTTAATGTTAAATAAAGAAATAATATTTAAAACAAAAATTGAAGAGAAATATGTTTATTTTCCAATGTTAATTTTAGCCCAAATAATATGTAAAGATATATTTACATTAAATAATTCAATATTTGTAAGGCAATATTTTCAATATTTAAGTGAAAACATGGAAATTCATAATTTAGGAATAACGAGAATGAAAAATGATAAACAGGAATTGGATGAAATTAAATTTTTAAATTATTTATTAGAAAAAGAGGGAAAGTATTGGCTAGATCATTCTGGAAGTAATCGAAAAAAGGAACATAATGTTTTAGAAATGATATTTGATTTTGAAGATAGTGAAATAGAGCAATATAAGTGTGAAAATAATGAATATACAAGATTAGAAAAGTATAATAATAAACCAGTAATCAAAAGAATATTTACAAATGAACCAACTATTAAAGAAGAAGAAAGAGTATATAAATATATGAAAAAGTCGAGTAAATTTAATCATGAAAGACCAAAAATAATAGAATATACCTTAAAAGATATATTAGATTATATAAATGGTCAAATATCGGTATATGAAAATGATGATAAAAAGAAGAATATAAATGAGGAAGTGTTAATAGAATCAAAAAATCCGAAACACCTCGAAAGATTATTAAATTATGGTATATCAATAGAGGAAGCATTAGAATCAGTTGGATTTTGATAAAAAAAATTATAACGTATAAAAAAAAATTTGAATAAAATATATTAAAATAATATTTTTATATAAATAACTTGAAAATTATTCGAGTAGAATAACAAAAAATGGAACTTCGGACGGAGTATGCGGTTCGTCCTGATAACACGATTAGCGTGAAGCATTATCATGGTAACCATGAGGATGATACTTTTACTATGACTGAGACTATAATTTTTGCGAATGGTGGTAAGGTATTAAGTGTAATTGATAATGTTACAACAAAGTTAGAGATGATTGTAACACGTTATGGGCGTAATATGAAACCAATGAAGGTTCATTTGAAGAAGAATTTAATTGATAGTGTAAATCAGACAGAGAATTTTTATGAGTTTAACGTATACTATAATTATGGTGGTATTGTCACAACAGAGGATACTTTTGTGTCAAATGGACCACTAATGAAAAGGACATATGAACCAGTAATCGATTCAATGCCTATATTATACGTAGATGGTTTATTTTTTGATGCAGATATGGTTAATGAGACTCCTATTTAATCTTTTAAACTTTTATTCATAAAAAAATGAATAAAAATAAATTTATAAAACAATATAAAATAATAAAAATAAACAATAATAAAAAATGGATATAACAACAGAAGAAAGAAAATTAGAACTACATTTTTTAGTAGTAAAATTATTTAAAAAGGTTATTGAAGCAGCTATAGAATTAGAAAACAAACCAGAAAATGAAATAACATATGGATATCGATTAGTCGAATCAGATGAGGATAATGATACATTTTTTAGAGATCAAGAATTATTCTATTCATTAATGAGAAGTAAAAAAATAATATTTAAATCAAAATTAAGATTTCATCAAATATTTTTTGCAATGTATATATTATCAATGATAATTAATATGGAATTATTTGTACTACATGATTATGGATTTCAAGATAATTATATAACATATTTGCAAGAAAATAATTTAAATGAAGATAATTTAGAATTAAAATCAATTAAAGAAATCATTGAAAAAATGTTAAAAGAACCAGGAGATTTTTGGATAAATCATAGTGGGAAAACTCATATTGATTATGGTCCAGATTATGTAAAAGAAGATTATCCAATAATATTTAATTTTGATGATTCAGTAATTCAACATTATTATTTGGAAACAGATTGTTCAGAAAAATATTTAGCAAAAACGAAAAGAAATATTTTTGTAAAACATCCAGATGGAAGAGAGGAAATGGTTGAAAAAATAATAATAACAGAT
>JACCDO011103245.1_pt1 | contig 12684 bp, 11 predicted proteins | sample 7446101 | NCBI WGS metagenome assembly JACCDO01 (sample SAMN15323440, study PRJNA562643) | freshwater metagenome | isolation source: river surface water | place: USA:Blue River Watershed | collected 2017-08-16
CCCGAAGTCTCTCCTTTAGTCCAGAGCCTATTTTTGCTGCGTGAGAAAAAGGTAACCCTCCCCAATTCTTGGGTTTTGGCAAGTGCCTCCTCATTCATGTAGCCCAACATCAATACCTTTCCGCTGAGGTCATCTTGTACCACAACTGGAATTAGGCCCTCCATCTTTTTAAAATCTAGGTTCATTTTATCTGTTTTTATATTTAAAAATGAAATACAATGGAAATGCAATGGAAATAAACCGAGCCAAGCTCGGTGAAATAAGTCATCCCACTCGTCGATCCATCCTATTTCACGAAGCATGCCTGTCGCAGGCAGGCGAAGCTGAGTATATTTCCATTGTATTTCTATCGTATTTCATTTTCTAACTAGTACTCCTTCCTCATCCAAATACACTTTCAATTCTGGAATACTGATTTCCTTGAAGTGAAAAATGCTTGCAGCCAAGGCTGCATCTGCTTTTCCTGAAGTGAAAACTTCTTTGAAATGCAGCATGCTGCCCGCACCTCCAGAGGCGATTACTGGGATAGGCAAGGCTCCAGAAATCGAAGCAGTTAATTCAAGCGCAAATCCCGCCTTGGTCCCGTCATGATCCATGGAAGTGAGTAAAATCTCGCCCGCACCTCGATCCGCCAATTCCTTCGCCCAAGCCTTGGATTGCAAGGTGGTTGCAGTCCTTCCCCCATGTGTATGTACCCAATCTACTCCATCCATTTGTCTAGAGTCAATGGCTACCACCACACACTGAGAACCAAACTCTCGTGCCAAGGCATCCACAAGTTCCGGCCGCGCCACAGCCGCAGAATTGATGGAAATCTTATCTGCACCGGCAGCCAACAAGGCATACACGTCTTGTATCGATCCAATGCCTCCACCTACAGTAAAGGGAATTCGAACCTCCTTGGCCACCTGAGTCACCAGATCCACTAGGGTTTTTCGCTTATCCACCGTAGCGGTAATGTCCAAAAACACGAGTTCATCCGCACCCTGCTCGGAATAGAGTTTGGCCAAAGCCACTGGGTCGCCCGCATCTCGAAGTTCCACAAAATTCACCCCTTTGACCGTGCGGCCATCCTTAATGTCGAGACAAGGGATAATTCGTTTGGTTAGCATGGGTGCGTTAGAAATGGGTAAGTTAAGTGGCTGTAGATTGGAGTAATGGAGTAGGATTTTTAATTTTCATGGAACTGGGCAAGGTCTTCCAAACTCACCTTCCCCTCGTAATAGGCTTTACCTACAATAGTCCCGTAGACGCCTATTTTTTGCAAGTCCTCCAAGTCCTTCAAGCAAGATACCCCCCCACTGGCGATGAGTTTTAATTCAGGAAGTTCCTGAAGGATCTCTCGATACAACTCGAAAGAAGGACCTTGAAGTAATCCATCTTTGGCTACATCGGTACAGATCACTTCACGAACACCTTTCTGGTAATACCCTTGAATAAAAGGAATTAATTCAAGCGCAGTGGTCTCTTCCCAGCCTCCCACTGCAATTTTTTTATCCTTCGCGTCGGCACCCAGAATAACCTGGTCTGCACCATACATTTCAAGCCAAGCCTCAAATAACCCTGGATTCCGTACCGCAATACTTCCTCCTGTGACTTGGCGGGCGCCTAAGTCAAAAGCCTTTTCGATTTCTTCCTGCGATTGAATACCCCCTCCGAAATCCACTGCCAATCGTGTTCCAGAACAAATTCGCTGCAACACGTCTCCATTCACAATTTTCTTGGCTTTCGCTCCATCCAAATCCACCAAATGTAGACGGGTCAGCCCTGAACCCTCAAAGCGCTTGGCCATCTCCAAAGGATCATCGTGGTAATCGGATTTACGACTGTAGTCCCCTTGGCTAAGGCGAACACACTTGCCTCCAATCAAATCAATAGCTGGAATTACATGCATGGTTTAAAAGTTGAGGAGGCATTAAAATGAATCACCTTGGATTACTTGATTTAAGTGGAAGGCAGCGCCAGAAAATTCTCCAGGAGCTTTTCACCTAAAGTACTGCTTTTCTCGGGATGGGCTTGAATCGCCCAATAGTTGGCTCGATGGAGAATGGCCGTAAAATCTTGAATGTAGTGGGTGGTGGCAAGGGTTCCTTCTCCTAGGTCCGCATAGTAACTGTGCACATAGTACAGGTGCCTAGCGTCGGGCAGATCCTTGAGTAAGGGATTATCTACCAAGTTCTCGATTGAATTCCAGCCTACATGCGGGACTTTTTCTTGGCCACTGGCACTTGGAATAAAACGTTTGACGAGCTGAGGAAAGATGCCCAAACAGGGGGTGTTGTTTTCTTCGGAATGGGTGCACAGCAACTGCAAACCCAAGCAAACTCCCAAAAAAGGTTGCTTCACATCTCGAATTACCTGGTCCAAATTCCGTTCCTTCAAGTAGGCCATAGCTGAACTTGCTTCCCCCTGACCTGGAAAAATTACCCGATCAGCGGCACGGATTTTCTCCACCTCATCCGTGAGCTCTGCCTCCACCCCCAGACGCTCTAAGGCATAAAGGACGGATTGGACATTTCCAGCATTGTACTTGATTAAAACTACTTTCATGGACAACTTAAAGGAAGAACCCCACTCTTTCAAGATGGGCTCCTTTCAACTCATTTAATTTTTAGTTTCTGTCTGCATCATTTCCTCCAGAACGATTTCTATTTCAGGAAGTGAGGCAAACAACTGCTCGTAACTTTCAATGACCCAATACTTATCCTGAAAGCGGTCTTTCCAATAGGAGGTCGACATGATCTGTCGGACCTCGTAGGAAAAGTGACTTGGCTTATCCGAGAGTGAATAGGTAGTTTCTCCAGCGGAACTCAAAATTCCTGCTCCATATACACGGAGCTCGCCATCTTCTCGTATCAATCCAAATTCAATAGTGAACCAATAAATCCGGCTGATCAATTGAACCGCCCAGGGATTCTGGATATGCTTCAAAGCCAGCGCGCTGAGTCTTTCAAGAAAATCAACATAGGGTTGGTTGACCAGGAGAGGAAGGTGCGCAAAGGCATCGTGAAACATGTCTGGTTCCTCCAAATAGTCCAATTGTTCCATCTTTCGGAGCCAGGTAGAGGATGGAAAACGCTTGTTACTTAGCAAGCCAAAAAACAAGTCGTCGTCTATCAATCCCGGTACTACCACTACTTGCCATCCTGTAGTCTGGCGGAGGATCTCGTTTAGTTCCTCAAAATTTGCGATGCGGTCTGCGGTAAAATTTACCGTTTTCATCCCTTCCAAATAGGCCTTGGAAGCCGCTTTAGGAAGGTTAGGCACCTGACGCTCAAAAAGAATTTTCCATACCTGGAAATCCTCTTCGGTGTAAGCGACATAGTCCTGACGCATCTCCTTTAATCTCGGGTCAGAAAAGACCCATGCTTTGGGTTTTTCAATCATCATATCTTGGGTTTAATTCTCGGGGTAATCTAGGGGTACGCTACACTAAGCTAGAATTATTGGTACTTAATTCAGTTGCTACACTTTTCATTGTTTTCAACTCAGAAAACCTCTTAGCTGTTGCAAAAATTAAGAAGTAATTTCAACTCTCCGAAACTAAGTTACATCCATATTTCAGTTGGCACAACTCAATTCCAAACCCCAGCACTTGGTTGGGAAATTAGTAGCCAATAACTCCTTGAATGAAAGCATGGATGTCTCCATTCAAATCATTTGAATTTTTAATATGCTTGATAAATGCCGATCCAATGATCGCTCCTTGACTGTATATGGAGGCGAGTTGGAAGGTGGCAGCATCCGAGATTCCGAAACCTATCAACCGGGGATGGGTCAGATTCATCTTCGCCACTCGCTCAAAATACTCCTCTTGCTCCTTAGAAATCTCTGCTTTAGCTCCTGTGATTGCATGGGAAGAAACCATGTAAATAAAGCCGTTTGAGTTTTCATCCACTTCTCGAATTCGCTTTTCGGAGGTTTGAGGAGAGATCAAGAAACTAATGAAGAGCCCATATTTCTCAAAAAGGGCCTTGTACTCCTCCAAGTACTGACTCATGGGTAGGTCTGGTAGAATCAATCCATCAACACCCACCTCCTTACATTTTTTGCAAAATTCTTCTACTCCAAACTGGATAATTGGATTGAGGTAACCCATGAGGATTACGGGGAGATGGATTTTGGCACGGAACCCCAGCAATTGGCTGAAAAGGGTTTTGATACTCATCCCGTTTTCCAAGGCTTGGGTGTTGCTTTCTTGGATCGTCGGTCCATCTGCAATGGGATCAGAATACGGTATTCCGAGTTCTATGATGTCTGCACCAGCCGCTTGGATGGCTTCCATCACGGGTAGCGTATCCTCCAAGTTTGGGAAGCCTGCCGTCACGTAGATGGAAAGCACACGCTCCTTTTTGGTTTGAAATAAATAATCTATTCGATTCATAAGTTCAATGCTTCTGTGAAAAGGGATGGGTAGCAATTCTTCCGAGTGCTAGCTTTTAATAATTTCCCCATTGGATGTAGGTTTCCAAATCCTTATCGCCCCTTCCGGAAAGGTTGATGACGATGAGGTCGTTTGGATTGAAAGTGATTTGATTCAAGGCATGAATGGCATGGGCTGTTTCGATGGCGGGAATGATTCCCTCCGTACGGCTCAGCAGGATGCCTGCCTTCATCGCATCCTCATCTTCTACACCCACAAACTCCGCCCGTCCCACTGCATGCAGGTGTGCATGCACTGGTCCGATCCCTGGATAATCCAAGCCTGCGGAGATGGAATGTGGCTCAATCACCTGTCCGTCTTCAGTTTGCATCACCAAGGTCTTGGAACCATGTAAAATCCCTGGCGTACCCAATACGGAGGTCGCTGCAGACTTCCCGGAATGAATTCCCAGGCCTGCCGCCTCGGCTGCGATTAGTCTCACGGAAGGTTCATTGTAGTAATGGTAAAATGCTCCCGCGGCATTGGATCCTCCACCTACGCAAGCAATCACGAGGTCCGGATTTTCTCTGCCTTCTTTCGCCTTCAACTGCCATTTGATCTCTTCCGAGATGACGGACTGAAACCGTGCCACCATCTCTGGATAAGGATGCGGGCCTACCACCGAACCAATGATGTAATGCGTGCCCACAGGATCCGCGATCCAAGCACGCATGGCCTCGTTGGTGGCATCTTTTAGGGTTTTGGAGCCCGACACCGCTGGAACTACCTTGGCTCCAAGAATTCGCATGCGCTCCACATTGGGACGCTGTCGCTTGATGTCTAGTTCGCCCATGAAAATGGTGCAATCCATTCCCATCAACGCACAGACGGTAGCCGTTGCCACTCCATGCTGCCCTGCCCCGGTCTCTGCAATGATGCGTTTTTTGCCTAGTTTCTTTGCCAAAATGATCTGCCCTACCGTATTGTTGACCTTGTGCGCACCCGTATGGCAAAGATCTTCTCGCTTGAGGTAAATCTTGGCACCAAAACTTTCGGAAAGTCTACCGGCAAAGTACAGCGGTGTGGGGCGACCCACAAAGTCCCTGAGGAGTTGTTGAAATTCCTCTTGGTAACTTGTACTGGCCACAATAGCCTCCCAGTTTTCTCGGAGTTCCTCCACATTGGGGTACAACATCTCGGGGATGTACGCACCCCCAAATTTTCCATAAAAGCCTTTTTCGTCAACTTGTATCATCTTCTCGCTAGTTATCGTCACTCACTGATTTACTTCGTTAATTCTTGTTTAAATGCCTGCAAGGAAGCTATGTTTTTTAGCCCTGGGGCAAGTTCAAAACCCGAGTTGACATCCACACCTAGCAACTGCGGGGTACGGTCAGCCAAGTCTCGGATGGCAGCAGCATGGGCAGCAGTCAAGCCTCCACTGAGCATAAATCCCTTTTCAAAGGGATAGTCTTTCAATAGTCCCCAATCGAATTGCTTTCCTGATCCTCCTTTACTTGCCGAAGAGGTATCAAACAGGAAGCGGTCCACATGGGGGACAAAGGCTTCCATGGCTTTCCAATCGATGCTCTCCCCTACGGAAATGACCTTCCAAATCTCCACTTCAGTGGCAGCTTTCAGTTCCTGGACCAGCTCTATGGATTCTCCTCCATGCAACTGCAAAGCAGAGAGACCGAAGGTGGAAATCTTTTGTAGCATTACGGAATGCTGCTCCCCCACTACTACCCCCACTTTCTTTAGGGGTAGGGATCTAATCCAATCGGATTCTTCTTCCTGCACATCACGCGGCGACTTGGGATAGAAAATCAATCCCATCCAATCTGGAACTACTGTTGCAGCCAATTGTTGACAATTGACCCGCTCCTTCATGCCACAAACTTTAATTTCCATACGCTGCTTATCCAATGGTTGGACTCCCCATCAAGCGTCTAAACTCTTGAATAAAGTCCATTGCTGCCTGCTCTGGACTGGAGGTTTTCATAAAGTTTTCCCCGATCAAGAAGCCATCGAAGCCTGCCTTTCGGAAGGCTACCAAGGTGGCTGGATCCGAAATTCCACTTTCTGAAATTTTGACTACCTGGTTGGGAATACGATCCACCAATTCCAGAGAAGTGTCCAAAGAGACCTCAAAGGTTTTTAGGTTCCGGTTGTTTACACCAACCACATCCAAAGGCTCACAAAACGACTGTTCCAACTCCTCCAGATTGTGTACTTCTAGCAGCACCTCAAGTCCCAGACTCTGGGCAAAGGTGGCCAAAGACTTAACCTTTTCTGGTGACAAAGCAGCAGCGATAAGTAGAATACAGTCGGCACCCATGGCTTTGGCTTCCAAGATCTGGTACTCATCCACCACAAAATCTTTTCTCAAGATCGGGATAGTCACCTGCTTTCTGGCCAACTCAAGATCCGACGTGGAGCCTCCAAAGTAGTCTTGGTCTGTGAGCACCGATAGCGCGGAAGCACCGGCCTGCTCGTATCCCTTGCACACCACCTCCACGGAGGAAGTACCGTTGATCAGTCCCTTGGAGGGAGACTTTCGCTTAAACTCGGTAATGATCCCCGACTTGGTAGGATTGAGTAAAAATGACTTTAAGGAAAGTGGAGTTCTCGAAAAAGCGCTGATTTTTTCCAAGACAGCCACAGGTCGCTGCTGCTTTCGTGCTTCCACTTCCAGGTACTTATCGGCAATGATTTTTTCTAGGGTATTCATCAGGATCAACTTAATTGAGGGAAATGAAGGTTTGGGGTTGAATCAATCCCGTAAAGACACGGAGGGCTTTGCCACTGAGGAGTGTTTCTTTGGCTAGGTCAATCGCTTCTGCAAAACTTAGGCCTTCACGAGCGGTCACTAAAGCAGCAGCGGCATTGGCGATCACGACCTGATTTTGTGCAAAGGTACCTTTGCCTCGAAGCACCTCTTCAAAGATTCGGGCAGACTCAGCAATCGTAGCCCCTCCCAGGATACTCTCTGGAGAAAGTTGCTTCAAACCCAATGCTTGAGGATGGTAGAGTTTTTCACCCCCATTGGTAATCATCTTAAAGGGTCCGGTGAGGGAGATTTCATCGTAGCCATCCAGGGCATGCAAGATGGCAAATCGACCCTCTGTTTCTTGGTAGAGATAGGCATAGAGTCGAGCCAATTCCAAGCTGAACACGCCTACCAGTTGCTTTCTGGGAAAACTTGGGTTGACCATGGGGCCAAGCATATTGAAGAAAGTCTTTACCCCGAGTTCCTTTCGGATGGGTGCCACACTTTTCATGGCAGGGTGGAAAAGTGGGGCATGCAAGAAGCAGAGTCCAACTTGATCCAAACTCCGTCGCAATTGGTCGGTATCCCCGCTAAACTCGTATCCGAAATGGGCCAACAAGTTGGAGGAACCACAAATGGAGGATACGCCCGTATTGCCATGCTTGGCCACCGGCTGTCCTGCACCCGCTACAATAAAGGAGGAAAGCGTAGAGATATTGAAGGTGTCTTTGCCATCACCACCCGTCCCGCAGAGATCCATGGCATCGTAGTCCGAAAGGTCGATCGGTACGCAGAGTTCGAGCATGGCTTCCCGGAAACCACGCAGTTCCTCCACCGTGATGCTGCGCATCAGGAATACGGTCATAAAAGCAGCCACTTGGCTGCTGGGGTAAGTCCCTGTAGCCAGATTTTTCAAGACCTCTTTCGCTTGCTGCTGCGAAAGGGTTTTGTGTGCAATGAGGTGATTTAATATGTCTTTCATCGGTGGATTGAGATCATTTAGGATTGGAGCCAATTTTGGATCAACTGGGATCCGTGTTCGGTGAGGATACTTTCTGGGTGAAACTGCAGTCCGCGCAGGTCATATTGCTTGTGGCGAATCGCCATAATCTGTTGGTCAGGTGTACGACCAATTACCTCCAATTCAGTAGGTAAATACGCCTCTTCCACCACCCAGGAATGGTAGCGTCCTACGGTAAATTGGTTGGGTAGTCCAGCAAATAGCCGATCGGGAACTACGGTGAGGATGGCTGCTACCCCATGCTGCACTTCTGCCAAGTTATGTAACTTCCCACCGAAGGCCTCTGCGATGGCCTGATGACCCAAGCAAATCCCAAGGATGGACTTGGTGGTCCCGTAGCGTTGCAAAAGGGCGGGCATCATCCCTGCCTCTTCCGGAATTCCTGGTCCTGGGGAAAGGAGAATTTTATCGAATTGCTCCACCTCTTCCAGCGTAAATGCATCGTTTCGACGAATGTCCATTTGCTGCCCATAACCCAGTTGACGAATCAGGTACACCAGGTTGTAGGTAAAGGAATCGTAATTATCTAAGACTAAGATTTTCATGGACGCATCGCTTAAATCTGTTCGGCCGTCTTCAAAGCCACTCGTAAGGCCTCCAATTTATTGGCCACTTCTTGCAATTCGGATTGGATATCACTTTTGGCGACTACACCAGCACCGGCTTGGAAACGGAGCTGGTTATTTTCCGACACAAAGGAGCGGATGACGATGGCATGATTGAAATCCCCATTGAACCCTAGATAGCCGATGGCTCCCCCGTAAAATTGGCGGCTGACCGTTTCCAATTCGTCAATCAGTTCCATCGCTCGGTACTTCGGTGCTCCAGAGAGGGTACCCGCCGGAAAGGTGTCCGCCACCAATTGCAGGGGGTTGGCTCCTTCAGGAAGCTGCCCGGTTACTTTGGACACCAAGTGGATCACGTGGGAGTAGTATTGCACTTCTTTGAAGACCTCCACCTCTACCTGATCGGAAGATCGGGAGAGGTCATTTCGTGCCAAATCCACGAGCATCACATGCTCTGCATTTTCCTTGGGGTCGTCCACCAACTTGCGTGCAAGAGCAGCATCCTCCACATCATTGCCCGTACGTCGGAAGGTTCCTGCGATAGGAAATAGGGTTGCTTTTCGGTTTTTCACCACGATTTGTGCTTCTGGAGAACTACCAAACACTTTGAAGGATCCGTAATCAAAATAGAACAGGTAGGGCGAAGGATTGACAGAGCGAAGGGCGCGGTAGACGTTAAATTCATCTCCTTTGAAAGCGGTGGTAAACCGGCGGGAAAGCACTAGCTGGAACACATCCCCGAGCTGGCAATGCTTTTGGGCTTGTGCTAGCAATCCCAAAAACTCCGCATCGCTGTAGTTGGAAAACTCCTCTCCTACCTTTTTAAAGGAGTAGGCGGGAATGTTCTTGTTGTTCAGCAAGGTCTCGATTTCATCCAAGTAGGAGGCGCGCTCGGCCCCTTCTGGAAGGTGTTCGAAGAGGTGCAACTCGTTTTTGTAATGATCCACCACGATGATGTTTTGGTACATCGCATAATGCATCATGGGTACCTCCTGAGAGGGAGTCCCTTGAAGTTGGATGTCCTCAAACCAGCCTACCGTATCGTATTGGGTATAGCCAAAAAGACCATTTGTACTGAATTTGAAGGAGTCAGGGCTCGATTGAAAGGCATTTCCAAAGCGCCGCAAGCAATCCATCAAGGGATTGGCTTTACTCACGGCGTAGGAATTTTCCTGTCCATTGGGCATTTTTTCCAAGACCTTACCTGCTGTGAAGGAAAATGAAGCGAGGGGATTGAAACAGATGTAGGAGTAGCTGTTGTCCTGTCCACGGTAATCCGAGGACTCCAGTAGAATGGGATTGGCAAAACGGTCTCGTACTTGCAGGTAGATGCTAACTGGCGTGATGGTATCGGCCAATCGCTTGCGGTATTGCGTCTGTATAAAATAGGTTTGGGACATTTTTTATTGGAGTAAAGGCACAAAAAAAGGCTTACCGGGAAATCCAGTAAGCCTTTTGAGGTATGTATTGCGCAAAGTTTAGGCAACGGCTTTCTGAGCTTTCCCGAGGAAAGTTTTGGAATGCCACCACCAGTAGTTGTTTGCGATTGTTTTCATAAGGTGGGACAAATTTAGAAAGGCTTTGGAATAAGCAATGCTTCCCTTCGTTTTTTTTAACTTATTTTTGAACAATCCTAACCTTGACACCGTGGCTAAAGCAATTTCACAATACTTCAAACGAATTTTTGACGATTACCAAGTATTGGTGATGATCAACCCTCAAGATTTTACAGGCATCGAATTGATTGTGCACCCCAATGGCCGCATTGAGAAAACGGACATTACCGCTGACGAAGAAATTTTTGAAGATCTCGAAGCCGATGAGTTCAAGCCCTGCAGCGCCTTGGAGTTTCAACTCCTTCTGTCCAAGGCCTAAGTTCTCTCCCATTCACTCACACTACTTTGTCACTAGAAGGAATCTTTTCTAGGTTTGTGAAGCCGTGAAGGCACATTCCCCACTTTTGCGACAACTTTCTTCCTTTTTTTGTAGCATCCTTTTTTTGTTGTTCTTTTTGTCTACATTATACACATCAAAATGTTAATAATATTAACATTTTGATTCACCAACCCCTACCTGATCTTCGGGAAAGGGCAATCCCGTTGAATTCTATTTTACTTATCCCCTTCATTCCGAGGACAGTCTTCGGGAAAGCATCTTGCCGCCTCCATGTTTCTCAATTGCCACAGCCACTTCAGTTTCAAATACGGCACCTTGTCGGTGGATGCACTCGTATCCGAAGCAAAAAAGCGAAAGGTAGACGCTCTGGCACTCACGGACATCAACAGCAGTGCGGCCGTATTTCCCTTTATCCGTGCAGCACAGAAAGCAAGCATTCATCCTGTAATTGGGATTGATTTCAGAAACGGCATCACGCAACAGTACATCGGGCTCGCACGCAATCAGGAGGGCCTGTACGAACTCAACAAACACCTCTCGGAGCACCTAATTCAGAAGCGATCTTTTGCGGACAAGGCACCTCCCTTTGCAAATAGTTTTGTAGTCTACCCTTTTCCGAAGGAGTACTTCCACTTGGCTGAGCATGAGTATGTCGGCATCCAACCCAGCCAGCTCAACAAGCTGCATTCCTCGCCCTGGTACCGGAAACGAGAAAAGTTGGTACTCCTGCAGCCCGTTAGTTTTTCCTCCAAACTCGAATTTAACGCGCACCGACTCCTACGCTCCATGGAACTCAATACGCTGCTTAGCAAACTCCCTGTGCAGGAGCAGGGGGATCCCTCGGATCAGTTCTATGGCTATGCAGAGCTCATTGCTCGCTGCGAAAACCACAGCTACCTGCTCCTCAATGCGCAGAAACTGCTGGAGCAGTGTCAGTTTTCCTTCTACTTTCAGGCGATCAAAAACAAGCGAGACCTACTCGGTACGGGAGGGGAAGACTTTGAATTTCTCCGCCAGGAAACCTTACGAGGAGCCCAGCAGCGCTACCCCCAGCTCTCTGCAGCCGTCAGCAAGCGCATTGAAAAGGAACTGGAGCTGATCCAACAAAAGAGTTTTGTGTCTTATTTCCTGATCAACTACGACATCGTGCAGTTTGCCCATCGTCGCAATTTCTACCATGTGGGCAGAGGCTCGGGAGCCAACTCCGTGGTGGCCTATTGCTTGGGGATCACCGATGTCGATCCCATGGAATTGGACCTCTACTTTGAGCGCTTCATCAACCTCTACCGAGAAAATCCACCCGACTTCGACATTGACTTCAGCTGGACCGACCGAGACGAGGTATTTGACTACCTCTTCACCAAATACAACAAAGGGGAAGATGCCCATGTAGCGCTACTCGGATCCTACAGCACCTTCCAATACAACTCCGTGATCCGGGAGCTCGGCAAGGTCTTTGGCCTACCCAAGGCAGAGATCGAGTCACTGCTGCAGCAGGCTGACAAGGAAGGCTACCACCCCGATGGCTTGGGCAGGTTGATCCTTCGCTATGCCCAGGTACTGCATGACATGCCTTCTCACCTGACCATACATGCCTGTGGGCTGCTGCTATCGCACAAGTCGATGCATTACTACACGGCCACCAACCTGCCCCCCAAAGGGTTTCCGGTATCCCACATCGACATGCACGTGGCCGAAGATATCGGCTTACACAAGTTTGATCTCCTCAGCCAGCGGGGCTTAGGGCACATCAAGTCCAGCCTGGAGTTGATCCAGCGCAACCAGGGGATTACAGTAGATATTCGAGCAATAGCCCAGTTTAAGCAAGATCTCAAGATCAAGGAACTTCTCCGAAGCGGGCATACCATTGGCGCCTTTTACGTAGAGTCTCCCGCCATGCGCATGCTACTGGCTAAGCTGCAGGCCGACACCTACTTGGAACTCGTGGCGGCCAGTTCCATCATCCGTCCTGGGGTGGCTCGATCGGGCATGATGCGGGAATACATCTTGCGGCATCGGGACCCGGAGCGCAGGAAGCAGGCCCATCCTGTGCTGGCGGAGATCATGC
>JACCDO010258112.1_pt1 | contig 12682 bp, 9 predicted proteins | sample 7446101 | NCBI WGS metagenome assembly JACCDO01 (sample SAMN15323440, study PRJNA562643) | freshwater metagenome | isolation source: river surface water | place: USA:Blue River Watershed | collected 2017-08-16
ATGCGGTTGAACGCATCGAACTTGCGGGCCTCCAGCAGCGCTTCGGTAGCCTGGGCCTGCGCCAGATAGCCGGACGCCTGGCTAGCCGCCGTTCCCAGCAGGTCACGCACCTCCCAGTTGAGTTCGACGACGGTGCGCGGTTTGCCCAGCACGGCAAAGCCGATGAGCGACTCATGAACGAGGAGCGGCACGATCAGCCAGCAGCGCGCCTCGCCGGTCAACCAGCCAGGCAGCTCGAGCCCGGGGTAGGCATCGCGGCGCGCTCGCCACTGATCGACATCGATGATCCACGCACGCCTGTGCAGAAACGAAGCCAGCGATCCATCGCGCGGCTCTGCGCCAACCTGGGCCGGCAGGTTCCAGTGCGCGGCCTGGGTGAAATCGCCGTCCGCGGCGCGCTGCAGCCACAGCATGCCGCATGGGCTTTCCACCAGATTGCACAGCGCCCGCACGGCTGTTTCGGCCGTCAGCTCCGGCTCTACGCTACCAGCCAACAGGCGCGTGAATCGCAGCCACTCTTCACGGTAGTCGTAGCGGTAGCTGAAGAAGTTCTTGCTGATGTAGACACGCAGTCGGGCGCGCATCGCGCCCGAAGCCAGCAGCAACGTGAGCAGCACCAGCGCCACGAACACCAGCGCGACCGAGAGCGCGCGCCCCCACTGCCCGCCGGTGAAACGCACGTAATAGCCGACCGCCGCAACGACCAGCAGATACCCGCCGATCAGCAGCAAGGCCGCCGAATGAAAGATCGCCGCTCGCGACACATGCAACTTGCCCCGCCAATCGCCCTGGCGCCGGGACGCCACCAGCAGCAGCGGCACCGCAACCGCGTGAACGAGCGACCGAACGCTCACGGTGTCGCCGTCGAAGCTTTGGAACAGCGCCGCCTGCGAGCCCACGAACAGGTCAAACATGAAGATGCCGCCCAGCCCAAGGCAGAAGGGCTTGGCGTTCCAGCGCGCATCGACCTCGACATTGCGCAGCACCTGCTCGACAAGAACCAACCCCATCACCGCAAGCCCGAGCGCGCCGAAGGCACGTGCGCGAGTCAAGGAGTCCGCCGGCAGCAGCTCAGACGACACGATGAGCGCCAACTGACTTGCGACCACCAGCCCCACCAGTGAACGCACCCGCGCCAGGCCATGCCGCTGCGACGGCGGCAACAGCATCAGCAGGAAGGCGAACCACAGGCCGAGGCGAACCACGTCAAGGACTGGCACGATCCACGAGGGCAACCGGTCCGACCAATGCCGCTGGCCGTCCCATAGCGAAAACCCGGCCCACATCGCACTGGCAGCCAGAGCCACCAGAAACAACACCGCCAGCGCCGACCTGGGGACCAGGCCGCGAGCCAGCCGCTGAGCGAAGTAGACAGCGAGGAGGCCGTACGCCCCGCAACAGACCAGATCACCGACGGCACTTAAGGACGTGACGGCAGCGAGTGCCTCGAGCGTGGCTCCCAGGTCGGACGACGCAAGTTCAGAAGCTGGCATGGGAGGTCGAGGCAGGCCGCTGAGCAGCTGGCATAGCTTGCCGCGCCCGGCCCAGCGCTAGACGGTCAGCGCGCACCCTTGCCAGTCAACACGACAGCCACGGTTTCCAGCAGGATCAGCAGATCCAGGAAGAGGGAATGGTTCTTGACGTAGTACAGGTCGTACTGGAGCTTCTCGACCGAATCTTCGATCGTCGACCCGTACTCATAGCGCACCTGCGCCCATCCCGTCACGCCAGGCTTCACGCTATGCCGTACGGCGTAGTAGGGAATCTTGCTGACCAATTCGTCGACGAAGAACTGCCGCTCGGGCCGCGGGCCGACCATGCTCATTTCACCCCACAGCACGTTGAGAAGCTGGGGCAACTCGTCGATACGCACCTTGCGGATGAACCGGCCGACACGCGTCACGCGGTCGTCGTTCTTCGTGGCCCAGCGCGGCTTGCCATCCTTCTCGGCATCCGTGCGCATGCTGCGGAACTTGATCACCTTGAAGGGCACGCCGTTCAACCCGACTCGTTCCTGACGGTAGAGCACCGGCCCTCGCGACTCCAGGCGAATAACCACCGCGGTCAGCAGCATGATGGGCCAGGTGACTGCCAGGATCAGTGCCGCGAAGACGATGTCGCAGACGCGCTTGATCGCCGCGCGCAACATGCCTTGGCTGAAGCCGTCTCCGAAGACCAGCCAGCCCGCATTGACATGCTTGATGTTGATCTGCGCCAGCGTCTTCTCGAAATGCGTGGCGATGTCGACGACCCGCACGCCCGACAGCTTGCAATCCAGCAGCTGGCGCAAAGGCATGCTGCCGCCGCGCCGCTCACTGAGCGCCACGACGATCTCATCGACGTTGTGCCGCAATGCGGCCTCGGTCAAGCTGCCGCCGTCGTTGATGATGTCGGCCGGCGAGACCTCGTGAAGCTCCTCATTGGGCCCGGCGTAATAGCCAACGATCTGCGCGTGCGGATCGGATGCGCGAAGCGTGTTGCCGACAGCACGCGCGGCAGGCCCGGTCCCGAAGATGAGGATGCGGCTGCGCAGGCGCGCCTGCGCGCTGGAGTGCGCGGCATAGACGCGGTGCACCATCACAGCTGCAACGGCGCCCATCGCGACGAGGGTCAGCAGATCGCGATGGCTGGTGTTCGACGGCACCAGACTGAAAATCGCATAGGCGAGTGGCAGACCAAAGAGCAGACCGAACAGCGCCCGGGCGCAGGACTCGGTCACCGAACGGTTGTGCACATGTTGGTAGAAGCCTGTCGCTGAATTGATGACGAACATGCAACCCGCGAGAGACAACCCATGCGATGCCGCGAAAGGCAGCACGGTCTGTGCCGCCTCTCCCTGGCTCAGCACCACGGCAATGACGGCAAAAACAATCAGGCCCAGATCAAAAAAGACCTGGAGCAAGGTTTGCCTGTGCAGGTAATGGTTGAATATTCGAATCATTGACATCCCCGACCACGGCTGCTGGGTGCATTTCCTACCTGCATCTGCCCTCGATGAAGAATTTCGGCACTTGGCTCCGACTTTCGTTCATTCTGATACATTGGTTGCAACAAATCCTGTACGCCGAGGTGATAGACGTGACGCAAGTGACGCAATTGCCCCTCGAAGTTCCAAGTTTGCCGCAGCAATGAACAACACGACCCAGCTTTGATCGCGCCGGCATCATGCCGGTGCCACCCAGCCTTGAAAGCCCCCCGTTTGCAGGGGGGCTGCCCCTTGAATCTGCCTCTCGCAAAAGCACCGACTCGCTCAATCCAGCGCTCGGTCATTTTCACGTACGCACGAGTAGACCGGATACCGCACAACAAGCCCATGAAGCGCGCCAGAAAAGCGTGCGAACCGCACGACGGCAGATATCGGTTGCACACAACTGGCCTTACCTCGCGAACGCCCGTGAAACTTTCACGCGATCAAATACCAAGATATTCACGATTTTTATTGAATACCCATCTCACAATGGAAAAACAACTGAATTCTCAAATTGGCGGCATAAAAAAACCCGCCAGGATTGGCGGGTTTCAGATTGCGAAGCCGGGGCGCCAAAGACGGCCGCCCCGAAGCCAGCCGCTCAGCGCACCACGGCGATCTGCTCGCGATTGCCCGCCTTGTAGGTGTAGAGCGTCAAGGCGCCGTTCTTGATGTCGCCCTTGCCATCGAACGCGATCTGGCCGGTCACGCCCTTGTAGTTGGTCTTGGACAGCTCGGGCAGATACTTGGCCGGGTCGGCAGACTTGGCGCGGACCATCGCATCAACCAGCACGTTCACGGCGTCGTAAACGTACGGCGCGTAGATCTGGACGTCGGTGTTGAACTTGGCCTTGAACTTGGTGCGGAAGTCATCCATGGACTTCTTGGCCTCGCCTTCCACGCCACCTGCCTCGGCACAAACGACCTGGCCATCGGCCATCGTGTCACCGGACAGCTTGGGCAGCGCGCCCGTGCAGATGCCGTCGCCGCCCATGAACTTGGCTTCGATGCCCAGTTGCTTCATCTGGCGCAGCATCGGGCCGGCCACGGCATCCATGCCGCCGAAGAACACGACGTCAGGCTTCTTGGCCTTCAGCGTGGTCAGGATGGTCATGAAGTCCACGGACTTGTCGGTGGTGTGCTCGGTGCCCACCACGATGGCGCCCTTGCTCTTCGCACCCTTTTCGAACTCCTTTGCCACGCCCTGGCCGTAGGCCGTGCGGTCATCGATGATCGCGACCTTCTTGGCCTTCAGCGTCGTGGCGGCGTAACGACCCAGCGTACCGCCCAATTGACCGTCATTGGCCACCACGCGGAAGGTCGTCTTCAGCCCGCGGCTGGTGAACTCCACCGCCGTGGCGGAAGGGCTGATCTGCGGAATGCCCGCGTCGCTGTAGATCTTGGAAGCGGGGATGGACGTGCCGGAGTTCAGATGGCCCACGACGCCGTTGACCTTGGAGTCCACCAGCTTGGAGGCGGCGGCCGTGCCCTGCTTGGGGTCGGCACCGTCGTCTTCGGCCAGCAGTTCGAACTTGGCCTTCTGGCCGCCGATCATGACGCCCTTGGCGTTCAGTTCCTCGACCGCCATGCGGGCACCCATCTCGTTGTCCTTGCCCAGGTGGGCAATGGCACCGCTGGTGGGCCCGACGTGACCGATCTTCACGACCAGTTCCTGGGACATGGCCGCGCCGCTGAGCAATGCGGCCGCTGCACCCACCAACACATTCAATTTGACTTGCATGGATCGACTCCGATTTGGAAGAGGACAGAGAAAAGAGACAGGCAACACTGTTGAGGTTTCAACGAATTGACCATATCCCAAATCACCAGCCCCACTCATCCGGGAAAGCGTGGTTCTTGGCAGCAAAGCGACGCTCAGCCGGCGGCCGAGAAGTGATCCAGCTTGGCGCCCGTCTGCTGATAGGCGCGGTAGCGTGTGCGGCCCGCCTGCACGAGCGCCGGGTCGCGCCCGACCACCTCCAGGATGCGCTCAAACTCGAAGGCATCCCCGGGCAGGTCGGGCGACAGGTTCAGCAGCAGGCCACGGTGCGGCAGCACGGCCGCATCGGCAACGAGCAAGACCTCACCGGGCATCGGCGGCGTGACGCCGTCCCAGCGCCGGTGAGGGATGAACTCGGCCGCGTCAAAGCTCCACAGCAGCTCGTCGAGCCGCGCCATCTGCGCCGGCGGCACGCGCACGCCCACCGACTTGCCGGCCGCGAGCGCACGCCGGACCAGCCGACAGGCAAAGTGCACCGGATCGGCCGCGTCGCTGTAGAAGCTGACCTGCTGGACCACTACTTCGCCTGGCCGAGCACGAAGTGGGTCAGCAGACCGACGGGACGGCCGGTCGCGCCCTTGGCCGAGCCGCCCTTCCAGGCGGTACCGGCGATGTCCAGGTGACCCCAGCGGTACTTGCTCGCAAAGCGCTGCAGGAACTTGGCTGCCGTGATGGAGCCGCCCGCGCGTCCGGCGATGTTGGGGACGTCGGCGAAATTGCTCTTCAGGCCCTCGGCGTACTCGTCGTCCAGCGGCATGCGCCAGCACGGGTCGAGCACCGCGTCGCCTGCGGCGGTCAGGGCCTGGGCGAGTTCGTCGTCGCTGGCATACATGCCGCTGCGCACGCCGCCGAGCGCGATGACGCAGGCGCCCGTCAGCGTCGCCACGTCCACGACGACGGCAGGCTTGAAGCGCTCCGCGTAGGTCAGCGCATCGCACAGGATGAGCCGGCCTTCGGCGTCGGTGTTCAGGATCTCGATGGTCTGGCCGGACATGGACGTCACGACGTCACCCGGCTTGACCGCCCGGCCGCTGGGCATGTTTTCGCAGGCCGCGACGATGACGACGAGGTTCAGCTTGGGCTTGAGTTCGGCGACGGCTTTCAGCGTGCCGATGACACTGGCCGCGCCGCCCATGTCGAACTTCATCTCGTCCATCTCGGCGCCGGGCTTCAGCGAGATGCCACCCGTGTCGAAGGTAATGCCTTTGCCGACGAGCACCACGGGTGCCACGGTCTTGGCCGCACCCTCGTAGCGCGCCACGATGAAGCGCAGCGGTTCGTCAGAGCCCTGCGCGACGGCCAGGAAACTTCCCATGCCGAGCTTCTCGACGGCCTTGCGGTCCATCACCTCGACCTTCAGGCCATGCGCCTTGCCCAGACCCTGGACGACCTCGCCCAGATAGGTCGGCGTTGCATAGTTCGCCGGCCGGTTGGCACATTCGCGCGCCAGCTCGATGCCGGCCGCGATGGCCTCGCCGCGCACGAGACCCGACTTGGCGGCCTTTTGATCGGCCTTGCCGACGAGCAGCGCCAGCTTGGCCAGCTTGGGCGCTTCCGGCGCGCTGGGCTTGGTGTGGCGGTAGAGGTAGACGGCGTCACTGCCCGCGATGGCGGTCTGCTCGGCGAGCGACTCGACCAGCCCCGCATCGAACCCTGCAAACGCGACGGCCGCGTTGACGACGCCCCGCGACTTGACCTGCCCGAGCCCGGCCTGCAGCGCGTTGCGCGCCGCCGCCAGCGTTGCCTTGCCGCTGGCCACCAGCACCAGGCGCGCGGCCTTGATGCCGTCGACGTGCGTCAAAGTGAGCGCCTGCCCGCCCTTCAGCGCGAAATCGCCGAGCTTGATGGCGGCCTGGGCCTGCTTGGCCACGGCGGCGTCCAGGCCCTGGGGCAGCGTGTCGCCGCCCAGCACCACGATCAGAGCGTCCGCACCCACGGTAGCGAGAGCATTCAACTCTGCGGCTTGAACCTTGAAGTCCATAATGACTGGAAGTAGAAAGAAGTGCGTTTGATGTTATTCGATTCATCCACGCGATCAGAGTTGGCGAAGAGCTTCGGGGTCACGCTCGTGGTCATCCTGACCATCGTCCTCACGCTGACGCTGATCAAGATGCTGGGCCAGGCCGCCGGAGGCAACGTGGCGCCCCAGGACGTCGTGCTGCTGATGGGCTACACGACGATCTCCAACCTCGCCGTCATGCTGACGCTGTCGCTCTTTCTCGCCATCGTCATCACGCTGGGGCGGCTGTACCGCGAGTCGGAGATGACGATCTGGTTCGCCAGCGGCATGCCGCTCAAGCGCTTCGTGCGGCCGGTGATGCGCATGGCCTGGCCCGTGCTGGCGGCCATCGTCGTGCTGGAACTCATCGTCTGGCCCTGGGGCAACCAGAACAGCGCCGAACTGCGCGACCGCTACCAGAAGCGCAGCGACCTGTCGCGCGTGGCGCCCGGGCAGTTCCAGACCTCGCGCGATGGCAGCCGCGTGTTCTTCATCGAGCGCGATGGCGACAACGCCGCGACCGGCCGAAACGTCTTCATCCTCGCCAACCAGCACGACCGCGAGTCCGTGACCACTGCATCGCACGGCCGCCTGGAGATGGAAGGCGACGACCGCTTCCTCGTGCTCAACCACGGCCAGCGCAACGAGACCCAGCTCAAGACCGGCGAGAAGAGCCTCGCCCGCTTCGAGCAGTACAAGGTGCTGACCGACACGCAGGTGCTCGCCAGCGGCAGCCAGCTGCCGCCCAAGGCAATGGCCACGCTGGACCTGCTGCGCGCGCCATCGGGCAACAGCCCGGCGGATCAGACGGCCTGGCGCAAGAACCAGGGCGAGCTGGCCTGGCGCTTCGGCATGATCCTGGGCGCGGTCAACATGGCGCTGCTCGGCGTGGGCCTGTCCGCGTCCAACCCGCGCCGCGCCAGCAACTGGAACCTGCTGTTCGCGCTGCTGGCCTTCGTCATCTACTTCAACCTGATCAACGTGTCGCAGTCCTGGGTGAGCAACGGGCGCACCACGCTGCCGCGAGCATTGCTGGGCCTGCACGGCGGCGCCTTCCTGCTGGCGCTGTCCATCATCTGGCTGCGCGACAACGGCAACCGCCTCTGCCTGCGCCGGCGCACCCCGGCGGTGACCGCATGAGAACCGTCCGCACCCTCCTCTACAAGGACATCGTCGGCTCCGTGCTGCTGGTGTTGCTGGGCTTCCTGGCCCTGATGTTCTTCAACGACTTCGTCGAAGAGATGGACCGCATGTCGCGCATCGGCGCGGGTGCCGGCAAGGCGGCATTGCTGGCCGCGATGGAGATCCCGGGCAACTTCTACACGCTGTTTCCCATCAGCGTGCTGATCGGCTCCATCATCGCGCTGGCGCGGCTGGCGCAGAGCAGCGAGTTCACGATCCTGCGCACCGGGGGCCTCGGGCCGGCTCGCGCGCTGGGCCTGCTGGCGCGGCTGGCCGCGCTCTTCGCCGTGCTGACCTTCGTCGTGGGCGATTACGTGACCCCTGAATTCGAGCGCCAGAGCAACGACATGCGGGCGCGTTTCACACGCAGCGCCAACCCGCCGCAACGCGGAGCGTGGCTGAAGGACCATGCGCGCATCGACGGCCAGGAGCGCAGCTATTCGGTCAAGGTGGGCCGCGTCGGCGCGGGCGGCGAACTGGGAGACGTGCGCATCTACGAATTCGATCCTGAAGGCCGCCTGATGACGCGCACCGAGGCCAGCCAGGTGGCCGTGGACAGCCAGGGGCTGTGGCACCTCCAGCAGGTCAAGCGCACGGTCTGGAAACCACTGGCGGACGTGGCCAGCGGCACGGTCGGCGATGTGGTGGTCAAGGAAGAGCAACTGCCGCAGCTGACCTGGCAGAGCTCGCTGCATTCGGGCGTCATCGCCGCGGCGGTGCTGCCGGCGATGTCCATGTCGACGCTGGAGCTGTATCGCTACACGGAGCACCTGTCCGCACAGGAACAGTCGGCCCAGGCCCACAACATCCAGTTCTGGCGCAAGGCGCTCTACCCCTTCGCCTGCTTCGTCATGGTCGCCCTGGCCCTGCCATTCGCCTACCTGCACGGCCGCTCCGGCGGCATCAGCCTCAAGGTCTTCGGCGGCATCATGCTGGGCATCAGCTTCGTCGTGCTGAGCAACGTGGCCAACCACCTGGGCCTGCTGAAGAACTGGACGCCCTGGGTAGCAGCGGCCGTGCCCAGCCTGCTCTACCTGGGCTTGTCGATGGCGGCCTTCGCATGGCTCGTCCGGTACCGCTGATGGACGGCCTGCTGCTCTTCGCCCATGGCGCGCGAGACCCCGCGTGGGCTCGTCCCTTCGAGGCTGTTGCCGAGCGCCTGCGTGCTGCCCGGCCAGGCACGCCACTGGCGCTGGCCTATCTGGAATTGATGTCGCCCGGCATGGATGACGCTGCGGCAACGCTGGTCGCCGCCGGCTGCACGCGCGTGCATGTACTGCCCCTGTTCCTCGGCACCGGCGGGCACGTGCGGCGCGACGTTCCGCTGCTGCTGGCGGCGTTGGCCGACCGTTATGGCAGCACCGTCGAATGGCGGCTGCATGCACCGCTGGGCGAGCAGGACGCCGTGCTCCACGCGATCACGCAGACCTGCCTGGCCGTCCTCGAATGAGCCCCTCCGTCCACGCTCACACCGGCGCCGCGGGCTGCCTGGGCGTGGCGTGCAGTCACGCCTGTGCAGCCCACCGCGCGCCACTGACATGAACCTTCACCAATTCCGCTTCGTCCAGGAAGCCGCCCGTCGCAATCTCAACCTGACCGAGACGGCCAAGGCGCTCTTCACGTCCCAGCCCGGCGTGTCCAAGGCCATCCTCGAGCTGGAAGAAGAGCTGGGCGTCGACATCTTCTCGCGCCACGGCAAGCGCCTGCGTCGCATCACCGAGCCCGGCCAGCAGGTGCTGGCCTGCATCGAGATCATCCTGCGCGAGGTCGCCAACCTCAAACGCATCGGCGAGGAGTATTCGCGCCAGGACAGCGGCACGTTCTCCATCGCCACGACCCACACGCAGGCCCGCTATGTGCTGCCCGCGCCGGTCGCGCAGCTGCGCAAGACCCTGCCCCAGCTGCGCATCAGCCTGCACCAGGGCAGCCCCGACCAGGTCGCCCGCATGCTCATCGACGAGACCGCCGACCTGGGGCTGGCCACCGAGTCGCTCGCCCAATACCCCGAGCTCGTCACACTGCCCTGCTACGAATGGCAGCACGTCATGGTGGTGCCGCGCGAACATCCACTGGCCAGCGTCGAGCGCATCAACCTCGAACAGCTGGCCGCCGAGCCGCTGGTGTCCTACCACCCCAGCTTCACGGGCCGCACCCGCATCGACAAGGCCTTCGCCGCACGCCACCTCACGCCCAACATCGTGCTGGAGGCCATCGACTCCGACGTCATCAAGACCTATGTGCGCCTCGGCATGGGCGTGGGCATCGTCGCCGAGATGGCGATGCGCGAGGAACCACCGCACAGCGACCTCGTCGCCCGCCCGCTGGGCCCGCTGCTCGGCAGCAATGTGACGCGCATCGCCTTCAAGCGCGGCGCCTATCTGCGCAACTACGTCTACAGCTTTGCCGAGTTGCTGTCACCCCGGCTGAGCCGCAAGCTCATCGAAAAGGCGATGAGCGGCGACGCCGACGATTTCGAGCTGTAGAACCGCAGCCGCCGCTCAGACGCCGCCCAACCGCGAATCCAGCGGCAGCATCAGATCCACCTGGTCGCTGCGCTGGCCGGCCTCGAACAAATCGCGCGCCACGCCGTAGAGCATCAGCAGATCGCGGAAGGCAGGCAGGTCGAAATGCGAGACGCCGGGGCCACCGCCGCGCGCCACCAGCTCCTGAACCAGGCGCAGCGCCGCTTGCGGGTCGCTCCAGACCACCTGCAGGTGGGCGATCACGCTGGTACAGGCATCCAGGCCGCGCCCGCGCGACAGACTCAGCGACCAGGACGGCGCCTGGATACCGAAGCGCTGCTCGTACTGCCGCGTCAGTTCAGCAAACACCGGCTGGTCACCGCGCTGCTGGCAGATCTCCATCAGCATCAGGTAGACCATGGCGCCGGCGTCACCCTTGATCAATCGGTTGGCCAGAAGGTCAGCGGCGGCGTCGTGCTGGCCGAGCAACTGAAGGAAGTCGGCCTGCTGCTGCAGATCCAGCAGTTCGGCTGCCACGCCGGGGTCGACTGTTTCCTGGGCCGAAACGAGGTCTTGCGGCGCGGGCGCCCACGGCATCGGCTGGGGCTGCGGACGCGTCGAGTTCGGCAGGGCTTCGTCCGGCGCCAGCGAGAGCGCGAAGCCAGCGGAGGCCTGAACCGATGTTGCGCCGCCCTCGGCCGCATGCGCCGTGCGCCAATGGGCCGCATCGCGGCGCGAGCGCTCGTCAAACCAGCGGCTGCCATAGAACGCCGCCGCCCCGGCCAGCAGGCCCAGCGCCAGCGTCAGCAGCCAGGTCAGTGGATCCTCATACGGCGGCACGGCGCCCGGCTCTGACGCCGTGGCCGGCGCAGCGTCTTCTCGCGGCGCGGCCGGCACCGCCGATGCTGGCGCCGAGGCCACGGCTGGCACCGCCGAAGCGGATGCCGATGCCGCCGCCACGGCCGCAGCAACCGCCTTGGCACGCGCCTGCACGCGCGCTTCCAGTTCCGCCCTCAGCACCACCACGCTCTGCTCCAGCAGCGTGATCTGCGCCTCGAGCTCAGGGGAGTACACCTCGTCAGCGCTGTTCGCGGGGTCGGCCGAAGGCGGACGCTGTTTCGGCCGGCCGGCTTGCACCACTGGCGCCTCCAGCACCAGCCGCGGGCCGGTGGCCTGCGGCTTCGGGCGAGCTCGCTGCCGGCTCGCCGGCGTGGCGGCCGACGCCGCACGCCCGGGCGCCGAAGCCGCCGTCAGCACAGCGGGCGGCACGGCGGGGGATGCCACGAGTGGCACGCTGGACGGCACGGCGCGCGGCACGGGGTACGCCGTCGCCGTCGCCGGCGCCACACGCGCAGGCTGGGCGTCGGCCGTGCTGGCCGGTTCGATCAAGACCTGGAACTCACGCGTCAGCTGCACCGGGCAACCCACGGCCAGCGTGACCCTCAGCGCCGGCGCCGCAATGGGCTCGACGCTTTGCAGGCGGATCTGCTGCTTGCCCGGCTCGCCTTCGAGCTGTGTGCGCAGCAAGCCTGCGGGGACGCGGGCCTCCCCGGCCGACACCTCCGCACGAACGCAACGCTCGGGCAATCGCTCGCCAGAGGCAAGGTTGAGAGGAAAACTGACATCCAGCGGCTTGCCCAACGGCGAGTGGACCTGTGGCCGCCCCAGCCCCAAGGCCTGGGCATTCAGCGACAACAGACCCAGCGACAGCGCCACGGCGGAAGCAAGGACGACCAGCAACGTCGGGCGCGGAGCCGAAGAAAGCATTGACGGCGAAAAGCTAGCGGTGCAGTTGAACGAGGGGGGACAGCGCGGACGACTCTAGCATGGGGTGCGAAGCTGGCCGCTGCACAATGCGCCAGCCATGAACACCCTCGCCCTCACCCCCGACGAGCGCCAGCAGATCGACCAGGGTCCCTGGTTCTCGCGGCTGTCCGAACCGCTGCGCCAAGACATCCTGCAACGCGCCTTCGTGCGCCGCCTCGCTGACGAGACCATGCTGTCGCACCGCGGCGAACCGGCCGAGGAATGGTCCGCCGTCGCCAAAGGCGCGGTGCGCGTCAGCTCGGTGTCGCTGGCGGGCAAGCAGATCTCACTGACCTATGTCGAGCCGGGCACCTGGTTCGGCGACATCGCCTTGTTCGACGGCCTGCCGCGCACGCATGATGCGTACGCCCATGGCGAGACCACGCTGCTGTGCGTGCGCAAGGCCGATTTCCGCGAGCTGCTGCAGACGCACTCGGAGCTGTACGACGCGTTGCTGCGACTGAACTGCCGCCGGCTGCGGCTGA
>JACCDO010193697.1_pt1 | contig 12680 bp, 3 predicted proteins | sample 7446101 | NCBI WGS metagenome assembly JACCDO01 (sample SAMN15323440, study PRJNA562643) | freshwater metagenome | isolation source: river surface water | place: USA:Blue River Watershed | collected 2017-08-16
ATGAATAATTTATTAGAGTTCACATATTTTTTGTTTATTTGTAGGTAAATAATTATATAGGTTAATATAAATTTTTTGTAGTAGGAACCAAAATTTTTTAATATAAAGTATTTGTTCATGAGTTAAATTAAAATTAAATTCTTCATTAAAGTTTGCGCCAAAATTATTTTTCAATACAAACCAAAAATCATTTACAAAACTATTAATATCTGAGTTAAAATCATTTTGAGTACTTAATATTAGACCATCTAAAATATTTTTATTTTTACAGTTATCAAATTGTTCAAGTGTAAAACCAATAATTTTTTTTATTTCTTCAATATAATTTGATTCAGTAAATGTAATATTCTTATAAATAGATGAATTTTCAGATATAAATCTAATCAAAGTAATTAAATGTAAAAATCTATCTAATCTAAAATATCCAACATAAGTACGGATCATAAATCTTTCAAACAAGTCAAATCTATTTCCAAATAAAATATCATCAATAGAATAAGGTATTGGTTCAGAAACATCTGTTTTATAATTTTGTTTAATTTCATATAATCTATCAAACAATTCTAAAATATCAATATTTTTAACTGATTTATATTTTAATATTATTTTAATTATATTTTCAGTATCTCGAATATATTGGATATCATATTGTTCTTCATGTTTATAAATTTGTTCAGAATCAATATTTGAATAATAAACAATTTCACAAGGTAAAATAATTCTTATTTTATTTTTACTATCTAAACCTTTTATATTATTAATAATCATGTTAATTTCCCAATTTTTGAGAATAATATAATGGGAGATAATGAATAAGTTAGAATCGGGTATTTTCACATAAACTTCCATATAACAAAACATTCTTCCATTAGTTATATCACATCTATAAATATGTGGAGCCAATACTCTAAATTCTGTATTTTTATAATTAATATATAATATTCTTAAATCCTTATTTTTAACTAATATTTTTTTATACGGAGGTGATTTATTATTTGGAAGAAAATCATATGGATAAAAGTTTTCTAAATATTTAAAATAAAAAGATGAATCTTCAGTTCCATATTTTGACACAGGCTGTTCTTTATTTATAAATGATTTATCGTAATTATAACCTTCATCATATGTATCTACCATTTCGTTAATTATACCCAAATCTTTTGGATCAACAATAATATCTTGATTAATATAAAAGTTATTGGTAATTTTATTATATTTTGTATTATTAACATAATCATTTATTTCCACAAATTTTTTCTTTAAAAGTCCTTTAACACTATATGATGAATCATAAAAAATTTCTTGTTGTTGTTGTTGTTGTTTTATTTGTTGTTGTGATTGTTTCTGTGATTGTTGTTGTGATTGTTGTTGTTGAGATTGAGATTGATTTTCATTTTCAGCTTGTGCAATAAATTCAATTGAACTTGAAAATTTAGTTTCATTAATAATTCTATTTATTAGTGTTATTACATGACTATTTTTAATATATTTTTTATTAATTAAAAATTCAAATTCTTCTTTAGAAAACATAAGAAGATCATATTTAATATATTTAGATTCTTTTAGTTCATTTAAATTAAGATAAACTAGTTGTCTAAATATATTTGTATTTAAATAAGTAAAATATTTATCAGGGATTATTTCATTATTAATGTCAAGTGATAATATTCTTTCATCATATTCAAAATAATTTCTATAAATTGTTTGTATGTTTTGTTTATTAAATAATGGCACTTGATTATCTTTATATACAAGTTCATTTTCAATTAAATAATTAGCCATTTGAACTCTAGATAAATTTAATTTATCAAGTTGTTCATTAACAACAAAATCAACAGTCTGACCTCGATTAATTTTTCTTAATCTAAATATACCTTGAGCAATATCTCTAAATCTATTAAATGATGAAATTGTTACTAATCCTTTGGCCAATGGATAAATACGTAAATCAATCCCTGTAATATGTCCTTGGTCATAATAATAAAATCTATTATATAAATCTATAGTTAAAGATTCATAAGCTAATTTATTAGATTCTAAATCTAAGGCCCATGTAGTATCATCTGAATCCAAATAAATTACACAAGTAATAAAATGTTTATTTGTATTATGTTTTTTATTATATTCATTAACATTTAAAATTATTAATTTAGCTACATTAAAACTTTCATTATTGATAAATGCAGACCCTGTATCTATAATAGTATGATATTTATTTTCAACAGCATATTCAATAATTTCATTGATATTATTTTTTAAAACAATTTTATTATTATTTCCGATAATACTAGTAACAACAGCACCATCAGCCCCCAGTTGTTTAATTACATCATGATTCAAAGCTTTAGATTCAACAACTTCATTTGGAATATTAATAAAAGGTGTACCAGTAAAACCAACTCTATTAGATGAAAAATATGAAGAAATAATATCAACAAATGATAAATTATTAACTTGTTTAATAACTAATATAAATTTTGTGAATACGATATTTAACAAATAATTTTTTAAAGGAAAATTTTTAATAAGCAAATTAATATCTTTATCTCTAAATTTTTGAATATTTAAATTTTTACTATTAATATCTGGGATATTCTCTAATTGAATACCTCTAGTTAATTCTAAATATAATTGAAATCCATCATTTAATTCTAAATCATCATTAAATTCCAAGTTATCATTATAAAGTTTAATTACATATTGTAAATATAATTCCAAATCAACTTTTCTAATTCTAGTTTCCTTATTATCAAAAAATGAAATTACAGTGAGAGCAATAACAAATAAATAATCAGTAAATTCAGATTTTTCAGATGGTTTTTCGTCTGCAACAAAAGGAACAGCTAAAAAATATTCTTTTAATTCCAAATTTGATTTTAAATCACCATCAGAATTAAATAATACAGAAATATTATCTTTAGAATTAAATTTTAATCCAAAATTTTTTCTATGTAATTGTCTTAATATACTCACATATATTTTTCCAAAATTATAAATCAATCTTAAATAACTTGGCTTTACATCTGGATCTATTTTATATTTTTCATCAGTTGACTCAAGTAAATTATTATAAGCTCTAACATATTTACTACCCAAAGACTTTGATTTTTCATCTATAATATCTTGAATACCATTTATTGTATTTATATTACAAATTGATGAATTAAATGTTTTACAAATACAATATTCATAATATTTTTTTAAAACTAATTCAGCTTCAGGATTCAATGTATTCGAATCTAAAAATAAATGTGAATTTTGTGTTCGAAAATCATATTTTCCTAATATTTGTCTTATTTCTTTCCATTGTTCTTTTTCATTATTAAAATATAAATCATAAATAAAATTAAATATAAATTTAAAAGTAATATCAGGGTCATCAATATGTTCATATTTAATAGAACTATCAATTATATTTAATTGACTTTTAAGTGGATCAGCTATTTCATCAACTTCATCAAATATTAAATAAGTTTTTTCTCTAATATCATTAGTAACTTTGTATGATGTTGAATTTATAAGTTTATATACTTTAATTAAATAATCAGATATAATAGTAATTTGTTTTTGAAATGTTTTAGATTCATCTTTATCCAAACCATATTGATATTTTTGTAATAAGTCTCTATCCAAGTAAAAAAATATATTATTAAAAATTTTGTTATAAGATTGAGATACAAGTGAACTAGGCATAATATGAATAATAGGAACTTGTTTATTATTTTCATTATTGTGTTCTAACAACATTAAAGTTAAAAGTGGTGCAATAGTAGAAGATTTTCCTTCTCCCATTAACATCTGATGAATTGATTGTTTTTTATTTTGTGTTAATTCTTCAAATAAATTAATTGTAAATTCATATTGTTTAGATCTAATAACATATCCTAGTAAATATTCTAAATATGCTAAATAAATAGGATACGGTTTATCCACATACAATGGTTTAATTACAATTAAATTATAAATATCAGTACAATCATATAAATCGGTTTCTTGAATACTTAATAACGAATCAACCTGTTCTTTTAATATAAATAATTTTTTCAAATTAATATATTGGTTTAAAAAATATTCAGTACCGTAACCAATATATTGAATAATATTAAAATTTAAATTAAAAGTATTATTAAATTTTGAATTAAGGCCTTTAAACATATCATAATACCATGTGTATATCCCAGTAATTTTTTTATTAATTTCTAATTGTAATTTTAGTAAATTTTCTTTAGTTAAATAATGATTTATTCTTTCATTATATTCTTGTATAAATATTTCATAATCTGAATTAAAATGTTTTAGACCTGGAATTGGTTTTATAGTATTTTTTTCTATTATTTGTTTATTAAATATTTCAATTAAACTTGTTAAATCCTCCCAGACTCCATTAAATTTAAATAGATCAAATTTAATTAGATTGTGTTTATTTTTAAAGTAATTGGTTTTTTCAAGGTTTTTGAATTTATTATCTTGTTTATCAGGCCCCCAATTAAATAAGTAAGCATTTTTATAATATTTACTCCAATCATTTATATTATTATTTATAATATAAATTAATGCATTTAAACTATTAATATCTGCTTTATACACAGAATCATCTAAATCGCGTATATTCTTAATATCTTTATAGTTTAAAGAATAATTATTAATACCAACATCTTTGATAATAAAAAATAACTTATTAATTTTATAATAAAAATCTATTTCTCCTAATGTGGTTTTTTTTAAATCTTTTTCTAAATCAATAATTTTATATTTAGTTCCATTTGTAATAATTAAAAAAAATATACGTGATAAAGTTGCACCAAAATATTTTATATAAACTGATTCTAAATTATTTAAAATAGTTAAATTAAGTACAAATTTATTTATAATATTTAAATCAATATATTCTTTATTTAATTCTTGTCCAACAGCTAAACCAGTATTTTTAATAATTAATTCAAAAATATTATTTGATTCATTAATATTAAATGCATTTAAATTTTCTTTTAAAAAATAACCTAAAGCAAGTATATTTTTTTCAACAAATATATCATTAAAAACACATTCAATTTCATATATTCCTGTATAATCATAATTATCAGTATTTTTAATATACGTTCCTATATATGTGTATTTATTAGAATCATTTTCTCCAATCATCACATATGTATTGTATGTGTATCTACTAATATAATAAGGATAAGATTTATTAATATATATGCGGAAATTTTTATAAATTACATAATCATCATCCACATTATTTAATATCCATGTTAAATTCATTTGAGGACAATAAAATTTATAACCCGGGCCTTCTTCTAATACTAAAAGTTCATTTAATTCATCTGTTATAAATGTTATAGAACTATCAACCATATATGATGGTCTTGAATCATAATGTGCATTAATACATAAAAATATTTTTAAATAAAATTGAAATAATTTGGAATTTCCAATAATTTCTATCATTTTTAATACTTTTAGACCATTATAACTAACTTCATAATTAGATTCAAATAATCGAATAGTAATTATTTCATTAATATTTTTTTTTTTCAAATGATGTTTAGAGGAATCATATTCAAATGACTTGGAAATTAAACTACTTACCATTTTATCTGCTTTAGTTGTTTCAATATATGGTTTTAAGTTAATATATGAAAAATCTGTTTGAAAATATAGTTGTAAAAATGCTTCATTAACATTTTCAAAATTTTTTTTATTCATAATATCAAAATTTAATGTTTCAACTATTTTTGTATTAATTTTTTTTTCTATAACTATTTTTGATAGATATTTATAAAAATAATAGCTTGATTTTTCTTGTATATCCGGATTACCAGAATATTTTAAATTAAAATTAATATTACCAAAAGGAATATTTATATCTATTGATGTATTATCCTCTTTATCACCTTGAACAGGTGAATTTGTAATGATTCTTTTATTTGTTGAAATATCAATATTAATTAAATCTGTTTCGACTTTATAAAATTCAATTTCGAATGATAAAGCAATTTCGTTTATAAAATATTCAATTCCATTTCTAGTAAAACCATTATTTTGTAAATTATTTATCAATCTTTTTATAAATATTGTTCCATCAGGAATATTTATAAAATATTGGTCTAATGAAAATATTAATTTTTTATTGATTATATCTTTTTTTACAAAATTATAATCAATAATTAATTCTGACACAACTTGATACATCATTAAAATATCAAATAATTTAAATAAACTTATTATTTGGTTTTCGGAATTAATTTGAGTTTTTTTAGTAACTAAATAATCATAAATATGAATTTGTCTTGATATCTTAAGAATTTTATTTATAAATATTTGACAATCATACATATATTTATCATCTGCAAGTCTTTCAAAAACATTACTTGAATTATAATTAATATCATTTTTTATATATAATACATAAATTAAATAATCAATTACTTTGTTTTTTAATATTCCATTAATTTGATATAATTTTTCTAAATATGAAAATAACAAATCTTTATTATTTTTATGTTCGATTTTATATAAATTTATTATAATAATCATATTAATAATTATTTTATCATATTCAATAAATTTTTCAGGTTCAATAATATTTTTTTCAAATCTCTCAATAATTTTATCAATATAATTACCTAAATTTTTAAATGGTACATTTTCTAAATCAAATAACACCCTTTCTGATTTTACAAAGCCTGAAAAACTATCAATATCATTACTATTAACATTACTATTTTTACCTAAAATAACATTTAAAAAAGTATATGTATTTGTTGAACCATTAAGAAAATTATTAACATTAAATAATATTTTAGAAATTGAACCATATGTTCTATTAAAATAATTAAATTTATATGAAAAATAATTATATGGTATAATACAACTATAATCTAAATTAATTAACATTTCATTTAAATGTTTATCTTTCTTATTATAGTCATCAACCCGTATATCTATATTATTTAAATATAATTTTAATTGTGTATATAATAATAATAATTTTAAATAACTATCTTTATTAGAAATTAAATCTAATAACTCCTTCATAGATTTAGTATTTACATTATCACCAATAAATCTATTTAAATCTAATGTATTCCAAAATTCATTAATATTTATTTTATACATATCTGAAACTTTATCTAATTCTACTATTGAATCTGCTATTAAAATATCCTCATTATTAAATTTAATTATATATTTTTCCTTATCTTTTTCAATTTCTTCTTCGTTTAATCCTTTCATAAATATACCTATACTTTTACTATATATCGAATAATCAGAAAAAGAACTTTTTTCATAATTTAATATTTTATTATCAATATAACTTTTTTCTACATTATGTACATATTTTGAATCTTCACTTAAATTAAATTGCTGTATCACCAATTTATAATTATTTAATATTAAGTCATAATTATCAAATATATCAATATTATTAAATAAATTATTTATAGTATTACTTTTTTCTTTTTTTGGTATCAAAATATAATTGTATAAATCATTTTTAATTAAATATTTTTTAAATTCTAATAATAAATTTAATTCATTATTACTTCTTATAATAAAAGAACCAATGTACATAGAAAAATCATCAACCAAATTATTCATTTTAGTTATATTTTGTAACAAACTAATTATAATATTAATTGATAATAATACAATTTGTATATAATCATTTATTTTTATATTGTAAGGATAAATTTGAGTATAATAATAATCATTATTAATATTAAAAACTACATCATATATAAAAATTATAAATTTACATAATTTACTTTCTAATTTTTCATTAGATTTAATTTTTTTTTCATATACTAATTTTAATAAATTAAAAAATATATTTGGTAATATACTAATATAATATTTACTCAATAGAATATTATCACAATATTTTTTTGGTTCTTTATTATATTTATTTCTTAATTCAAATAAGATTTTAACATAATTTGATATTTCTTCAATAATTTCAATAAAATCATCAAAATCATTAATACTTTTAATTTTTTCATTAATAATATCAACATAATTATTTAAATTTTTAATTTGCTCTTCTGTATATGTTTTATATTCATTTAAAATTGTTTTATCTTCTAAATTTAATTTAAATTTTTTATTTAATTGAATATTACCTATTTCCTTAGTATCAATATCAGTTGGTGGAATAATATTATTAATAGTATTTTCAATAAATCCATATGTTTTAGCTAAAACAGTTGTGTTAATTTCATTTACTGAAGTAAATAATGTTTCAATTCTTTTTTTAAAATCCTCTTTATCTTTAATATTATCACATAAATCAATATTTCCAAATATTTTTTCTTCTTTTGTTTTGTTTAGAAATATTATTTGGTCATTTATTTTTTGAATTAAAGAATAGCTTTTTATATCCAAATTCTTAATTTTTTCTAATTCTACCAACTTGTCTGACACAAATTGTAATTTAGATATATAAAAAAATAATATATATTCTGGACTTAAGTATTCATTGGTTGGTATACTATCCAAGCCATATTTTTTTTGAACAAATAATATTTCAATCAAATATAATAATGCTTTGTTCGAACAATCCCCTATTAATTGTAATGGTGTATTAATTTGAAAAAGAAAACCAGGATATTGATTTAAATATATTTGATTTTTATCTGTATAATTTCCAACCAAATCTTTTAATAAAATATTATAGAAATTTTCAGTAGGAATTTTACCATCAAGTATATATACATATGTTAAAAATTTACTTAATTTATCTATTGAAACTTCAAATCCCATAATCCCTCCATTACTTGTAAAATCTTCAAGACAATCTTGATAATCAGCACCTTCACCTGTATTAATAAAACAAAATAAATATTTATCTGAATTACCTATTTGTTTATAGTATGCACCCATTGCATGACCTGGTGACATAACAAATAAATGCATTGAATTATTATCTGGTTCTTGGACAAATGCTTTCATTACTCCAATACATTTGTCTAAAGTAATCATCCTATCTGTTTCTTGTTTACTTTTTTTTCCTGTTTCATAAATATTTTTATCATCACTTTCTAAATAGAATAACCTTTTATAATTTTCAGGATTACCAATAACCTTTAGCATTTCTATTTTAATTAAATTTGGACTAAAAAAATTCCATCCTTTTAAAATTAAAGTTTTAAACTTATGATATAATTCTTCTCCAAAAATGATTTTATAAAAATCTGAAATCACTGGTTGGTTCATTACATCAATCAAATTATCCACTGAATAATGACGGGTATTACCTCCTTCTTGTGCTACGTAATTATCAAATAACCATAACTCTAATAATTTATTAGACATTATATATATTATATATAATATATAATTAAAAATCTTTTTAATTTATTTCTTAGTTGATTTATTCTTTTTTGGTTCTTTTATTGGACTTATTACTACTCCTTTTTTTATTATTGTTATATATTCGGTGTCAGAATCAGATTCAGAATCAAAATCTGATTTTTTATTATTTTTATCTTTATCTTTATCTTTATCTTTATCTTTATCTTTAATATTTTTATTATCTTTGTTATCATTAATACCTTTAATATCTTTAATAACTTTAATTTCTTCTTTAATATCTTTTAACATATTTTTAATTTCATTTTTCCCACTAGTACTTTTAGGAATTGTAGTAATTTTTATATCTTCAATATTATCTGATTTTTTAGGCCTACCTCTTTTCTTTACAGGTGGTTTATATTCAATTTGTTTTAATAAATTATCATCCAACACATCCTGTTTTATTTTTTGATAATTTTTAATAATATCTTTTTTAACACTACAAAAAAACTTTGTTAGATGTTTATTAACAACTTCTGCATATTCTTCTAATCTTTCGTCATCAGGAATAAATCTATCTTTATCATCAAATGCATTAAAAAACATTTTATATGCTTGTAATATTTCTTTTTCTACCTTTTCCATTAATTTTTTATCTTTGGTTTTTTTAATTTCTTCAATATTATGTTTAAAATACTTGTATAATTGTTGGTTTATAGTAGTTAAAACTGTATTTATTGGCGTTAAATAAAATTGTCCATTTTTGTAAGTCATTGCTTTATCTCTAGAGAGATCGCTGATATAGAAATTTTTATTTTTAGGTTTATCATACCATATATTTTTTGCAGAGGCTTCAAATATATGTTTACCAAATTTATTAAAACAATTTGAAAATAATTTTAATTCAATTTCCTTAACATCCTCTTCACCAAAATTTACTAATTTATCTTTGCTTATATTTATAATTGTATTATTATTATTTGTAATATTTCCATTATTAATATTAGTAACAGACATTTTTTCTAATAATTTACCTACTTTATTGTTTAATTCAATATTCATATCTGTTAATTTTTTTACATAATCCTCCAGCTTTTTATTACTATCTTCTAATTTCTTATTATTTTCTTTTAATTGTTTTTTTTCCTCTTTATCTTTTTCTAATAATATTTTAAATATGTTTTCTTTTTCTTTTTCTTCTTCATCTTGTAATTTTTTTATTTTACAAATTTTATCAATATGTCTTTTTAAATTATCTTTTCTGTTAAATTCTAATCCACAATAATTACAACAAAATTTTATATTATTATCATCGTTATTAATAATATTTTGTTGTGGTTTTAAATCTACTGGGAGGATTTTTGGAGGTTCTAAGAGTATTTTTTGATATTCTATATTTGGTGTACAATCAAATTTTTTATTTATATGAGCTATGTACATAGATTTTTTATTAAATTCTTTTTTACATTTTGGACATATATGTACTACCATTCTTCTATAGTTTAATATAATATATAAAATAATATATATTTTTTAAATTACTTTATATTAAAATTTTTTGTGCTTTTTTGTGCATTTTTGTGTTTTAATATTAAAATTAATTTTATTAAATATAATTTTTAATAAAAAATTTTTTATTTTTTCCAAGAGTTTTTTGATAGGGTCGAAGAGTTTTTTAAGAGTATTTGTTTAATTTATATAATATATAATAATAGTTTATTTATCTCCTTTTGAAATTTTTAAAAAAATAATTATTTTAAAAAGTATATCAACATAATAATGCTTTTTAATGCTTTTTGTGCTTTTTTGTGCTAAATAATTATTTTGTCTCCTTCTATCCTTTCCACATCTTTTTTCTATTTTTTTCTCTTCCTCTTCTTCACTTTTCTTAATAATAAAAAATAAAAAATGTGTGTAAAAATGGTGAAAAAATTTTTTAAAAAATAAAAAGTCTTTTAGGGTACTAAAAAATAAAATATTTTACTTAAAAGTTTTTTTAATTATTAATTATACTTTTCAGACCATGGAAAATAAAAATAATTTTGTTTTTAAGATGATTAAAGACGATAATTGGTTATCAAATTTGTTTTTATTTATGCTCTGGTTAATATAAAAGAAAAAAGAAAAAAATAGAAAAAATAAAAAAATTTTATTTTAATAATAAAAAATATATTATAATTATAACAAATTAGATGTTAATAGAATCGGATGATTTTTTATTAAATTATGATTTTAATATAAAAAAACTAGATATATCTGAAAAACATATTACAGGGATACTTGATTTAAGTAAATTTATTTATTTAGAGGAATTAGATTGTAAAATTAATTCAATAACATCAATAATTAATTTTCCCTCCACATTAAAAATATTAAATTGTTGTAGTAATGATATTAATGAATTAAATAATTTACCTGAAAATTTAATAAAATTGGATTGTTCTTGTAATTCAATTTTATCTCTAACAAATTTACCAGAAAGTTTAATTGAATTAGATTGTAGTTCAAATATTATTTCAATTCTAAATATTACAGCAGAAAATTTAGAAAAAATTACTTGTATTGATTGTAATATTGGTCAAATAGTAAAGCTACCAATTAACCTTAAATATTTAGATTGTTCAGATAATGACTTGAATAATCTACCAGTTCTTCCAGCAAATTTAGAAATTTTAAAAGTTGTTAATAATAATATTAATTCACTAGATAATTTACCAGAAAATTTAAAAACATTAGAATGTGTATCTAATGAATTAGAATCATTGGATAATTTGCCTCAAAGTTTAATAAATTTATATTGTTCAAGTAATTTTATAGTATCTTTAGATAACTTACCCGAAAATTTAAAAATATTACATTGTGCAAATAATAAAATAAGATTGTTGGACAATTTACCAAATAGTTTGGTTAAATTATTTTGTTCAGAAAATCCAATTGAATCAATAGATTTTTTGCCTGCAAGTTTAAAAATATTACATTGTGAATTATATCAAAATCCTTATAAAAAAACTATTACCAATTACTCAAATTATTTTAATTTTTTACCAATCGGATTAGAAAAATTATATTGTGAAGAAGATACTATGGATATTATTTCAATACAAAAAAAATATCCTAATATAAAAATTAATAATTATTCTTAAAAATTTTATTTAATATTCACATTCTTGATAAGAAACTGGAAATGGAACCACGTCTCTAATATTTCCATCCATTAATGTACAGAAATTAACTAATCTGTCAAAACCTAATCCAGCACCTGCACTTTTTGTTGCAGAATTTGCTCTAAGTGATAAATACCATTCAAGCTTAGATTTATCCATTGACCTCGATTCCATTGCACTTGATAATTTATCAAAAGAGTCTTCACGGACCGATGAACC
>JACCDO010735360.1_pt1 | contig 12678 bp, 6 predicted proteins | sample 7446101 | NCBI WGS metagenome assembly JACCDO01 (sample SAMN15323440, study PRJNA562643) | freshwater metagenome | isolation source: river surface water | place: USA:Blue River Watershed | collected 2017-08-16
TATATCGCGGTGTATAACACCATACTTGGTCATAAATAGTAGTGCCGATATTATTTCTGTAATATATCCTTTCGCAACACTGATATGAAATGAAGAAGTAGTTGATTGAAGGAGATGCTTATGTAATGGTCCACCAAGTATAGGTTCCATAATAAAGTAAATAGCCACTTCATCCTTTGATGTATCAATTAATTTCACAAGATAAGGCGAAAGCTTATTGTCGCAGTATGTCTCTGATGATAGACGAAGCATTACGCTTTTCTCTTGTAGTATTCGATCTGCCCTGTCATATGCAGTCTTTCGAACATATTTTTTCACTGCAACGAGTTCATGAGGATCGTCTCCCCCACGGCGATGACAATACACCGTTGAGAAGCCCCCTTTTCCCAGTTCGAAGACCGCCTCCTCCCTAAACTGTTTCTGCATTTGTGCAATCTGGATGTAACTTTTTTTGTGTTAAACAATGAGTTTTCCAGGATTCCCGTTTTCCCACTGAAATTCCCAGTTGGTTTTTAAAAACCCGAAAATTCTACGTAGAAATATGAGATCCTGCTGTACGTGGTGGAAACGTATAAAGATCCAAATTTATGTCGATAGGAACAGGAAGAGTAGACTCTTTGCACCGAATCACTGGCAGACTATGTTTCCGTCTTCGTCATGAATGGTTACTCTCAAAGTATAACCCGTAATTTTAATTTTGGTATAAAACCAAAAGCGTGTGTATGCTCCATTCGTGTTGGACATTATGCTCTTTTTGTCAATTATGCATGATACCGGGAGAACTTGTTGACAAGTTGTTGTGACACTTGTCCCGGGCCGCTGTCGGGCCCTCGTCTCAAAAAACAGACATAACAGAAACTCAGGAAACGTTTCCGTGAAGATTCGCATCGATTGAATCTAGCTGGAGTCATGGCGGGAGGTGATGATAGTAACCTATGGATAGTCGGGGTAATTCTCATTATCTTGGGATCCGTTGGGCAGAATTTGGGACAAAATATTGTTAGTTTGGGTCATAAAGAGACTCAAATAAGTCAGAAGAAGAAATACACCGAAGAATGTAATTCACCAAGTCGTAGCCCTAAGACGGTTGATGTAATGGATCCAGAGCAGCAAAAACAAAATGATGATATAGATAGTGAGATAGAAGAACGATTTAAACAGGAAGAGGTGAAAAATGCGCGGTTACGTAGTGGAGGTACACTTATGTTTGTATTCGGGGCATTGTTCACATTTGCTGCTTTTGGATTTGCAGCGCAATCTTTATTAGCATCGCTAGAATCTGTACAATTTGTAGCAAATGTAATCTTCGCTAAATTGGTACACAAGGAAGTTATTTCATATAAAATGATTATCGCAACTGTATCAATTATCGTAGGAAATACACTCGTAGTTATATTCTCCGAGCATGGACTATATTTGTTTACTGGTCGTGATATAGTCCACTTGTATAGGGTTAATACTTCTTATCAAATTTATCTAGCTTGCGCACTGCTCATATTTTTTATTTCACAATATATTTATCATCAGTACCGAGAAACAAGATTTAAATTGGGTAAACTACTTTGGAATCACTCATTTGTGGAACCATTTGCTTTCGTCATATCATCAACGATAATTGGGACTTTAGCGGTACTTAATTCAAAATGTTTATCCATGTTAATACAAGTCTCCGTCAGAGGAGTCAGTGCTGAATTTGAACAACCAACAGTGTATGTTGTACTTGTTACTTGGATACTCCTAGTGGCTTTTTGGCTACGAAGAATGGATTTAGGTCTTGAATTGTATCCTCCTTTGTTCATTATACCTGTTCTACAAGTGTTTTTTGTCTTGTTTGCGATCTTATGTGGTGGCATTTACTTTGAAGAGTTTTTGTTATTTTCAACTCCACAGTGGATAGGATTTATAATTGGGGTGCTTATGATATTATTAGGTGTCTATGGGTTAACCCCTGATAATGTTGATATACTTAGCGTCGGTGGCAAAGTTGTTCCAGTTGATTCTGACGAATTAGTTGTACCTTCACAAGGTGTAGAATTGGTTAAGCCTCAGCTTGATAATAAGTATTTATTACAAGATGTAAAATGTAGCAGTGATGGTGTAGAAGGCAAAGTGAATACGGATATTGAGATAGGCAAGACGAGTGAACTTAAAAATAATGATGAAAATGTAGATTCTCAGGAGCATGTCATTCCATTGAGTCTGTTGAACCCTGCTATGGATGACGTAGAAAATAGTAATACGATACTGGACGCTCCAGTCAACAGTAAAGTATTTTCGCGGAAAGTAATAAACCGTCAACAAGGCAAGCAGTAGTTAAATAGTTTTGTTCCATATGTAAAATAATATATCGTTGTCAAAAAAACGGCCTTTAGCATGCATGTCATCATTTCAATGAAATGCGCGCGAGTCTGCTCCTGTGCATTGTCTTAGCGCTACTCGCCACGTCCGTGGTGGGAAATGCAGTAACCAAGGTCGCAGTCACCAAAAATCATGAGCAATTGAAAAAAATATCATGCACTGGGAAAAATAAATGCAATTTACTTCAGTCATTTTTTTCTGAATTTAGGAGCACTGTTGTGAATGCCAAAGATCACTTGATTGCCGGTGCTACAGCTAGAGGTGTATCGATTTTCCTATTGTACCCGCTAGATACTATCAAGACTAGACTACAAATGTCACCAAGCGTAAGAGCTACCATGGCTCCTATAAGCTCGTTATCCTTATTTAAAGGTGTTTTTGGATCATTAGCCGGTCAAATTCCTTATGGAATGCTAACATTTGGTTCTTATGAAGTCTATAAATCAAAATTGTTATCTGCATTCCCAAGTGCTAGACCAGAAGCAATGTTCATGCTATCAGCTATTTTGGGTGACTTAACTGGTTCATTTTGGTTATGTCCAAGCGAAGTTATAAAGCAGCAGATGCAAGGTGGTATGCACGATAATTTATTTGGTGCTGTTGCATCTATTTGGAAGAGTTCTGGAATTAATGGATTCTACAGAGGATACGCTGGACAGATTATGCGTGATGTGCCCTTCCGAGCAATTCAATTACCATCATATGAAATAGTTAAGAGCACTTACACTAAACAATTTGCAACGAATGCTGATGGCACAACGAGGACTCTTAAACCTGTAGAAAATATGCTTGTGGGTGCGATTGCGGGCTCTTTTAGTGCTGCCATTACTACCCCACTAGATGTTGTTAAAACTAGATTAATGACGGATAAAACGGTTGCTACGATATCATTTAGTAGTGCATTTAAAGCAGCTACCAATTTGGCTCAAACAGAAGGAATAAATGGGTTATTCTCAGGTCTGGGACCTAGAGTTGTATATGTTGGACCAAGTTGTGGATTATTTTTTGTAGTATATGAAGCCACTAAAGTACATTTAGCTGGGAAAAAGCAGTCTGTTACAATGAATAAATAAGTGTAATGAGATAAATAACAGTAGTTACATTTACAGAATTATATTTTTAATCGGACGTAACAGGATATTGCATGTTTTCTCTCTGTCTTCTACCAGATTCTTTTGCTTCAGCGTCTCTACGTTCATCATATGCCTCTCTAATAAGTCCTTCCATTTTATCAAATAATTCTACTCTTTCATAATCTTGGGAAGTATTGTATATAACATTTGATGTCACTCCACCAACAATACTATCAATGGTGGTATCCTTTAATCGAATTTCACGAAGTGCTTTGAGCTCGGAATTAACTACCGTAGCCGACTTGGGTGACTGAGCAAGAAGTTGCTCATCAGCAGCCCGAAGTTCACTAATCAATTCGCTTCTACGTAATTTATTTTCAAACATGATATTCTGAATAGCTCTGCCACGAATGAGGCGTTGCATAAATACACAGGCATTATAAAACTCAATATTGTCGGATATTTGATTACCATTTTCATCGGTAGTAAGATCGGGTGTTGTTGGACGACCTTTGGTAGTCTTGGTACCTGCTGTGCTCTTTGGTCGTGTATCATCCATTTCTAATGATTTATTTATACCTTCCTGTGATCTAGTGCCACCTCTTGATTTACCATGACCTGTTGTACTAACTTGTGTCTCGCGTTTTTTATTCAACAAAATTAGATGCATTTCCTCTAGGTCGCGTTTCGTGTCTCTAAGCTGCCTTCTAGCCGCAGAGGTCATTCTGTCTTCTGCAGCTCTTGCTCCTTTCAATCCTGCAGGTGCCGTTTTTGACATTTGCTTCACTTTTTCTGGTGAAAAAGCATCATGTTCACTCGGTGGAAGTAATGACGGTGGTATTGCTGACTCTAAATCAATTATATTATTCATGACATCTAGTGGTGCAGTTCTAGAGGCGACATCAAATTTATTAAATTCGGGTTTTGTTCCTTTGCCATCACGTTTAATAGGAGCGTAGATTGTCGATGCACGATCGAAATAGTCACCAATAATATCCCGACTTCTACCATCTGATAAAATAGGATCAGCAGTATTTCTAGCGAGTGCAAGACGTCGTAATACTTTAATTCTTTTGCTTCTTATCTTTGCTAATAATTTTTCGCGCTCATCCAAACGTATAGATCGCATAGCCTCTACTCGTTGAGAAGATAAAAACTCACTTGTTTCATTTCGATCTTCTAAAGCTTTCTGTAATTTAATCAATCTTTCTTCGCGTTTGCTGTCCATTTCAGCTTCTCGCAGTTTAAATTCGCGCATTTCTTGTTGTTCCATCAGCTTCTTTCGGAAGCACAAACTAGCTTCGTCAGTAAATGGTGGTAAATTACTTTCAACATCACGCTTTGATCTAGCATATTCAACCATATCAATCTCTTTTTTACCTAATGGTAAACCTCCATTCTCAAAAGTTAAATTCTTTAATAATAAAACTTCTGGGTCTGTATCACCAGTGATGGTATACTCTGGAGTATATGGTACAGTTTGTGCCTCTGAATCACGAAAAATAGTTTGAACTTCAGCATTTTTAATTAATGGTTCAGGTTCATGTTCTACGGGCTTCATTGGATCCTGTGTAACTGTTGGCGCTAACAATATCTCAGGTGGAACAGCATTCACTCGAGGCATAACAGGACGACGAAAATATTTATACCTCGACGTTCCCGACACCATATTACTCGACGACAGCGAGCTTTTTACTCGCGGGTCATTGTTCACTTGCGTGAAGGGGTTAGTGTACGTGGCGTCGTAGTGCGCGTCATACGCGCGGCTCTCCATTACCCGCGACATTATTCAATCGAGATTTTTTTATAATTTTGGCATATAAAAAAACGCTTGAGAAGGGGCAGCGGAACTTGTGCAAGAACGAGAGAGGTAGAAAGATTTAGTTAGATTGGGGAGAGGAACTGAATTGTAAAATAAGGGAGTGGTAGTTATATTAGTGAGGTAGTGACAGTGGTAACAGTTAGTGACATTATTAAGTGGTGTTAGCGTACATCACTTTCGATAAGGTGTGCTTCATATAGTAGATAGTTGTACTTTGATTTGGCTCTTTCGGTTTTAACTATGTGCGAATTATCATTGAGAAATAGTATATTGCTGATTCAGTAGGACCTGTGGGGATTAGGCAGCCTACTTCCTTCTATTAGGCTTCTAATAGGCTTCTATAAGGCCTCTAATAATTGAGTCTAATTATTGTCTAATAAAAAAGAGTATAATTATAGAGTCTAGTAAATCACTACTGGCTCATGGTAACTTTTAGTAACTTAGTGTAACAGTACGCAGTGATTGACCAAAATAAAACTGTATTGCATGCGTGTAACAAAATAGTCTAATAGACAACCAATTAAATCGAGTCAAAAAATCGGCAATCGCGACCGCAGCAAATTGTTAGGAAAATTCTTTTCGCGCGCGTGTAATTGGAAGCAATTGATGATTCTGTATCGTTGAGATTCTGCAATGTCGGTCTGTGTTGTGTGTCAGGAAGCTAGCAATAAGTATAAATGTCCAAAATGCAAAGTAATCTACTGCTCGGTTAAGTGTTGTAAGGTGCATAAAGAGCAAGATTGTCAGCGGGGAACGCCAGGTCAGTCTAGCAGTTCGGATGCACATGATACTAATAATGATACGGACGAAAAAGTGGTGGTAGATGACGATTTGCCTAAAGTCTTGTCCGCACAGCAGTTAAATAAATTATCATCATCATCATATATTAAATCTACTTTAAAATCAAAAAGATTGAGAGAGCATATTGTAGCGATTGATAGTATCGTGAATAGTAGCGAGAGACGAAACGAACTACATAAAATGAGGAAACATAATGTCCAATTTAATGAATTTCTAGTCAAAATGCTTGATGAAATTAAATAACAGAAAGATTTGAAATTATTATAGTATAATGTACATTATAAACAATTTAGTCTTAATTTATCTTGTTCGTTTTTCATCGATTTTTGGTAATAGATACGTCAACCACATGGATTTATTTCCTTCTAATACTTTAGTGCTAACAAATGATGTCTTTAGTGGCTTATCTCTTAGGCCTTCTTCAACAAGCTCCCACTCGTCGATCAAAACTAAGTGTAATAGATGTTTCCTATAACTGATATTTGGTTTACATCCACGAAGATTTTTGCACTCCCCCGAATAATAGTCTATACATAATAATCCTCTCATGGGCATACCAGAATCAGTTAACCAGGGTTGTGTTAATTCCCAGCCAGGCATTGGATCCATATCACGCTGCCATCTAAATATTTGGGTTAGCCAATTGTCGCCTGGTTCATTTGTTGCAAGTAGACATAATGATTTTGCTACTATTCGTTCTTCTCTTCTACTTAAGTCCAGCTCAAAACCACCTTCGGGTTTGCAAGGATTATATAAGTTAAGCATACCTATGCGACAATATACGCATGCTGCTTCAAATGGTGATAACTCTTTCATCACTAACTCGAAATTATGTATATCAATAACCCTCGCAAATACTGCAACTATGAAATCAACCCGATATGAACCAAACCATTCAGTTGCTTTGCGGTGTCCTAGTTTAAAAAATAATCTGACCGCCAGTGCTAAATGTCTTGCGAGGATATAAGTACGATTGAAAGCCTCTTCAAGGCACTCGATAACACGCCGTGCCTTCGCTCCGTTAGATATCTCTTCAGACTGGAGAGACTGTAACAAACGTAATAAAAAGTCCTCGGGATTTGGGTTTCGGGTTAATTTCAATTCTTCCATTTTTTTAAAATTCTTGGATGATTTAGGTGATTGAATGCCGTTAAGTAGGTCGTTTCCTTCATCATCACTGCTGCTGCCTTCACTGCCGTCATCAGATAACGATACGTCTTCATCGCCTTCTGGTAACTCTTCCTCATACTTTTCTATTTCTTCAGTATAAGTTGTGTGTATTGTAGACAATTGCATCGTACCACCCTGTATTGTCGTGCGGTTTGTCCCTTTGGTCTTCTTTCCTTTTTGCGGAGCAGCTTTCGTAGCTTTTTTATTATTTTCTCTGGCTGCCATTGTGTCATATTGTCTCATTCTTTGTGATAAATTGGTGTAAAACTCACTCATGTGATAACTAATTTTTTGTGCTTTCTGTACCGGGCACTTGTACATCGTGTGTCCATCACAATCGAGACTTCGCTCGGCCATAACTTTCTGTTTCTTTAACAACAACCAATTCTCGGGTACTTCATTCTCCTCGAGTAAGTAATGCGACAATAATATCTTTAGAACACGTTGGTCATTCGCCACGATGGCATCCTTTGGTGGTCTCACCGTACCAATGAAGTCAAATTCAACTCGTCCGGCTCGTGGCAATGGTGTCGCAAATTCGGCATCAATTATTATTGGTTTCGAATTCAACATTTCGTTACGAAAGCACGACCAGTTGCCATTTTGACTGTAATCTCCAGTGATTCCAACATTTGGAACGAGAATGCACTTACTTTTACGAGTGGTATTTACATGTTTGGATATTTCGATTAGTTTATTTAAACAAATGCGGTCCATGCTTTTGGTCATATCGAGTATATAGTAACCATTAGGGTGGCCTAATATAGGTTTAAGTGCAAATCCCATTGCACGTTTTAACTTTAACATCTCGATGCGATTTCCACCTAACGCATTATTGATAAACTGTCTTGCATCATTCGCACTCGATATTTGAGGTAACAACTTGCACACCAATGCAATTGGATCATTCATATCTAATATTAACGTTTTAAAAAGGGAAATGGCTTCATCTAAGCGCAGTTTTGCATTTTCAATTCCATGAAATATCATCAATGCGCTCTCCTTCACATTGGATGCAACATGCTTGATGCAATCCTTGTCAGCGCTAGACATTGTTCTGAAAATAAGTTTTTGAGCAAATGCATCAATAACTTTCATTCTTAGGAAACCACTCAAGGGGGGCTTGTATTTGCGACTATTATTATGATCTTTAGGGACGAAAATAGGTGAAGATGCTAGATCGTGTGCACGGGCCTTCGCCTCTGCAGCTTGTGTTCGTAAAAATGTTAAAAACTCGGCAAGCTCCACCGTACCACCTCCATCGACGTCGTACAGATAGAATATTTCATCGAGTCGTTCCTGTGTAATATCTAAACCCATTTTTTTTAGCAAATTCTCGATTTCATCCTTATCAAGTTCACCACTTCCATCTTCATCCGTTTCTTGGAATAATCGTACAGCTTCTTTGATATCTGATGAAGCGGCTTCTATTTTTAATAATGATTCGTATGTTTTGCGCTGTGCGGCAGTAAAAAAATCCATTTTTTCGTAGCTTAATGTGGGCACTAACTCAATTTTAACTGGCTTTGCATTTGGTCTCTCCATGTATTCAAAGATCTCAAATTCATACGTCGGATGCGATACGACAATATTCAGCAAGAGTAATGATATCGCTCGCTCGTACCCATCACTCATATTTAGATTATACTCACGTATTGGTTTGTCAAAATCAAACCAAAACTTTGGATCCTTCATGGTTATATTACAATCCTTTGCACTAACTATTGTGCGGGTTCCTATGTGCATAGGAATCATCATAACTGCTTTAGCGCCTTCTTCGCCGATTGGATTACCATCAAAATAAATATTTTTGAGACTACGATTCTCAAGTACCGCCGAGCAGATTGTAAAACAAGGGATGGCCGTCAGATTGTTGCTTCCAATGTTCAAGTAGGTTAATGTGTTATTATCATTGAGAGCAACACCAAGTGCCACTCCGCCATCAAAACCAAGCGCGTTATACGAAATATCCAAATAAGTTAATGACTTATTTTCTGCTATAGACGACGCTAGGTCGATTGCTCCATCAAGTCGAATCATATTCCAGTCCAATGACAATGACTCCAAAATACATGACTTTGATCGTAATAAGTTTGCAATTGCTTCTGATCCTGTGGTCAAATCTGGGTACACAGTATTCAGATTCTCGGATGCGCCAATTAGATTCTTAGACATCATTAATTGTTTGACACTCTTATTATTTGCTATTGCGGAGATAAACCGCTCACATTCAAAGTCGTCAACATCGGCCGCACTAAGTATCAAACGCTCTAATTTACAATTACTAGATTGTAAGTAATTAGATAGTGCCGACGCGGTGTTAGGACCTAATTCATTATTTGACAAATTAATTTCAATGATTCCGGGTGTTACAGCAATCGTGGAAACGATCGGACCTAAGCTGTCGTCATCAAGTCGATTATCTTCCAAATTTACAGCTTCTATATAGGGTAAATTGACTAATGCCATGACTAAAGCATTTGCATAGTCGTTACCAATCCCTAAATGCTTCAAATTCAAACATTTGGATAGTTCTTTCCTGACAACAACATTGGCTTTTGGAGTCATGTTGCTACTGATACACGCATCGATATAAGTCGTTCTAGGTGTATGGGGATAATCTAATTCATCTGAGTTTTTAAGTGTTGATAGAAATTGTTCAACGGTGCCGATATTTGTACTATCCGATACATCTGAATCGCGGCGAAGTGTATTGTTCCATACATTCTCTGTAATATTTGGAGTAAAACTAACATCAAAAACATCATCCTCGTCAACTGATCCCTCCATACCACTTTTACTCATGTTGGCATTTAGCATCAAATTATCCATCTGTTGGCTCAATGATGACGGTGACGACCACTTTCCGCTCCTGTTAAATAATAGCTTATTTTGTCGTGTGGGGCTGAATCCGTGCTCTTGGTATACCGGATCGTGATTTTTGTCTTGAACACTATATCGTAAACTTGATGTGCTTTCTGAAGCGGTCTTGCATGTAATATCCCGTTGTTTCAGAAGCCATTGGTAGCGTTCGTAAAAATTAAATCTTCCGTTTGAACCAAAATATGTATTTGTTTCAGAGATGGACAGACTGAGATTTCCAGGCAAACCAGATAGTCTAGTATCGACATTCTTATCACAATTATTTTTTACACTTTCGCCATAATCATACTCGCCAACTTTGGGAAGAATTGGATATTTCAATCCTAGTGGCATAGAAAGTGATGTATCTCTGTCATCAATATCGGTATTTAGTCTAAGCAAATACTCACTATACTCTAGTTGGGACATGTTATTTATCGTTTCTTCTAACTTTAACTTATCCTTTTCCTCGTCATATTCTTGATCTTCAATAGCAGTAAATATATCTTTATCAATTTCTTTATGTATACCCAGATTTATACCAACTCTTCTCTTTGTATCAACTTTCGATAACATTTTTTTAGTTCTTTTTATTGAATTAGATAGCACAGCAGCAACCAAAGATGTAGTTCTTTCATTTTCATTATTATCAGTAGTTGCAACCGAAGCTTTCCTATTTGTGGCCGCAACTGATGCCTTTCTGTCAGCTACTACAGATGACTTCCTATTTGTGACCGCGACTGATGACTTCCTATTTGTGGGAACTGCTACAGATGATTTGCGATTAGTAGTTACTGGACTATTATCAGATGTGGGTGTGGATACTACTACAGGCTCAATTTTAGGAGTTGATACTGAAGCTTTTCTATTCATTCTATTTGTTTCTTTAATTGGCACCGACACTGGGGTAGAAACCTTGACATTCTCGCTACGGACTGGTGTCCCGCTTGCTTGGGCGATGGCGCCGCCACTGATTGACGGAAGCGGCATTCGACAACTGTCTCTCTAACTATTCAAAAACAACAACAACAACAACAACAACCCCCGTTGCTGACGGAGAGTCGCACATTCCACACCAGAAAAGGCGTTTTTATCATGCAAATTTTTTTTCTACGCCCTACCGGTACTCATTTTCCGTTTTTCATACCGGTGCCCTAATAATTAAATAATAATTATACAACATTTATCATTTGCGATAGCTAACTCGTTACTTGCTACAGTGTGCGGTTGATTGCTCGTTACCTCGGACTAGCAAGTTCAATAGGGCTAATTGTGCGGTTGGAAATACTTTTAGTCTCTTTGAGGCAGAACAACGAGGCTTTTAAAAAACGGACTCGTCCTATGGCTGAGAGAGGTAATCACGCCACTTATTCTGATATTTCTCGCGCTATAATTTTCTTTTCTACTTCACTAATTTAATCATTGGGCCGGGCGCTGGCTTGGCGTTACGCCGTAACAAGGGAGAAAACAGTGTTTCAAAAACATTGTAAAAAGCGCGATTTGCGGCGCGGTGGGACATCTTCGTCTGTAGACTCCATTACCGCTTGTGTGATTCAGCGAATGACGTCAAAGCACGTGATTGGTGTGTTGGATTTAACTTTTTGTGATATTGAAACAGAGGAACAATATGCGAAGAGTATACTAGAACGAGGCAATTTTATACTACCAAATTCTCCTGGTAAGAGTGGTAAAACTGCCGATTTAGTTACAGGAGGTTTATTAGATAGTAATTCGGTCACATCGAGCTCTTTAGTTGAAACCAACAATGGTAAAAAAGGGGAAAAATTAGAAGAAGTTAAAGCCATAAGATTAGGCAACAATATGATTAAATCACTGAAAATAATAACATCTCCGTCGTTAACTAACCTGATTGATATAACAAAATTGGTTTGGGTGGACTTATCCTTTAATCAAATAAGCAAAATTCCAGAAAATTTTTCTGAAGAGTTACCAAATGTTACGACGATATATATGCAGGCTAATCAAGTGAGCAGATTATCTGAAATTAAAAAATTCTCTGGTTTTAAAGTATTGAAATCGCTTACATTATTCGGTAATCCTATTGAAGAACATAAGCATTATCGCAATATGGTGCTCCACTCATGTAGTAAACTAGCTCAATTTGATATGAGTCCAGTAACATCAACAGAAAGGAAACGCTGCGAAATTTGGGCGACTACGTTCAGGAAGAAATTACATCCAGAGGATTATTGGTAGTTAGTTTGGACGAGCTAATAATTCTTGTATAAAATGTATGAAGAAAACTGTAAATTAATATATCATATTACCATGCCATCATTAAAAAATATGTGTATATCTTCAGCATTAATTATTTTAAAATGATACAAATTTTAATAATATAGTTAATGCAGCTTCCTATTTTGTTGAATACAATAAATGTCAAAGTCCAAATGCATGTATCATTTTATAGCATATTAATGATACACAAAGCTTTAGACACATCACGAAGGGAAATTGCTTAGTTGAGGCCAAATCGCTCATCTCTAGTGCTCATTCCAGTGGGCATTTGAATTTCTACATCTTTTAATTTTGATTGTAATTTAGCTATTTCAGAATCCCATTTACTCACCA
>JACCDO012381512.1_pt1 | contig 12678 bp, 19 predicted proteins | sample 7446101 | NCBI WGS metagenome assembly JACCDO01 (sample SAMN15323440, study PRJNA562643) | freshwater metagenome | isolation source: river surface water | place: USA:Blue River Watershed | collected 2017-08-16
CTTTCTTTCTGTGCAGGTGTTAAATCAGCTAATTGGAAGTTATCTTCATATCTATGAACACCATCACGTGTTAATTGAGTAACAGGATATGTTGTATTAACTAAGAAGTCAATAATTTGTGGGTGAAAACGAGCTGTTGGTTTGTTATTACCATGTCTGTGAAAATCACCAATGATTCCACCAGGTCTGTAGTCAACAGTTAATAATGATGCTCCCTCACCAAATTCATTAATTCTTCTAAATGAAATTAATTCCCCATTATTAGATCTGGCACAATGTCCCATTCTTTCCGCTTCAGATGCACAATAGTTTTTATGTAGGTGAACCCAGTAATAACCTTGACCATCACTGTTTCTATAATCAATAAAAACATCACCCTCTTCCTTAAAGTTAGATTCTGATTTATATGATAAACTATCATGCCACTCTTGTGCTTGTGCATATGCATCATCAAATGTTAGTTCACGAATGTTTAATTGTTCTCTTCTTGGAGCACGAATCCAGTGCATGATATATTCATACTTTGATTTATAATCATTTGCCCAAAAAGACCCCAAACCACTACGGCTTGTTGGTGATGCTTGATTAAGTAGATTGACTATATATCTTCTTTTGGGGTCATAAACAACGCCAGCGGGAGTTTGCGGGTCAATTGCTGGCGCTTGGTTACCATATTCATTAACCATTTTATTAATAAATGTTTCAGCAATCCAAATAGAAAGTTTGTCACTTATTTGATGGAATTCATTAGCCCAGGCGTCATTTAAACGAAAAGCACGTGTAATTGCTTGTCTTTTGTCCGCTTCTAATAATACTGATTCAGTTACTGTTGATGTACTTTTTTGAGCCAACGCCGCATATATTGGCGCGTTTCTTTTCTTAATACTATTCAATAAAGATTTTAAGCCAGCTTCATATGTTCCGGCTTCAGCATAACTGTTACCATCAGCATTTTTAAATTCATTTACTAAATCAGATGCTGTTTTACCGCCAACCAAATATCTTCTAGCAATTAAACTATAATATAATTTAACACCATCTTCAAATGATGCTTGTGGATTTTCTTTTTTACCGGTGTTACCCACATTGAATGGATTTTTAGTTCTCATTGGAACACTATCAGCTGGAGAATCAATACCACCCTCAAGAGTTAATTGTGCCAATGCTAATTCTGGCGGTACATATTTTCTAAATGTTTTAAAAGCGTATACCGCACCATCTGCTAACATTTCACCGGTAACTTCAGCTGTTGGATCTCTATAATCAATATAGTTTTGACAAATTTTTGCATATGCTTCTTTACCCTCAATTGTATTTAGATCAAGGTCAGTAAATGCTGCACCACCTCCAGTTGAAATAGCTGGGTCTATATATTTTTTTAAATCTTCAGATGTTACACCTTTAGCTTCTAGATCTTTAATTAATTGAGCAACCATTTCCACAGTAATTACTGTTGCGCCACCAGCAACCCCAATACCTGCAGCTAAGTCAGCATCAGATGCTCCAGCTTTGTTTGAAACGTGTAGGTGATTGTAGTGATTACCTCCTGTGTGTGTTTGCCATAAAACTGCTTTAGGGTTTCCAGACTCACTATTCCAAACATAACCTAAAGCAACTAGAGCGTCTTTTAAAGCATTACCAAATTCTCTAAACTGTTTATTACCATTTACTCCGTTAGTTGCATTAGTCGATATACCATTTAAAATACCAATATCTACCGCAATACCAAAATTGTGTCTACTAACGTTTCCAGTGGTTGTTAGGTAACTATGGTTTGCTCTTGCTGTTGTTATTGTGGCTACAACACCAACAGCCGCACCTGCTTTATTTATATCATCCAATAACGCCTGATTAACCGCATCATTTTTGGTTGAGTCGTTATCAAATTTAACATTTGAATATGATGTATCTTTAAGAGTAACCATATTCATTTCAAGAAGTTGTGATTTTCTGAAATAACCCAGTATTGATTCGTTTAGATTCTTATCAGATTTGTATTTGTTTATTGCTGCTGCCGTTTCAGGGCCAAACAAACCATCTGTTCCGAATCTGGGCATTTCGTAACCCAATATTTGAAGACCAATCTGTACTGCTTCCACACCTTGCTGATGAACCATTTCCCCTAACTTTTGTTCGGTAATTGGTGCGTTGATACTTCTTAATATTTTAAAAAAATCTTCAACATTATCACCAATGAAATCGGCGGTCTCTGGAACGTCTTCTTGTTTTTTTACAACAGGAACCTCTAAGCCAGCAATAAAATCTTTTACAGCGGTTACGCTTTTGTTAACGAAATCACCTCCCTTTGATATTAAATCATCAAGATAGTCTTCGTTAAGTTCGTTTTCTTTAAGTTTTGCTTTAATTCTAGCAATTTGGTCTTCGGTTACAGTAATTTTCATCTATTATAAATATAATAAACCATGAGTTTATTTACATAATTTGGTTCTTATCGTCCTCATTATCTTCGTCCCCCCAATTAAGGAAGTCTTCACCCTTATAATCCGGATGATTTTTTTGCATGTAGTCGATACCTTCAACCCATCTCCATGAGATTATACCAAAAAATAAACCCATTATCCCAAATACTAATAAGTGTTCCATATTATAATAAAAAGTTTAAAATTTTTTCTTTTATACCTGTTTGTTTAATGCCCTCACTACCTTTAGGTGTAAGGACAAAATTACTCAATCCCCAATCCATTTCCATGTCTCCCCAGGATTCATGGACTTGTGGAATTCCCATGTTTAAATCGTCAATTGCAACCCATTGAGTAACCTCCGGGTGATCCACTAAGTACTGTTGAATTTCAAGCGATCTTTCCTGTTCCAGCATCCATCTTGGTGACCAAGCGAAGGTATGTTCATTGTAACAGGTGCATTCGCCAACATATTTAGTAAACGCTATTGGTTTCTTTTTGATTCCCTGTGACTCATAATATTCACCCATCTCCTCAACAGTGGCCCATCTTTTCCAATCAGATGAGACAACAATCTCAGCACTAGTTTCTTCCAAAATTTCATTTAAAACATCGATTGCTTTCTTATTAAAGTTATCAAATCTAGCATCGACAGGTAAACTAGTAACTGATTGACTTAGTTTACGTTTTGCTTTTTGTTGTTTTTTAACTCTTCCACCCCACTCAGTAGATAAACATATTACCCCATCGTGGTCTAAAAATATTACCTTCATCCTTTTAATTTATTTATAATAAACCTAATTGTTGTTGCTACTCCTAATAACATAAACACCCTAATTGGCCATTCTGGTGTGTTATGGATTTCATGCAACATCCAGGTAATATTCATAAAAACCCAAGAGAATAATGTGAAGTTCAATAATCTCTTATCTTTTTCCTTAATTAAAAGAAATATTGTTAAAAATGCTGTTGGGAAAATCATGAATGTTGCTAACACATTTAACTTTAAACACCAAAACATGTCTTTTAGCAACCACGAAATTACGTGTAATTCCTGTAGATCCAAACTATTTTTAATAAACTTGATCATTGTCTCTATTCATATTCACCCACACACCTTCGGATTGTATTGTAGGTTTGTTGTTTCTATCAATCATAACCCATTCAACTCTTTTCAAATCCCATGGCATAAAACAATCCAATACTTGCTCAAATGTGAAACATTTACAGCTATATATGTCAAATTGAACCATTGGTAATTCATAATGATCCCATATGTGTATTGATGCGTGGGATGTTGCTAATGTAACAGTTCCAGTCAAACCTTCGTTACCCGGATCAGAGACATATACACTAGTAGGCCCAGCAACCACTTTCATACCAACGGTTTCAACCAAATTCACAAACCATTTATTTAAAACATCCACCTCTTTCGGTGGATTAACTACCCAACATTTAAGTAATAAGTGTTGGTGATAAGGGACAAATTCTTCTTGCATTAATATGTTTTTTACTATACATATATATCAAGAAAAATAGTATTTTTCCGGGTTAGATAAAATAAAAAATCTATGTTTTTTTGTTAGAATGGTTTTTAATCAACCACCACATATGAATTGTTAAAACAGCAATGTTAACAAACATAGTTGGGGTGTTATTAATTAAACTACCATAGATTATCCAAACAACAGAACCTATTGAATTTATAACACGCAATTTAATCATATCTTTAACAGTAAAAGATATTAACACAATTGCTGACGCTATGAATCCTATTAAATCAATCATTTGAATTATCTATAACTTTTAACCCATACATTAAATCAAACATACCAAATTCATATTCCAACCTATGCTTTCTGGCTAAATGTTTTTTCATTAACTTCAAACAATATTCTTTCCATTCGGTATATTGCTCTTTAGTTAATGTGTTGTTGGTGAACCAATTAGGATCATCTTTAACATCTTCAATTGTTTTTCCAACATATTCAAGTTGTTTTCTAATCATGTGATCAACAAGATTATCCCTCGTGATTTTTTCTTCCTTTACCATTTCTCAGTGTTTACTTCTACCTCTTTTATATTTTTCTAAATCATCAAAACTACCGGAATTAAATTTAAATAAATCACTAAATTTTTTTGCCGGTCTTTTTGTTTTAAGTTTACCGTCAACGGTTTCTTCCATCAGTGGTGCTCTCCAAATTTCAAAAGCAATCCAAAGACCGGTACAAACCATAATCAAAGCTAAAATTTTCATAACTGTTGGTTTTTAAGTTGTTCAACATATTTTGATTTCCAAAATTGCCACCATTTTCTTTTTACCATTGGTCTACATTCCGAGAACGGATTATCACCAAAAGAAACTTTATTCAAATACTTTGATGTTAGTACATTAAAAAATATCTCATGATGTTTTTTATCAATCTTTGCAAAGTCTGCACTAACTTCTACCGTTAATGTTACTGGACCATCTTGTGTATAAATAATGAATTGTTCATTTAGTTTTACAATGGCGCTTGTTTGAATATTCATGTATGCCCCACTACCGATATGATATTCACTAGCATTTTCATTCATATTATTCTGTTTCGTGGTTTAAAAAATTCTCATACTCGAGTTGTAATTTAGGATGTCTTTCGAAAAAAAATTCTCTAGTTAATTCGTGCCTACCAGAACAAACTTTTTCGATAAATAACTCATCATGTAAACTGTCACATAATGTTTTTTGTACCGCCAATTCATCCTGAACATGTTTTAACTCAATAATTGTTTCATTATAAACCCTAACTTTTTCGAAATAAGCAAACGTCATCATCACTAATACTAACAGTGTTGCCGCAATACTTAATCTGAATTTTGTTTCAGTTGTCATTAAATTAAATTTTTAATATCAGATAATGTTTTTTCAACTTCTTGTTCTGAAAGATAACCAAGAACGTCGTCGGTAATTGGTGTATCATATGTGATTTCACCATCTTTACCAAAGACCGCTAATTCATATAAACCCTTTGAACCACCATAAGTATGTGGCCCCTGAACAACACTTGCCCCATAACCATTTGGAAATTGTACTATACATTGTTTTCCCATTCCCATTGGATGATCTTGGAAGCTCAGTTCTTGAAATGTCACTACGTCGTAGCTGTTTGGGAGTCTTGTTGTTGTGTTCATCTTTTAGTTTTTGTGCGAATGCTCGCGTTAAATAATAATTCATAACTAAACGTCATAGTTTTTATAATAAAAACCTCTGACTTCTTTACCCAATTCCATATCGTTTGAAAAATCTTTTATAAAACTTTTTGGAATTGTAATCATATCTCTTTGACTTCCCTTGTTATAACACCTAATACAATGTTGGCCCACGCCTTCAACGTAACCGGTGCGAAAATCAATGTGAGTTTCAAATTCGTATGGTGTTTCAGCGCCACATACTACGCATTTTTCTTTTGGCATAAATCATAATTTTATATTGGTTAGAAAACTTCTTCAGCTATGCCCAACAATTCTGCTAAAAATAACATTATTGCTGTGTTGCCAAATTGTTCGTGAAATAAAAAATAACAAGCCGTGATTCTTAAAACACTTTTAAATACACTTATCCAAAAGTGGCTATTTGTTTTTGATTCTTTCTGTTGCATAAATCTAATATAGATTATTTTTTTTGAAATTCAAAATCAATTTTTATTGATCAGCATTGATATCAAAACTAATTTGATGTGCAATAACCAACCCTTAAAACTATTTTCTCTCTGATAGTTTTTGTACTTTTCTTGGTAGTATTTTAGTGCGCTCATGATATTATGGTTTTCTGGGTATAAAATTATAAATAATTCTTGAAATCACAAAAAAAATTTAAAAAACTTTTAACTAGTTGATTATCAACGATCTATGAAATCATATTTTATCTTTACTGGGGATATATGAGCAAATTTTTTCATTCTTTCTGATAGAATTTCAACAGATAATTCAAAATCTGCAGAAATATCTTTATTGGTTTTGCCCCTAACTTGATTTAATATACCCTTTCGATATTGTACATTGATTCTTTTTTTACCGCATGAAATTGCTATGTGATAATATAGTTGACCCATTGGAAATTGTTTGGCCATGCAGTTCTTCATCAATAATCCCTCGATCTTAAATTGATCTTCACTTAGAATCATCATTGGTTTAAATGTTAAACCAGAATATTCAATAGGTTCTTGGATTTCATTTGCCATGTCTTCAGGAACATAATATGCTGTTTTATATCCAAGCTTTATGTGTTTTTTATGTAACTCCCATTGTTCATATAATGAATTTAATTCATTAGCGGACCTTGCTTTTATTTTTAAATTTAATCCATTATCACTCAAGAATTTTTTTAAAATAAAAAGCTTTTGGATAACAATTAAAATGTTATCGTTAAAAACAATCTGATCAGCTTCCGAATATGTTTTTAAGGAATTAGCTATTGCTCTTTTTTCACTTTCATTCTCACAAGTGAATGGTTTTGAATACTTTATGTGTTCATGTGAAATTGTTTTCCAATCAAACTCTTTGATATAATCGATATAGTTATCACCAAATAGTGAACATATAAATCTCAACGATTTTAAATTAATTTTTTCATTCTCTTCTGATCTTGTGGAGAGTGCTCCAATCAGGTATCTACTTTTAATACCATACTGATCCAGAACGGCTGGCACAAATTTGTTCTCATTTAATTTAAGCCACTTTTTTTTGGGAAAAACATATCTAATATCCCAATAAACACTGTCATGAGCTTTAATGTTTTTGGTCTTTAATATGTAATCAACAAACATATCATATAATGGATTAAGATATGAATCTTTTTCAACAGTAATTGGCATGTTTAGCTCTGTTGAAAAGATCTTGTACATATCTAAACAAGCTCTTCTATATTTTACCCCCCAGAAATTGAAACGTTTTTCACCAGAGTAGAAACCTCTTTGCGTTAACTCTAATAGTAAGTCGAAGTTGTTTTTGGAAACCCTATTGGTTGTTTTATATAACGAGTATTTGTTTTTCTTATTGTTTATAATCCTATAACCAACACTGAAAGACCCGTTAACTTTATTTAGAACTAGATTGTGTTCAAACGTTAATAAATTTTTATCACCTAATCTAATATATTCTAAAATAAATTTTGATTTAAATTGCATATATGATTCATCACCATATAAACTAAGTTCACAATTAGATTTTAGGTTATTTTTTTGTTCAATTTTTTCTTGATCGTAGCTATATAATAATTCCATCTACATACTCTTTTGAGTAATATAGACGGAATTATTTAAAATGTGTAGTTTAAAACAATGCTAACCTATCCATCATTTGAGCGAACTCATCTTTTGGTGGTGGCGTTATTTCTATACCGTTAATTACCAAAGGTATTTTCTCTTTACCTGTTGATTTAATTGAACCTTTAAATGTTTGTATTCGAGCTGTTAATTCAGTCAAAACATTTTCAAATCTTTCAGGCGGCTTAGCGTTACAGTAATATCTGGCTTGTAACAATTCTTTTGTTTTAGTGCTGTACTCGCAAGTAACCCGCTCGGACCCAATTTCACTACCTTCGCGAATTGATACAATTAAAGAGTTTTCTGAATCAGCATAACTCGCAACACAATGGTGCATGTGTTCTCCTTCCTCACTATATTCCGCATCTGTTTTTAATATCACAGGATAATATTCTGTTGCTGTTAAACTTTCATTATCATCAGTGTGGCCAATGATAGTCCTTCCAATAAAATCTAACATTCGTTTTTCAAAAGTGTATTGAATTGAATAACCTTTTCTGATAGTCCTTTCAATTTTTGATAACTCCAAATGTTCGTGATGAAAGTCAATTTCGTTTGTTGCTTTCATTTCAGTTTCTGGTATATAGTTTCTTATTTTGGCGATCATATTAAAATGATCATCAAATTGTCTAAACTGGCTTGCTATCACTCGGTTAAACGCTTCTTCGTTTTGGCCATCTTTCCAAGTTCCATCAAAGTTTAAACTATCACCAAAAATCTTATTAATCATTTTTAGTAAATTAGTTTTTTCTTTACTTGTTAATTCATATTCAAATTGATTATGAAAATAATGGTAAGCGGTTTCTATACCATGAATGGTAGACCAATCTTTTTTCCATTTTATGTTAAGAAAATTTGGATTAATATTTGACAAGTATTTTGAAATACTTTTATAACCAAAATACTTTGCCAGCAATAGTATTTTCTTTATATCAAAATTTTCTCTATGCATCAATTTAATCATAGATTTAGTTTTCAACCCCAACCTATCTAAAATGGACACAATTAGTTTATTGTCGTTTCTTTTTAAAAATGGTTTTGTTGGATACCATTCCATCAAGAATTCTTTGTAATTGTTTGGTGCTTTAATGTTATTTTTTTCTAGGAATAGCTTCATTACCCAATCAACAAACTGATTAACCTGTGCGGATTTACCGGGAAGATCAGTAGAAAAATATTTTTCGTTTATTTTTAAATGTTCGGCGATCACATGGAAAAAATGATTACTAAATTCAACATCATTTAATTCTCTTTTTAATTTTTCCTCTGTAATGGTCATACTATTTTTTTCTTTATTATCATTTAAAGAAAAATAAATTATGGTAGATTGATCAAAAATAGTATTCATTACATTTTGTAAATGATTAAAACTATTTTGTCTAAAAGATTTTGTATCCCCAGAAGTATCATAGGTTACAAAGTTTCCTGTTTTTAGATTAAAACTAAAACCAATTGCTGTTTTTCTTCTTTTAAAATATTTCGAATTGATCATTCTGGATTTTGAATGTCTATAAGCCCTAACGCAAATTTTATCCCCGTCAATTCTAATTGATCGTTCAATTAAAAATAAATTTATATTAGCAAATGGATTTCCATAATGACGTTTTATTTGTCGATCACTGGTTGTAAAATGTACGTTTGATTGGCGAGAATGTAGTGGTACTTTAATCTCCGATTCTTCGTGATTGTAGAAGTACTTTGTGTTTCTTTTTTTACCATATTTCTTACCATGTAAAAACAACGTATCTGTTAACTTGGATTTTCTGTCAATTTCTTCTAGAAACCCATTAAGTTTAAAAAAACCATCCTCTTGATCCGAAAATGTCATTTTAAAATTATCATCTATCTCGGATATGGTTGAACCACAAACCTGTGTTATTTCGTTCATTGGTTTCAAATGGGCCGGTTTTTCACATATATTTGAATAGTCCTTGTAAACGGAAATAGTACCGTAGTTGAATCTTTGGGTTAGTATGTCTTTTTTCATCTGTAGGTAGTTTGTTGACAAATATACTAAAAAAATACACACAATATGTATTTATATAAAAAAATATTATATGGCAAAAGCAAAGGGTTCCTCAGCTAGTTCAATGAAGATTAGCTTTGGCAAAAAAGGAAAAGGAAAAGCTAAAAAGAACTACGGTCCAAAAGCTCAGAAACCTAAAAAATATAGGGGTCAGGGCCGTTAATTAAGCCTTCCAGAGCCTTTGTAAGCTCGTTTATATTTCGGTTCATCTAAACTACTAATCTTAACGCCCTCGGCTCTATTTGCGGCGTGTACAAACCTATTATCCCCAATATAAAGCCCACAGTGCCAACCGCTTGGACTTTGTGTGCTTCTAAAGAAAACTATATCAGATACTTTTAGACTATCTTTAGGTATTCGTATGGTCTGGCTCCACTGTTCAGCACAGTTTTTACCCAATGTTTTATTATAAACAACTTGATATATCTTTTTGGTGAACTGAGAACAATCAATACCTCTCTTGGTGCTACCACCTAAACGATATCGAACACCCAGCCAATCTTTTATGAATGCATCTAACTTGGCACTATCGGTGTTTGGTATTAGCTCTGTTCTATTTTTTACTCTAACATAAAGATAATCTCCGTCGGTTTTACCACGTAAGAAATTAGTGTAATCAGCGAATTGATTCTGTCCAAAACATGAGAACCCTAACAATAACATCAGGGTCCCAAAAATCAATATTAGTTTAATGGTTTCTTTCATTTCTTATTATTTGAATTGTTATTCCTGCAGACCCAGCAGTAACTTTATATGTATTGGATCTATTGTCATTTATCCACCCATAATCTTTGAACCTAAAAATAATAACCAACTTACCTTCAAAGTTTGCATAGATAGCATTATCCGCATAATCTATAGACGGTTGGCTAATGAATCCTAATTTCCAAGATTCTTTAAATTCTGGTTCTAACTCATCGGGGGTAATGTGAATAAACATCTTAGTTTGATAATGGGGCTTTTATTTTTAAATGTGATTTATAATTTATTAATTCAAAACAATCTGGTCTGTATGATAGAATCTTTTCACTGAAAGTTTTCTCTCCCAAATGTTCTTTTACTTTTTCATGCATATACCAACTTCTTTCAGTGATTTGAACTGTCGGTAAATCATATGGTTCTCTATTGATCTGTTCTTTTGCTTGTTCAATATGATTTGAGTATAAGTGAACGTCGCCTAAATTACCAATCAATTCATCAGGCATCATGTTTACTTCTTTTGCAATGATCTCTAATAATAAACCATAAGACGCGATGTTAAATGGTAACCCCAAGAAAGTATCTACTGAACGTTGATTCCACATTAAAGATATCGCTCGTCTAGGTATGTTATATGATTCTAACTCTTCACTTAGCCCACCACCAAATGGAACAATATCGTCAACCATTGATTGAAACTTATCGTCACCAACTTTCTTATTTAACAATTCCCATCTTTCCTCACTACTCAATTCTCTTGTATACATTTGAAACCCATAATGACAAGGTGGAAGAACCATATATTCTAAATCACCTACATTCCAGGCGCTCACCATTAATCTTCTACTATCTGAATTTGTTTTAATATCATTAATTAGGTTTTCTATTTGATCGATTATTTTATCACTTTCAAGATAAGTATCGTTTCCGGTTAAAGGATCTTTTAATGTTGTTTTTACTAACGTTTTGGTGTGCCACTCTCGCCACTGTGCGCCATAAATTGGCCCTAATTCACCCCACTCTTCTCCAAATTCATTATCTGTTTTTATTTTATTAATGAATTCTTCTTTAGTTAATGGTGTTAACATATCTGAATCACTAAACAGTTTTTCAATGTGTGGTTGCATCCCCATTATATCGCCACACTTATAACCATCAATAATTTCATTAACTTCTTTAGTATAATTTTTATATGCATCGCCATCCCAAATATGACAATCGTAATCCAATAAGAACTTAATGTTAGTGTCACCACGAAGAAACCACAGTAGTTCTACCACCATTGTCTTCCAGGCCATCTTCTTTGTAGTAAGTAATGGAAACCCCTGAGACATTTTATGTCTAATCTGGCGGCCGAATACTGATATTGTTCCAGTACCAGTTCTATCTTTTTTTACTACACCATTATCTAAAATGTCTTGTAATAGATCTTGGTATTTCTTATCTATAGTATTCATATTAATTTTTTTTTGCTTTTTGAATTTAAAATCTCAATCAAACGTTTTGCTAAAACAATATGACCGTTTTCGCTATAATGGTAATCATTAATTTCACCATTAGTTTCTTCATCAATAGTTTGAAAATCTCTTAATGGTTCTACCTTTATGTTTTCACTGTGATATTTCCAATGAACGACACGGGACTCCTCAAGTGATTTATCAATTAGTTTAATCCAACTGTTAACTTCATCACAATATTTTATGTGTGTTCGGTTTTCTAAAATTTCAATAATAGACTCATTACTAACCTCACTAATCTTATTAAATGTTAACATCTGAGGAACAATATCTTGCCATTTATTATATTGACTAACTAATCTAAATCTTATTGGGGACGACCACCCAATTATAACAATATCCCCGGGGTTTATATGGCCAACATTATCACATATTGCTTGTAGTATACTTTGGTTAGAAGATCCAGCAACGGCTTTATTTTTCAACTCATAACCCAATTCTTCTGCAATTAATTCAGGATAAACTTTAGGTTTATAACCTTTCCATTTAATGTATTTGTTTGCCCATTCGAACATTGGATTATAAGAATCAGTGAAACTATCGCCAAAGGTCCATAGTGTTACCATTTAATCTTTTTTTGTTTTCTTTTTCAGCTTCACGAGTATATTTTTCTTTATAACCAATAATTCTATGAAATTCTTTATACGCTTCCGGATGATAATTTTTTAAATGTTCTAATCCAAATTGATATTCAAATATCACTTGCTCGTATC